>OHWR01000067.1_pt1 | contig 69271 bp, 60 predicted proteins | sample 1579771 | NCBI WGS metagenome assembly OHWR01 (sample SAMEA3882542, study PRJEB24775) | human gut metagenome | biome: human-associated habitat; feature: intestine environment; material: feces | place: Netherlands | collected 2009/2010 | reverse complement strand
CCCGCGACTTGGGGGCTGCACGCCCCCAAGTCCCCCAAAGCGGAAGTCGGAAGGCCCGACGGCTAAACGGACGCAGTATTACTGTCCGTTCTTAACGCCGTCGGGCCTTCCTCCACTTTTGAGTCGGGTGTTCCCCCGAACCCCCGCTTCCGATAACAGCTGCTCTGTAGGGGCGGCATATATGCCGCCCGCAACCTACCGCAGCAACCCGTTTCCGGGCAACCTCCGCACACTACAAAGGGGCGGGCTGCCGCCCTCCCTTGCCCCTCTCGTGCACAACCCGTTTACGCCATCTCGTAGGGGCCGGGCATGCCCGGCCCGCAGCCTTGCCGTTACCGCCCCTTTATCTTTGGCATCGCAGGGAGGGTCCTCTCCCCTCCGCAGCGGCCAGAGGGCTGGCCGCCCTACGTCCTACCCGTTGACTGCTGCTTATCTGCGGGGCGTCGGGGACGCCGCCCCTACAGGCATCATCGCAAGCCTTCCGGCTATTTGTAGGGGAGGGATTCATCCCTCCCGCGACGCCTCGCCATCATCTCCCGTTCTCCAATCCAGCTCCCTTACTCCGCCTGACTCTCCACCTCCCGCAGCAGATCCTCTGCCGTGACACTGTACAGCTTCGCCAGAGCCAGCAGATTCGTGGTGCTCGGGTCGGCGCTGCCGTTTTCCCATTTGGATACGGTCTGGCGGCTCACGCCCAAAGCCTCGGCCACAAACTCCTGCGTCATGTGGCGTTGGGTGCGGTGCTCCTTTAAGCTCTCACCCAGCGTGCGCCTGGCGGCCTGCTTTTCTTCCCGCATCTCCTTGCTGCCGATGTACTTCTTCAGTGCCCGCACGATCAGCACAAACAGATAAATCACCGCGGCCACCAACGCCGCAAAAACCAAAATATTGAGTGCCGTCACCCATGTTGCAAACAGCATTTTTCTTTCCTCCTTCACGGATTTTTCTGTTCCCAGTATACCAAACCCCGCTGCTTTACGCCATCAACTATCGTGTACATTTTCGCTTACATCACAAAAAACGGCCTGTCTGCGTCATTCCCGCAGACAGGCCGCCTTATTTAATCCGCTTAAAACTGCTCTAGAATCGCCAGCAGCTTGTCAAGGCTGCGCTCGTTGAACTCCAAAATCAGAATGTCGCACCCCGGGTGCTCGGCCACGTCCGTCGTGAAGGTGTCGATATGCTCGCGCCAGCTGTTCGTGAAGCGCGCCTGCAGGTACGGCATGTAGTACTCGCTGAACGAATCCCCGATGACCCGCACGGTGCGGCTGTCCTTCTCAAACATCCGGTCATAGCCCGGCACTACGTAGGTCTCCTCGGCGGGCAGACTGGCGTAGAGCGCCGCCACGTTTGCCATGTCACCGGTGGTCGTGCCGCCGGCCTCGACGGGGTAGCTGTCCGCCGGGCGCGTCGGCATGTCCAGCGCCTCAAAAATGCCGTCCAGCCCGATGAGCGCGCCGACGGCGTTCCAGTGGGTGTCCGTTTTGTAGTACAGCAGCCGGTCTGCGTTCTGCCGCGCCTGGCTGCGCAGCATGTCATACCGCCAGACCACCGGCACTGTCGTGTGGCTCTGCAGATAGGCCGCCAGCAGGTCGGTGCGGTTTTCCTCGTTCACAATGGGGTAGCCGTCGGGCATGTACTCGCGGTAGATGCGGTCCTTGCTGGGCGTCAGATCCAGTACCAGCGTACAGCCGTTTTCGGCCAGCTTATCACTCAAGATCTGCAAACCCGCGCTGGCCTCGGCCAGTGTGTCGGCGCTGTCGTTCAGCTCGGCCAGCCCCTGATAGTTTGCCATCGGCTGCGCGGCGTTGGGGCCGTCCTTGTAGAACAGCCAGCCGTCCTTGCCGGGCAGCACCTGGTCGCTCTGGCTCGTGCCGAACAGCGCGTAGTCCAGCCCGGCGTTCACCAGCACAAACTGATAGCGGAACGGCGAGTTATCGACCAGAAAGTTGTCGAGATTGCGCGGCAGCTCCCGCAGCGGGCTTTGCAGCACCTGCGGCAGACCGGTCATCAGGCGGTTTTCGTGACTGTCCATCGACAGCTGTTTGGAAAAAATGTTGAACACCGGGAACGCCAGCCCGATGACGGCGCAGAACACGCCGATAAAGCCAATTTTGACCGCTTTACGCATAGCTCTGCACCTCCCTTAAAATTGAAAATAAATAAACGCGCTGTAGGTGCCTGCCGTGACGCGCATAAGTCCCAGAAACAGCAGCACGAGCAGCCCCGCCATCCCGGCAGGGGACGGCGCCTTTTTCGCGTACAAAGCCGCCTTCAGCTTGGGGCACAGCGCCTGCACGGGGCCGCACAGCAGGAAGGACGCCGCTAAAATCAGCAGCAGCTTGGTGTCCGCAAAGGCCGCCAGCGTATAGCCTTTGGCCCCGCTCTGCCATGTAAAAATGCCCTTGAGCACGGCCAGCCCCTCGGACAGGCCCGGCGCACCGAAGATCACCAGCGTCAGCCAGAGCAGCACCACCGTGTACAGTTGCCGGAACAGTCGCGGCAGCTGCTCCAGCGCCCGGCGCAGGCCCAGGCGCTCCATGCACAAAATTATGCCGTGCAGCAGACCAAACACCACATACTGCCACGCCGCGCCGTGCCACAGGCCGGTCAGCGCAAAGACGATGAGCAGGTTCAGGCAGGTGCGGCGCAGGCGGCAGCGGCTGCCGCCCAGCGGAATGTAGACGTAGTCGCGGAACCAGCTCGACAGCGAGATATGCCAGCGCCGCCAGTATTCGCCGACGGAGCAGGCAAGATACGGATACTCAAAGTTTTCCGGCAGCGTGATGCCGAAGAACTCACCGATGCCGATGGCCATATCGCTGTAGCCGGAAAAGTCAAAATACAGCTGCATCATGTAGGCCGTGTAGCCCAGCACGAGGATCGGCGCGGGCAGCGTGGCCGCCGGGACCGACGCGACTTTGGCGTAAATCAAAGCGAGCTGGTCGGCGATGATGGCCTTTTTTGCAAGGCCCAGCACGAGCCGCTTGATGCCGTAGCAGAAGCGGTCCGCCGAGACGCGGCGCGTCTCGCTGCCGGGGTCCAGCTGCGGGGCCTGCTGGCCGTACCGCACAATGGGCCCGGACGGCCCGTGGCCGAAGAACGCGAGGAACACCGCAAAACGGACAGGGTTCTTTTCCGATTCCACCTTGCCCGCGGCCACATCGGCACAGTAGCCGATGGCCGTGAACACGTAAAAGCTCAGCCCCAGCGGCAGGGCGGGGGAGAGCACCGGCAGCAGACCCGGCACAAGGGCGTTGACCGTCTCCGCCGCGAAGCCCGCATATTTAAAGCCGCCCAGCACCGCCAGATCCAGCAAGATCAACAAAATCAGCAGCGGCCTTTTGTGGGCCAGCCGCCCCAGCGAAAGCCCGCCCAGCCAGTTGATACCGGCCAGCAGCACCAGGATGGCCGCGCCCTTTAAGCCCGCCCACGCAAAAAACAGCAGACTAAACGCAGCCAGCACGGCATTGCGCAGCCACTTGGGGCACAGCCAGTAGACCGCCAGCGACAGCGGCAGAAAAACGAACAGAAATTGCACCGAAGAAAACGCCATAAAAAACACTGCTCCGCGCGGCACAGCCTGTGGCAATGCCGCTTCATAAAAATTTTACATCTGTAAACATTATAAAGGGTATGACAAAATTCGGCAAGGTCTGCACACAAAAAAGTTGTTTTTCCGTCGCTCCCGCGCATTTTGCAGGGGATGGCCATAGACATCTACCCCCAAAATGACTATAATAAAGATGTATTTGTGTGTAACGGAGGGGTCTGCCCATGGAAAATCTGATTTTCGGCGCATTCGCCACGCTGGACGGCTACCGCGAGGGGGACGCCGCCAATCTGGGCCGCACGGTCTATGACCGCTGCACCGTCGTGGCGCTGTGCAGCGCCAAGGCGCAGAACCCTGCCTGCACAGTGGCCCTGCTGACGAATGCTCCCGTGCCGGAGCCGTTCCGCAGCCAGCTGACGCAGGGCGGCGTCGAGATCTGGGACTGCCCGTTTACCACCTACCGCGTGCCCGCCGACACCAATTGGGCACTGGCCTACTACAAGCTCTGCGCCATGGCGTGGGTGCTGGAAAACCGCGACTTTGCCCGCGCGGCGATGCTCGACCTCGACACCTTCACCCAGCGCCCGCTGGACGATCTGTGGCGGGAATGCGACGAGGCCGTGCTGCTGTATCAGGTCCCCCACGCCGCCAGCCAGACGATGACCGCCGCCATCAGCCACTGCTTTGATGCGGTGGAGCCGGACGGCGCACCGCACGCGCTGACGCACTTCGGCGGCGAGCTGGTCGCGGGCAGCAGGGCGCGGCTTACCGATTTTATGTCGCTGTGCCGTGACTATTTTGAAGAACTGCAGGTAAAGGGCATCACACCGAGGGAGGGTGACGAGGCCGTCTGGTGCGGTGCCGCCTACCGCAGTCTGCTGGCCGGTAAACCCGTGCGCGCTGCAAATGCCTATATCTTCCGCTACTGGCTTGGCGGGCATTTCTACTATGTATCGACAAATTATACACTCGACCCCGTCTGCATCCTGCATCTGCCGGGTGCAGCGAAGGACCGCCAGCTGAAGCTGATTTACAATGGCTATGCCAGGCGTGGGGTTTTCCCGCCGCTGAACAAAATCTACCGCCTGTGCGGTCTGCCCGCCGCACATCCGCCGCTGCTGCGCACTGTATGGACGCGGCTGCTGGCCAAGCTGTAAGGAGCTGCCATGTCCAGAAGGAAAAATGATTTGAGCCAGCGGCTCGAGGCTGTCATCAAAACGCTGGTGCCCCAGCAGGAGCAGAACCCCGACGACCTCGGCCCGATGATGCGGGCCATCAAGGCCGTGCACAGCATCAGCGACCACACCTCGACGACGCCCGAGGATCTGGAGCGCCAGCGCGCCGCGGAGGAGCTGTTTGCGCGGCTCGTCACGCCGGGCATCGGCATCCGCAGCGACAGCCTGACAGTGGGGAGCATCCCCGCCGAGTGGGTCAGCCTGGAGCACGGCCATGACCGCCGTCACGCCGTTTTGTACTGCCACGGCGGCGGCTACACCTGCGGCCAGCTGGGGTACGCCCGCATTCTGGCCAGCAAGCTGGCGCTGGCTACCGGGTTTGACGTGCTCTCGTTTGAGTACCGCCTTGCGCCGGAGCACCCGTTCCCTGCGGCCATTGAGGATGCCGTGGCGATGTGGGATTATTTAATGTATATGGGCTACGGTGCGCGGGACGTTATCGTCGCGGGCGACTCCGCCGGGGGCAACCTGGCGCTGGAGCTGGCTTTAAAGCTGAAGGAGCAGGGCCGCGCCCAGCCGCGCGGGCTGGTGCTGTTCAGCCCATGGACCGATATGACGGCCAGCGGAAAGAGCTACCGCACCTGCAAGACGCTGGACCCGATGCTGACGATGGAGTACATCGCCGCCGTACGCGAGGCCTACACCGGCCCCGATGCCGACTGGTCGCGCCCGTGCTACAGCCCGCTCTTTGCCGACCTGCGCGGTCTGCCCCCGACGCTGGTACAGGTAGGCACAAACGAAATTCTGAAGTCCGACAGCGAGCGCCTTGTGGAGCACCTGCAGAAGGCCGGGGTGTACGCCCAACTGGAGGTCTACCCCGAGTGCTGGCATGTATTCCAGCAGATGCCGATCCGCAGAGCCGCCGTCGCAATGGAGAGCGCGGGGCGATTTGTGCAGAGGATCATTTGAGCGGGCTATAACCCGTAAAGAAAGTAGGAGTTCCCGGAAGGCAGCCGCTCCCGTACAGCCACAAAAGAAAGGACCATACTCATGTCCGATTCCTGGTATAAAGTCGATAACGTCGCCAAGGTGTTTCTGGCTACGGCGTCCCAGCGCGACCCGCGGGTCTTTCGTATCTCCTGCACGCTGAACGAGGAGATCGACCCCGATACGCTGAATGAGGCCCTGCGCAGCACCGCACAGGAATGGCCGCAGTTTCAGGTCACGCTGCACCGCGGTCTGTTCTGGCATTATTTTGAGTCCACCGACCAGCTGCCCACCGCCCAGCCGGAAACCAAAGCCCCCTGCGCACCTCTGTACACGCCGGAGCGCCGCAATAAGCTGATCTACCGCGTAACGTATTTCGGGGCGCGGATCAACCTGGAAATGTTCCACGCCATTACGGACGGCAACGGCGGCCTGCTCTACTTAAAGTCCATCGTGCGCAACTATCTGGCGCTGCGCCATCCCGGTGAAATGGAGAACGTTCCCTCGCCCAACAGCGCCTCTGCCGGGGATATGGCACAGGACAGCTTCCGCAATTTTTATGAGGGCACCAAGCGGAAGAAATCCGCTAAAAAACCCAAAGTGTACCGCCCGCACGGTTTTCTGCCTTACAGCCAGCTGCAGTTTTTTGAGGGACATTTAAGCTCTAAACAGGTGCTGGAACGCTCCCACGCACTGGGCGTTTCGATGACAAGCTACCTGGGCGCGTCTTTCATGCTGGCCATCTACCACGATATGCCCGCACTGGAACGCAAAAAGCCGATCTGCATCAGCCTGCCCGTCAACCTGCGCAACTACTATCCCAGCGAGACCGCGCGCAACTTCTTCAACTCGGTCTGCATCGACCATACGCTGACGCCCGAGGACACGCTGGAAACCGTCGCCCCGGTCTTTGATGCCAAGCTGAAAGAGGTTTTAAAGCCCGAGAACATTCGCGCCCAGATGGATGCGTATGAAAAACTGGAACACATACCCGGCATCCGCCCGGTTCCGCTGGTCATCAAAAACGCGGCGGTCAAGTTTTTCACCAAGCTGGAGGACCGGCATGTCTCCGCCGTTGTCTCCAACATGGGCCGGGTCAGCATCCCGGAGGGCATGAAACCCTATATCCACAATTTTGCAGCGTTTTCCAGCTGTAAGACGCTGTTCACTGTGGTCTGCTCCTACGGGGACGACCTTGTGCTGGGCACTGCTTCTGCCCTGCGCAGCACCGCCATTTTGCAGCGCCTTTACCGGGAGTTTGCCAAGGATGGGCTGGATGTTACCCTGTACGCTACGGAGGTGGAAAGATGAATACCTGCCCGCATTGCCATATCAGGGTCGGCGGGGACACTGCCTACTGCCCGCTGTGCCAGAACCGCCTGTCCGGCCCCGCCGGAGAGCCGTATTTTCCGGCAACGGCCCCGCGCATCCACCGCGCATCCCTGCTGTATAAGATCGTGGCGTTCGTGCTGTCAGCGCTCATCGTCGTAGCCGGTGCCTTTGATTTCCTGCTGATGGAAGACACGCCCCACCGTCATTTCAGCATTTTGATGGCCGTCTGGGCCGTGGCGGTCCTGCGGGTGGTGCGCGCCGTGCTGCGCCGCCGCTTCAACGGCCCGCGGCAGATCTTCAATCTGCTGCTGCTCGTCTCGGCGCTGCTCGTCTTTACCGACTGGTTCAACGGCTACACGGGGTACAGCTTGGACCTCGTCGTGCCGATTTTGTGCTGTACAGCGCTGGTCTGCAACTTTATTTTTGCCTTCCTGCGCAGCCGCTTTACAGCAAACGCGCTCGTGTATCTGCTCATGAACATCGGCATCGGCGTTCTGCCGTACATTCTGCTGTTCTTCCGCATTGACTATTCCGGCAGGCTGGACGCCCACAGTCTGCCGTGGGTCATCTGCCTGATCATAAGCGTCATCACGTTTCTGGGCCTTGTCATCTTCCGCGGCAGGGCCCTGAAAAACGAAATCGTAAAGCGTCTGCACATGTAACCATACTCCGCCTCTGCACGAGCCAAATAAAAAAGCTGCTGTCCGCTTGAGACAGCAGCTTTTTTTATTTCTTGTCAAACGCTTCCCGGCGCTTTGTGGACAGGCGGAACATTTCCTCCAGCCCCTCGCGGTCATCGCGGACGAGCTTTTCCCGCATATCCTGCAGGGCGCTCTCAAACATATCGATCTCGGAAATCAGGTTGTCCTTGTTCCACAGGAACAGCTCCGCCCACATTTTGTCGTTGATATGGGCAATTCTCGTCAAATCGCGGAAGGAGTCGCCCGTGTAGTTCGCCAGCTCCGAGTTATCGGACGCGCACATCAGGCTGACGGCAATGGCATGGCAGAGCTGGCTGACGTAGCCGATCATGTGGTCGTGTTCGGCGGGGGTCAGCACGCTGATGCGCTTGAAGCCCAGCTCCGCGGCCAGGTCGCGGCACCAGTCGATGCCAGCCTGGCTGTTCTTTTCCGTCGGGGTGATGATGAAGTTTGCGGGGGCAAAGTTGACCTCGGCGCTGTGGGCGATGCCGCTCGTCTCGCGGCCCGCCATCGGGTGGCTGGCGATAAATTCCACCCCCTCCGGCAGGGCGGCCTGCACCGGCTCGACCACACCGCGCTTGACGCCGGACACATCCGTGACCATCGTGCCGGGACGGATGAGTTGGCCGTACTGTTTGACCCAGTCCAGCAGCACGGTGGGGTAGAGGCCGAAGATGATGCAGTCGGCCTCCCTTACCAGATCCTCAAAATCCGCATTTTTACCGGCGCGGATGTAGTCATGCTGCAAGGCATAGTCCAGCGTTGACTGGCTGTGGGTGATGCCGGTCACATGGTAGCCCTTCTGGCTCAGCACCTGCGCGTACTTGCCGCCCAGCAGGCCCAGACCGACGATCAGGTAGGTTTTGCTTTTATCCAGCATAGGAAATCACGCCTTTATGTCAAATTCTTCTTGTTTGTCGGTGTTCAGCTCCACCTTGGCGCCAAGACCGCGCAGCACGCTCCAGAACGCGGGCCAGCTCTTGTCCACGGCCTCGGCCCCGCAGAGCAGGGCGGGCAGGCCGCTGGCAATCGCCGCCACAGCCAGCGCCATGACGATGCGGTGGTCGTTGTGGCCGGACAGCGGCGCGTTCGGCGCGTGGAGCGCCACGCCCTGGATGTGCACGGTGTCACCGTCCACCTCGATGCGCGCGCCCATCTTCCGCAGCTCGGTCTGCATGGCCTCGATGCGGTCCGATTCCTTCAGGCGCAGGCGGCCCGCATTGCGGATGACCGTCTCACCGCTGCAAAAGCAGCCGAGCGTGAACAAAATCGGCCCTAAATCAGGGCAGTCCGCCAGGTCGATCTCCGTCGCCTTCAGCAGGCTGCGGTCAAAGTGCAGCCCGCCCTCGACGGGCTTGAATTTGCCGCCGCAGCGCTTTAAAATGTCCAGAATGACCTTATCGCCCTGCTGGCTGTCGGGGTTCAGCCCCGTGACCGTGATGCCGCCGATGACGCAGCCCAGCACGGCCAGGAACGCGGCCTGGCTGTAGTCACCCTCGACGGCAAAGTCGCTGGCCGTATACCGCTGCGGCGCGGCCACGCGGTACATCACACTGCCGTTTTTGCGTGCGCGGCTCGCGACCTTGACGCCGAACTGCTGCATGGCGTCAACCGTCATATCCACGTAGGAGCGGCTCTCGTAGGGGGCCAGTACCTCGATGCTGCTCTCGGACTCCATCAGCGGCGCGGCAAACAGCAGACCGCTGATGAACTGGCTGGACACGTCTCCGGGCAGGGTAAACCCGCCGGGACGCAGCCGTCCAAAGATCGTGATGCCCTCGGGCGTCTGCTCAAATTGCAGGCCCTGGCGCTCAAACAGCATCTGGTAGATGGCCTGCGGGCGGTCAAACAGCCGCCCCGCGCCGGTAAAGCGCACCTTCTGGGCCGTCAGGCTGAACAGCGGGATCATGAACCGCAGTGTGGAGCCGCTCTCGTTGCAGAAAACCGGGCGTGTCACCGTCACAAAGCCGCCCGCCGTCCCGTGCCCCTTGATGGTCACGGAGTGGGCCTCCTCGGTGATTTTTGCGCCCAGCTGGGCCGCCGCGCCAAGCGTGGCGCGGATGTCCTTGCTGTACTCGATATTCGTGATATGGCTGGTGCCCTCCGCCAATGCGGCGCACAGCACCGCACGGTGCGCTGCGCTTTTACTGGGGGGCACCGTGGCCGTTCCGCCTAAGCGGCTGACATGAATTTTCGCGTCCAATTTACATCTCCCGGCCGATGGCGGCAGCGACCTTGCGGCACTTGGCAATCACATCGGCGAACTTATCCGGCTTCAGGCACTGGGCGCCGTCGCTCCAGGCGTGCGGCGGGTCGTTGTGGACCTCGATCTCCAGACCGTCGGCACCGGCGGCCACAGCAGCCAAAGCCATGCTCTCGATGTACTTATAATCACCGGTGGCGTGGCTGGGGTCAACGATAATGGGCAGGTGCGTTTTTTCCTTGATGACCGGCACGGCGGACAGGTCCAGCGTGTTGCGGGTCGCGCGCTCAAACGTGCGGATGCCGCGCTCACAGAGGATAACGTTCTCATTGCCGCCGGCCATGATGTACTCGGCGGACATGATCCACTCCTCAATGGTATTCGCCAGGCCGCGCTTGAGCAGAACGGGCTTGTGCATCTTGCCGACGGCCTTGAGCAGCTGGAAGTTCTGCATATTGCGCGCGCCGATCTGCACAACGTCCACATACTCCTCGAACTCGGGGATGTGGACCTCGTCCATCAGCTCACTGACGATAGGCAGGCCGGTGATCTCGCGGGCCTTGACCATATCCAGGATGCCCTCGGTGCCCAGACCCTGGAAGGAGTAGGGGCTCGTGCGGGGCTTGTACGCGCCGCCGCGCAGGAAGTTGGCACCGCCCGCCTTGACAGCCTTGGCCATCTTGATGGTGTGCTCCTCGCCCTCAATGCTGCACGGACCTGCCATAACGGCGATGGGCGCATTACCGCCGACCCTGACGCCGTTGATGTCCACGACGGTATCCTCCGGGTGGAACAGGCGGTTGGCGCGCTTGTAAGGGGCGGACACACGGGTCACGTTCTCGACCCAGGGGTTTGCCAGCACGTCCTTCTCGGCAATTTTCGTCGTATCACCGACAAGGCCAAAGACGTTGTAGTCGGTACCGCGGATCAGCGTGACGGACAGGCCCTGCTTCTCGAAGTTATCGACAATGCGGTCCAGCTCGACCTGGGGCGTACCTTTTTTAGTGGAAATAATCATGGGAGCCTCTTTCTTATATACTTTTTACTCTATAAAATACTGTGTTGTAGGGGCGAGCATTGCTCGCCCGTGCCCGTTTGCCTTGCAAGAAAACTGTTCCGGAAAATTCGTTGCTGCGGTAAGTTGGCGGGCGACCAATGGTCGCCCCTACACACGCAGGGGGAAGGCTTTTACAGTCTCTCGTCCGCCTCAAACAGCTGTACCGCCTTATCCACTGCCGCGGTCAGCGAGCCGCTATTTTCCAGCACGACGGTGGAGGCGGCCTCATACAGCGGCGTGCGCTCGGCTTCAAGCTGCTTTAAGGCCGCGCCGCCCTTGGAGAGCGGGCGTCCGCCGGTAGCCAACGCCTCCAGCGGGCGGCGCACCCACAGCACGGGGCCGTTCTGACGCAGCGCGCGGGTGTTGGCCGGGCTCTTGATGACCCCGCCGCCGCAGGCGATGACCTGACTGTTGCTCTTGGCGACCTCGGCCAGCACGTCCGTCTCATAGCGGCGGAACGCGGCCTCGCCCTCCTGGGCAAAGATGTCGGGGATATTATGCCCGGTGCGGCGCTCAATTTCAGCGTCCAGATCCACAAATTTCTTGTCAAGGCGCTTTGCCAGCGCCGCGCCGACGGTGGATTTTCCGCAGCCCGGCATCCCGATGATCGAGACATTCGCCAGCTGGTGCCGCAGCTCGCGGCTGACCGCCGGGATGATGGCTGCCGTGTCCAGCTGTCTGCCGGTAAAGTGCTCCGCGGCAAACACAGCCTGCGCCACCAGCATCTCAAAGCCGCCCGCCGCGGTCACGCCGCAGTCCTCGGCCCGCAGCAAAAGCTCGGTGCGGAAGGGGTTGTACACCACATCCAGCACGGCCTCCAGCGCGGGGAACGCCTTCGGGTCGATCAGGCACTGCCCCACGTTCGGGAACATGCCGCAGGGCGTCGTGTTGACGATGATCTGCACGTCCGGGCGGTGCATGGCCTCGCTGTACAGCAGGGCATCGCCCTTGCCGGTGCGGCTGGCGGTCAGAATCTCCTTAGCCCCGCCGTCGCGGCAGACCGCCGTGACCGTCGAGTGCGTACCGCCCGTGCCCAGGATCAGCACAGTCTTGCCCGCAAAATCTACGCCGTGGGCCCCGGCCAGATAGGCAAAGCCCGCGTAGTCGGTGTTATACCCATACAATTTCCCGTCACGGTTCACAATCGTGTTCACCGCGCCGATGGCCTGCGCCTTCGGGTCAACGACGTCGCAGTAGGGGATGACAAACTGCTTGTAGGGGATCGTCACGTTGATGGCCGCAAAGGCGCGCTTTTCCATAAAGGTGCGGGCCTCGGCCTCGGTGGGCAGGGGCAGCAGCTCATAGGTGTAATCTGCAATTTTTTCATGGATGATTTTGGAGTAGCTGTGGCCCAACTTGCCGCCGATCAATCCGTACAGCGGTTGCTGCATAGTTCTTCACTTCCTGTTTTTACACTTTGGGGAATCCGTGCTTCTGGGCCAGCGTGCCGTAGCGCACGGTCAGAAGGTCCAGCAGTCCGAACGCCGTCAGGCTGTTCTGCACGACGGCGGCGCGGGGCACGATGCAGGGGTCATGGCGGCCCTTGATCTGCAGCTCCGCATCGGTCCTGCCGATATAATCCACGGTATGCTGTTGCTTATAGATGCTGGGCGTGGGCTTGAGCACCGTGCGGAACACGATGGGCATACCGTTTGTGATGCCGCCGTTGATGCCGCCGTTCTTGTTCGTGGCGGTGGCGATTTTGCCGTCCCGCATCGTGAACGGGTCGTTGGCCTCGCTGCCGCGCATGGCGGCAAAGCCGAAGCCCGCGCCGAACTCAATGCCCTTGCAGGCCGGGATGGCGAACATCAGGTGGGCCAGCTCGCTCTCAACGCTGTCGAACCACGGCTCGCCGATGCCCGCGGGCAGACCGGTCACAATCGTTTCCAGAATGCCGCCGACGCTGTCGCCCTCGCTGCCCGCAGCGCGGATAGCCGCCTGCATGGCCTCCTCCTTCGACGCGTCCAGCAGCGCAAAGTGTCCGGGCTGCGGGTCGGGCATGACCAGCCCCGCAGCGCTGGAAAGCGGTGCGTCCTGCACGCCTGCACACTCGGCAATATGGGTGTAGACCTTTACGCCCAGGCCGTTCAGCACCGTCTCGCAGATCGTGCCCGCCGCAACGCTTGCCGCCGTAATGCGGCCCGAGAAGTGCCCGCCGCCGCGCGCGTCCTGAAAGCCCTCGTATTTGGCGTAGGCCGTGTAGTCGGCGTGGCCGGGGCGCAGCAAGTCGGCGGTTTTGGCGTAGTCGCCGCTGCGGGTATTCAGGTTGCGGATCATCAGGGTGACGGCCGTGCCGGTGGTGCGGCCCTCATACACGCCGGAGAGGAACTCCACGGCGTCGGCCTCGGTGCGGGCGGTGGAAAGCCCATCCCCGCGGGCGCGGCGGCGGTCCATGGCCGCGGCAATCGCGGCCTCATCCACCGGCAGGCCCGCGGCCAGCCCGTCGAGCACCGCCCCCACGGCAGGGCCATGGCTCTCACCAAAAATCGTCATTGTGACGGTATTTCCAAAGGTGTTTTTCATATATCCTTCCCGATTTTTCTATGAATGGAAAAATGGCGATCCCGGCAAGCTCCCTCCCTCGCAGAGGGAGGCAAGGCCCTCGGCCCGCAGGCCGGTGGGGGAGAGAGCCATGCCGCCAGATGCCGTTTCCCTCATTCTATACCTAACAAAGCCGGCAGCTCGGTCATGGGCAGGCTGTCGGCGCGCCAGCAGCCGAGGCCGGGGCACTTGATGACCGTGATATGGTCGCCGCGGGCCTTTTTGTCATGCTGCATGTAGGCCAGGACCTTCTCCTTGTTGGCCCCGGCGCGGGTGGGCAGGCCCAGCGCGCGGTAAATCGCCCGGGTGCGCTTGAGCAGGGCCGTGTCCTCGATCATCGGCAGCATACCCAGCGCGACGCATTCGCCGTGGTACAGGCCCGTGGTACGGCGGCCCCGCACACCGCGCACGGCTTCGATGCCGTGGCCGATGGTGTGGCCGAAGTTCAGGCAGGCGCGGACGCTGCCCTCGCGCTCGTCCTGCTCGACGATCTTTTTCTTAAATTTCAGACTTCTGTAAACAATTTGTTCAATGTTATCCTCGGGGTGCTCGCACTCAAACAGTGCAAACAGCTGCGGGTCTCCGATGATGCCGGTCTTGAGCGCCTCGGCCAGGCCGTTGACGACCTGACGGCGGGGCAGGGTCTTGAGCGTGTCAAAATCGACAAGCACGACCTTGGGCTGCCAGAATGCGCCGACGATGTTCTTCGTCTCGCCCAAATCAATCGCCGTCTTGCCGCCGATGGAGGAATCCACCTGCGAAAGCACCGTCGTGGGGCAGTTGACAAAGTCAATGCCGCGCATGTAGCTGGCCGCGCAGAAGCCGCCCAGATCGCCCACAACGCCGCCGCCGACGGACACCAGCAGATCCTTGCGGTCCATGCCGAACGCCAGCATAGCCTGCAAAACCTGACCGTAGACCTTCAGGCATTTGCTGCCCTCGCCCCGGGGGATCGTGTAGACGGTGGAATCGGGGCACTGGGCCGCCACGGTCTGCGCGTACTCGGCGGGTACGCCGGAGTCGGTCAGCACAAAGACCTTGCGGTTTGCCACGTTCGTGAACTGATGGAGGTTGGCAAGGCATCCAGCCTTCAAAATAATATCGTAGCTGCGGCTTTTAAGCTGCATCGTCAGTTTCATGCTTCGCACATCCTTTATCTTCATGGCTTATTTCTCCGTACTGTCAAGGGTGAAGGCACCCAGCAGCCGCAGGGTGCTGCAAACCGAAGTCAGGGTGTCCAGCAGGGTCTGGCACCCTGCGCCCGTGCTGCCCGCCGGGCAGACGATCTGTACATAGAAATAGTATTCAAACGGAACATGGGGCAGGGGACGGCTCTTGATGCACTCCATGTTAAAGCCCCGCGCGCCGATCTGATCCAGCGCTGCGGCCAGCTGGCCGGGCTTATGGCGTACCGTGAACAGCAGCGCCAGCCGCTGGCCCTCGCCGGTCATGGCGGGGGCGGCGGCGGCACGCTCGATCACGATGAACCGCGTTGTGTTGTCGCCGTCGGCGTTGATGCCCGCGGACAAGATCTGCAGGCCGTACAGCCCGGCGGTCTCGGCGCTGGCAATGGCCGCAACGCTCGGGTCGTTCAGCTCGGCCACATGGCGGGCCGCGTCGGCGGTGTTGCCCCAGGTGGACGTTTTAAAGCCGTGCTGCTGTACAAAAACGCTGCTCTGGGCCAGCGCCTGCGGGTGGCTGATGACGGTCCTGACCGTCTCCAGCGTCGCGCCCGGCACGCCCAGCAGGTCCTGCCGGATCGGCAGGTCGCACATCCGGGCAATGATAATATCGGGGTGGGTGTACAGCAGGTCGAGCACGGTGGAGACATCGCCCGCGTTGGAGTTTTCAAACGGCAGAACGCCGAATTGTGCATCCCCGTTCTGCACGGCGTCAAAGACCTCGCCCCAGGTGGTGCAGGCCGTCTCCCGCGCAAAGGGGAAAAGGCGGCGCAGCGCAATGTGGCTCCACGCGCCGGGCACGCCTTGGTAGGCGGCGGTATCGCGGCCCAGCCGGACGCGCTGGTATGCGCGGGAAATGCTCATGGCATCGCTGAGAAAGGCGCGGTAGTAGGGGCGCAGCGCCTCGTCGGTGATGCGGGCCGTGTTTTTGTCAAGCACGGCGGCCTCCCGCGCGGCATCAAAGACCGGCTTGCCGGTCTCGGCCTTGTAGCGCACCACATCGGCCACCGCACGCATACGCCGCTCAAACAGAGCGGCCATCTCGGCATCAACGGTGTCGATCTCGGCACGGGCTTGCTGTAAAAGGTCCATGGGTCGGCTCCTTTTCGGAATTTTTCGGGAATATCTCCGCTGCCCCTTTTTGGCATGGATGTAGGGCGGGGTGTGGGCAGGCCGCCCTACGAATCACCCGCAGGCGCAGTGTTGTTTATTTATACATACTCAAAGTCAGTATACCATAAATAAAGCGCCGTCACAAGAGTGACGGCGCGAAATTTGTCTTTTCTTGGCCACCTCCCCCGCAGAGGGAGGCAAGCGCAGTTTTACCCGTGCAGCGCACTTCTCAGGGCGGCCAGGAGCTCGGCCTGGTAGGCGGGGCTGAAGGTGCCGTGCAGCAGCTTGGGCAGGGCCTCCTCCTGCAGGCGGCGCCAGCTGTCGGCCTCGCGGCCCGGCAGGATCGGCACAAAGGCCACACCGTTGGCAGCGGCGGCCTGGGCGTCGCCCATGGCGTCGCCGACCATCATGACCTTGCGGCTCTCGTACCCGCAGGCCAGCATTGTGGCGATGGAGTTTGCCTTGCTGCCGACCTCCTGCCCGAAGATGACATCCGCATGACGGGCCAGCCCGTAGCGCTTCCACTCGCTGGCAATGGCGCTCTCGTTCGCGGCACTGACGACGGCCACATCGGCCACGGCGTGCAGCTGGCGCAGACTTTCCTCCACGCCGGGGAACGGCTCAAACGTCGGCTCCAGCGCCTGAATACGGCGGTTGCAGGCGTTGTTCCACTCCTGCAGCTTGCGCAGGGCCAGGCTGCCGGTTTTTTGCAGCTCCCGCTGCAGGCTGGCCGTGGAAAGCTCCGTCGCGGTATCGACCCAGGCGGCAATATCCTCGCTGCCCGGGATCTCGATGCCGCGGTTTTTCAACCGGTCAAACACCAGCCGGACGCTCTCAAACCGGGAGATGCCGCGGGTGATCGTGTGCAGGTTGATCTCATCCCACGCGGCAGTGATGAAATCCGCGTGGTCATCCAGCGCAAACACGCGGATGAGCTCGGGGCACATGACGGTGGAATGCTTGATGCGCACCGTGTCCATCACGCAGCCGTCGGAATCCATGCAAATCAGAAATTCACGTTTCTTGGTAAAATCCGTCAGTGCATTTGCCATAAAAACCGTCTCCCTCTATCAACTCTGCCTATAAACTCAATATGAATCTATCATAACAAAATTCCACGGCGTTTTGCAATGCCTTTTTTAAAAAAAGCATGGATTTTTGTGTAATTTCTACACTTCAATGGGGGCATCGGGGTCCAGCGTGCGGCCAATCGGAGCGTGGATCAGCAGATTGGCCATTGCGTCCGCCGGGGTGGGCTGCTTGTTGATGACAACAAGGTTCTCCCCGCGGAAGTAGCGCAGCAGACCCGCCGCCGGGTAGACGGCCAGGCTTGTGCCGCCAACGATGAGGGTGTCGGCCCCGCGGATGGCGTGCACGGCGTTTTCCATCGTCTCCTCGTCCAGCCCCTCCTCGTAGAGCACAACATCAGGCTTGACGATGCCGCCGCACTCGTCGCAGCGGGGCACGCCGTCGCCGACGCCCGCCGCATCCTCAATGAACTGCACCGGGAAGAATTTGCCACACCGCGTACAGTAGTTGCGCAGGGTCGAGCCGTGCAGCTCATACACGGTCTTGCTGCCCGCGGCCTGGTGCAGGCCGTCGATGTTCTGGGTCACGACGGCCCTGCATTTGCCCTCGCGCTCCAACGCCGCCAGACGCAGGTGGGCCGCATTGGGCTTTGCCCCGTGGACGATGAGCTTCTGGCGGTAGAAGTCAAAAAACTCCGCGGTGTGGGTCTCGTAGAAGGTGTGGGAGAGCATCGTCTCGGGCGGGTACTTGAATTTTTGGTGGTACAGCCCGTCCACCGAGCGGAAATCGGGGATGCCGCTCTCGGTCGAGACGCCCGCCCCGCCGAAAAAGACCATGCTTTTTGTTGCTGCCAGAATTTCCTCTAATGCCGGAACCATGCAAACTGCCCCTTTCGCTTTTGGCTTTTATGCCTTATAATATACCTATTATAATCTATTTTCGGAGGGATGCAAGATGCAGCGCGAAATCACACGGGAGCTGGTGCGCCGGCTGCTGCCCGGGCGCATGGCGGAGAGCAACAAGGGGAGCTACGGCAGTGTGCTGGCCGCGGCGGGCAGCATGGCCTACCGCGGGGCGGCGGCGCTCTGCACAGAGGGCGCTTTGCGCGGCGGGGCCGGGCTGGTGTATCTGGCCAGCGTCGAGCCTGTTATCCAGCTGGTACTTTCCCGCACGCCGGAATGCTGCGCCTGCGGCTGCCGCACGGCGGCCAACGGGGGCATCCACCCGCAAGACGCCGACGCGCTGCGCCGCTGGTTCGCGGACAGGCACGCCGTTTTGCTGGCCGGGCCCGGGTTGGGGGAGAGCGCCGCCGATGTCTGTAAGGCCCTGCTCGGCAGGAACGCCCCGTGGGCCGGTGCCGTGCTGGACGCCGACGCATTGAACGCACTGGCAGCGGGGAAGTACAGGGGGGATCTGCCCGCAAACACGATCCTGACGCCCCACCCCGGCGAGGCCGCGCGGCTGCTGGGCCTGACTGTGCCCGAGGTGCAGGCGGACCGCGAGGGTGCCGCCGTATCGCTGGCCGAAAAATATCACTGCGTCGCCGTTTTGAAAGGGCATCACACACTGGTTGCCGCGCCGGGCGGCACGGTCTGGCGCAATGAGACCGGCAATGCCGGGTTAGCCAAGGGCGGCAGCGGGGATATTTTAGCCGGTCTGACCGCCGGGCTGCTGGCAGCGGGTCTAAAGCAGGGCCGCACGCCCGAGGACGCCGCGGTCTGCGCGGTATGGCTCCACGGCGCCGCTGCAGACCGCTGCGCCAAGCGCCGCAGCATGACCGCCATGCTGCCGGGAGATCTGTTTGAAGATCTAGGGTGGATTTTGGGGGAGCTGGGGCGGTAAGGCTGCGGACCGAAAGGCGGCAGCACCTCCCGGGAGGCAGCCGTTCCCGGTCTTGCCACCCGCCCCTATAGGGTGTATAATAGGACTATATCTGCCAGACTCAGGAAAGGAGCCGCTGTTATGTCGCGCAAAGAAGGCCAGAAACGCAAACTGCTTGTTCTTTTGGAGATCCTCGCCCGGGAAACCGACGAGAAGCACCCCTTGAGTGTTCCCCAGCTGGTGGAAAAATTGCAGGAGCACGGCGTCGTCGCCGAGCGCAAAAGCGTCTACGATGACCTGAACACCTTAAACAACCTGCCCGACACCAAATATGAGATCGTGCAGCAGCGCGGGCGCGGCGGCGGCTACTATATGACCGATGCTCCGTTTGAGCTTGCCGAGCTCAAGCTGCTCGTCGATGCCGTCTACGCCAGCAAATTCATCACGGCGCGCAAATCCAAGATCCTGATCGACAAGCTCGGCCAGTTCACCTCCACATACCGGCAGGAGGAGCTGGACCGTAAGGTACTGGTCAGCGGGCGTATCAAGAGCACCGACGAGAAAATTCTGTACACCGTCGATGCGCTGCACGCCGCCATCACGGCAGGGGAGCAGGTCACCTTCAAATACTGCGACTGGAACCTGCAAAAGCGGATGGCCCCGCGCCACGACGGCCAGCTCTACCGCGTCAGCCCGTGGGTGCTCGTGTGGGAGAACGGCAACTATTATCTGATCGCCTACACCGAGGGGCGGCTCAAGCACTACCGCGTCGACAAGATGCAGAACGTTCACCAGCTGCCCGACACGACCCGCGAGGGTGCCGGGGAATATGCCAATTTCGACGTAAATACGTATATGCAGCAGATGTTCGGCATGTTCAACGGCCCGCTCAAGCGGGTAACGCTGCAATGCGAGAACCGCTTTGCCGGGGCGATGATCGACCGGTTCGGCACCGCGCCGATCCTGACGCCCTGCGCCGACGGCGAGCACTTTACGATGACCGCCGAGATTCAGGTCAGCCCGCAGTTCTTCGGCTGGGTAGCCGGGTTCGGCACCGGCGTCGTCGTCTCCGGCCCGCCGGAGGTCCGCGCCGAAATGAAGAAAACGCTGGATCAGCTGCAGGAGCTTTACCGCTGATTTGCAATACCGGCGTAAATATGGTAAAATAGATTGTTTAAATCTATCACCGTAGGGAGGACATCACCTCTTGCTGGAAAAGAACCAACGCTTCAAAAGCCTTTTGTATGTGCTGGCGGACGCGGCACTGCTTTTCATCGGCTTTTTGCTTGCCAACTATATCCGTTTCAATTACGTCCGCTACTTTGAGCCGGGCGGCGCAGGGCCTGCGCTGGCCGTGGCCCGGGACCCGCGCAACATCATTGCCGGGCTGGCCACGTCGCTGGTGCTCGTGCTCATCTACTGGGTCGCCGGTATCTACAGCACCACGCGGCTGCGCGGCCTGGCCGAGCGCTGCACCAAGATTGCCGTCATCAACGCGGCGGGACTGCTGATCTTCATTGGTGCTTTGTATCTGATGCACCTGGACGACTACTCTCGTATCGTACTGGCGCTGTTCTACATCCTCGGCACGGCAGGCGTCGTGATCGAGCGTATGGTCCTGCGCTGGGTAGACCGCGCCCGCCGCCGCAAGGGGCTGGGTCTGCGCCATATCCTGCTGGTGGGCGGCGGTAAATCCGCCGCGCTCTATCTGCGTGCGCTCGAGCACAACCCCTACTACGGCTTTGTCGTGGACGGCTATCTGGCCGGAATCGAAGAACCGGGTCTTGGTGTGCGCTACATGGGCAGCTATGATGCGCTGTCTGCCCGGCTCGACGAGATTGCCGTCGATGAGGTCGTCGTAGCGCTGGAGGCTGACGAGATCGAATTGCTGCCCCACGTTTTTGCCGCCTGCGACAAAAACGGCGTGCGCATCACGATGGTACCGTTCTACAGCGACTATCTGCCCGCCCGGCCCACCATTGACGTGCTGGACGAGTGCAAACTCATCAATGTGCGGCAGACGCCGTTTGACAATCTGCTCAACGCCGCTGTCAAGCGCGGGCTTGATATTATCGGCAGCCTGATCCTGATCATTCTGACCAGCCCGGTCATGCTGGTCACGGCCATCGGCGTCAAGCTGTCCAGCCCCGGGCCGGTCATCTTCAGGCAGGAGCGCATCGGCCTGAACAAAAAGCCTTTCATGATGTACAAGTTCCGCTCGATGCGGGTCAATGTGCAGCAGGAGACCGGCTGGTCCACCGACTGCGACCCGCGCAAGACCCACTTCGGCAGCTTTATCCGCAAGTTCAGCCTGGACGAGCTGCCCCAGTTCTTCAACGTGCTGAAGGGGGATATGTCCCTCGTCGGGCCGCGGCCCGAGGTGCCCTACCATGTGGAGCATTTTAAAGAGGAGATCCCGCGCTACCTTGTGCGCCAGCAGGTCCGCCCCGGCTGCACGGGCTGGGCGCAGATCCACGGCCTGCGCGGCGACACCGACATTGCCGAGCGCATCCGCTACGACATCTGGTACATCGAAAACTGGACCGTGGCGCTGGACATCAAGATCATCTTCCGCACCGTGTTCGGCGGCAAGATGGTCAACGACGAAAAACTACAATAACGCCTTGTGCGTTACCGGACGGGAGTGTCTGTAATGAGCAAAAAGGAGCCCAAGGTCGCCATCGTTCACGACTGGCTTGTCGGCTACGCCGGCGGGGACCGCGTTGTGGACGCCATGAAGCGCGTTTTCCCCGATGCCGTCATCTACACCCTTGTGTACGACCCCAACAACATGCCCGAGCACTTTAAAAGCTATGACATCCGCACGAGCTGGTTCCAGAAGGTGCCCTTCTCCAACAGGCTGTACAAGGCCATGCTGCCGCTGATGCCCCGCGCGTTTGAGGCGTTCGACCTGACCGAGTACGATCTGGTGCTGTCGTCGTCCTCCTCCTGTTCCAAAGGCGTCATCACCCGCCCGGATGCCGTACACATCTGCTACTGCCACACGCCGATCCGTTATGTGTGGGATTTTTACTACACCTACCGCGCCAACGCCAACTGGCTGGCGAAGCTCGTCATGCCCGGCCAGATGCACAAAATGCGCATCTGGGACAAGTGTGCCGCGGACCGCGTGGATTATTTCATCGCCAACTCGCATTATATCGCCCAGCGCATCAAAAAATATTACCGGCGTGACAGCGATGTCATTTACCCCTGCTGCCACATCAACGAGTCGCCTTTTGTCGAGAAGGAGGACTTCTACCTGACCGTGGGCCGTCTGACCTGGTACAAGCGCGTGGATCTGGCCGTGCAGGCCTGCACGCGCCTTAACAAGCGCCTCGTCGTCATCGGCGGCGGGGGAGAGCTGGACAAGCTCAGGGCCATGGCCGGGCCGACCATCGAGTTCAAGGGCGGCGGTCTGTCCGACGAAGAAGTGCGCAGCTACTACCTGCGCGCGAAGGGCTTCCTTTTCCCGGGTGAAGAGGATTTTGGCATCACCCCCGTCGAGGCCCAGAGCGCGGGCACGCCGGTGCTGGCCTATGGCCGCGGCGGCGCGTGCGAGAGCGTGCTGCCCGGCAGGACTGGCTACTGGTTTAAAGAGCAGACCGTCGAGAGCCTGGCCGACTGCATCGAACGGTTTGAGCGCGACGGCGTGGCCTGTTCCAAAGAGGAAATCCGTGAGCACAGCCGCTCCTTCAGCGAGGAACGCTTTGAGCGTGAGCTGAAGGAATACTGCCTGCGCCGCATGGCCGACTGGCAGCAGGAGCTGCTCGACTGCTCCCACTGGGAGAAGGAGGAACTGGATTGAACCCTATCGTCATCAACGGCACGGTACTGTGTGACAATATCACCGGTATCCCGCGCTATGTCTATGAGAATGTCGTCCGGCTGGACAAGCTGATCGAGGGCACCGGCCTGGACGTCCGCATTGCCTACCGCGACGACGGGCGGCCCATCCACCTGCCGGAGCTGAAAAACATCCGGCTGGTGCCGCTCAAGTCCATCCCGTATTTTTACAATCTGGCCGTGCTGCCCGCCTACCTGCGCCGCACCCATGCGTTTTACGTGGGCCTTGCCAGCGATATGCTGCTGACCCGCCGCAGCGTCGTGGTGCTGCACGACATCCGCCCGCTGGTCATGGATACCGACAAGGGCTTTTTCCGCTTCAAGTTCTGGGTACACTGCCTGTCCACCAAATGGTTCGCCCAGCGGGTGTTCACGGTCAGCGACAACCAGCGCCACCTCATCAGCGAGAAGCTCGGCATCCCGCTGGACAAGATCGGCATCACCTACAACGGCTGGGAGCACATGAAGAACGTCACCCCCGACGAGAGCATTTTTGACAAGATGCCCGGCGTCAAAAAAGGGGAGTACTTCTACGCCCTCGGCAGTCTGGCAAAGCATAAAAACTTCAAGTGGATCCGAGAGGTCGCCCGCCGCAGCCCCGACAAGACGTTTGTCGTCGCGGGCGGCAAGGACCTGCGTGCCTTTGGCGACGACGCCGAGGCGAAGGACACCCACAATGTGTTCTACCCGGGCTATGTGTCCGATGCCGAGAACGCCGCGCTGATGAAGCACTGCAAGCTGTTTTTGCACCCCGCCGTGTTCGAGGGCTTTGGCATCCCGCCGCTGGAGGCGCTGGCCCTGGGCGCGCCGGTCGCGCTGGCCAACGCCACCTGCCTGCCCGAGCTGTACGGCGATACGGCGCGGTATTTTGACCCGTATGATTATGATGTGGATCTTGACGCGCTGGCCGCCCAGCCCGTGGCCGCGCCCGACGAGGTCCTGAAAAAGTACAGCTGGGACAAGACCGCCGAGTTCTGGCTGCACGAGATGGAGAAGTATGCAAATCAGTAACAGCATAAACCATAAACTAGGAGAACTTCTATGAAATTTATTTCTCCCCCATCCAAAGGGACTTCACTTACATTCAAGTGCAAAGTCGGTACCACTGTTATTTGGCTGCTTTTGGGGGCTGTTTTAGGCTATTTGTTCTTAGTTATTGCGTTCTGCCTGCCCACTAATCGTATGCGCAGTCACTTAGAGAGCACACCTGATGTTTTTTATAACGGTTCTGTTGCCCTCGTAAAGGATGATTTAGCTACGCATTTGGATTACTTAACAGAAGCAACTATTTTATCCGAAGCTATCTATGATGGAAATGAAAGTCCTTTTGTGAAGGCTGCCGCCATTTATTCCGTCCTTCCACCAGAGGGAGATGAAAATTGGTCTTATCGAAAGCTAATTTCTTCACTCAGTGCAACCAACGAATCTGCCCACGGCCCATATGATCGTTATTGGCAGGGTCAGTTGGCCATTTTGAGACCACTTCTTCTGTTGCTGGATTACAAAGATATCTTACGCTTGAATACGCTTGTTCAGCTTTTCTTAATGTTATGGATTGCTCATCTGTTATCCTGTCATTCATTAACTCACCTTCTTTTTCCTCTGGCACTAATGTTCTGCTCTTTAACCCCGATAGCTACAGGCATCTGCCTTCAATATACTCCGTGTTTTCTCATTATGGCTATTGGCTGTGTTGTTCTTCTACGCCATACAAATATAATAAATAAATTTAATTGGTTGTTTTTCTTATCACTTGGCATGGCAACAAGTTATTTTGATTTTCTGACATATCCGCTTGTTACCTTAGGAATCCCCCTCATTCTGTATTTACAGTTAGAGACAAGTTCTCCTTCTCAACGTTTTTTCCAAATTACAACTTGCTCTTTATCGTGGGGCATTGGTTATATTGGATTCTGGGCAGAAAAATGGTTGCTTGGTTCTGTCATCTTGCAGGAAAACCTCTTTTCTGAAGCATATAACAGCATTATTCTCCGTTCTTCTCATGAAACACTGGGGCAAACCATAACCTATATGGCTACCCTAAAAAACAATCTTCAGGCATACGATTTACGTACGTGGAAAATTCTGTGGCTTCTTCTTTTCTTAGTTACTATCGTATTGGCTTTACACCGCCATTGTTTGACTTTGCATAATATTTTAGCTTTCTCCCCTTTATGTTTAGTTGCTTGTATGCCTTTTGTGTGGTACTATTTTACACAGAATCACTCCTATATTCACTTCGGTTTCACACATCGTGAACTCTCTATTACATTTTTCGCACTTAGCTGTTTTCTGGTTCAGCTTTGTAATTCAGCTCATATCGAACTTAAACAAAAAATATAGACTCTGTAACAACTTCACCGATGGAACCGCTGCACTAGCCATATAGCCTGTTGCCACCCTTGATGCAGTGCTGGAAAAGTACAGCTGGAACCGCACCACCAATTTCTGGCTGCACGAGATGGAGAAGTATGCAAAGCAGTGAAGCGGCAGCTCCCGCAGGGTAAGGCCCCTCAGGCCTCGCAAACTCAGCCAGCTCCCCACCCTGTGGGGCGCCTTTCACGGGCGTACGCCCGAAAAAAGCCTCCCTTTTCAGGGGAGGTGGTCGAGCGCCAGCGATGACCGGAAGGGCTCTGGCCATTTCCCGCTGCCACATCACCTATCCCACAAAAGGAGGAGCATTATTCTTATGTTTATTATAATCACCCTGCTCCTCACCGTGCTCGTCTCCGGCATCTTCGGTGCGGTTCCTGCGGTAGTATCCCACCGCAGGGTTTCCCGCCGCGACGCTGCCTGGGCCGCCGGGCTCTGGCTGGCCGTCTGGGTGTTCGCTCTGTGCGCCTACCACCGCCCCGGGCTGACCGTCGGCTTCCACGCGTTCCGGCTCGTCGCCCTCACCGCCATGACCGGCTGGGCGGGGCTTGTCACCGCCGGGCTGCGCAGCCTCGGGCGCAAAGGGTTAAAGGCCGTCGTCCCGCTGCTGGCCGTCACGGCGCTGGGGCTGGAGGTGTTCGTCGGCAATGTGGCCTACTTCAACACCCACAGCTACACGCCGTTTCAGCTCGTCGATTACCTTGACGACAACATCAACGTCGGGCGCGGCGTCGGCACGATCTCGCTCGACGAGGGCCGCACCTATCTGCGGTTCCTCGACATTGACCAGCCCATCTACAACCTGCGGTTTGACGGTCTGGTCAGCGACGACACCGAGCCGCTCCACGCCGACAGCGCCGTGATCTTCACCATTGAGGGCACCGACGCCGCCAACACCGAGCTGACCCGCTTCGGCAGCTGGCAGGTGGGGCTGCAGGCCCCGCGCACCCAGGTCATCAGCCTGGATCTGACCGGCTCCGTCGGGATGCTGACGCTGACCGCTGCCGGGTACAGCTCCACCTACGCGCAGTTCCCGGTGGCGCTGACCTTCCGCGGCATCACGGCCAACGCGCCGCGCGCGCTGGATTTCTCGATTTTGCGCTTCTGCGCGATATTTCTGGCGCTGCTGGCCGTCTACGGCCTGCGCCCGGCCAGCGGGCTGTGGCACCGCCGCTGGCTGGCGGGCAACGTCTGTGACCGTGCCGCAGCCGCCGTGCTGGGTCTTGTGCTGGCTGCCTTCGTCGTGGTCATCCCGTTCTGGGAGCCGAGCAACACCGGCCTTGCCACAAAAGATTACAACACCGCGTTCTGGGACGGGGAGAGCACGGTCAGCTTCGTCTACCAGCAGTACGGCGCGCTGGCGCACAGCCTGCTGAACGGGCGCCTTGACCTGGAGGCCGACCCGCCCGCCGAGCTGCTGGCGCTGGACAACCCCTACGATGCCGGGGCGCGCGACGCCGCGCAAATCAACGACATCCACTGGGACCACGCCTTTTACAATGGGCGCTACTACGTCTATTTTGGCATTGTACCGTGTCTTTTGTTCCAGCTGCCGTTTGAGGCACTGACCGGCATCCAGAACCTGGCCTATGCGCCCTGCATGGTCCTGCTGGGGCTGATCTTCCTCGCCGCCTGCTTCGGCGTCGTCGGGCAGGCCGTGCGCCGGTGGTTCCCGCAGGCGTCCACCGCAGCGTACCTGCTGGCCGTGGCCGCCGTAGCGCTGGGCAGTCAGTTCTACTATCTGTTGCTGCGCCCCTACATTTATGAATATGCCATCCTCTGCGGTGCGGCGCTGCTGATGCTGGGGCTTTGGCTCTGGCTCTCCGCCGCCAGCACGCCGGTGGAAAAGCGCGGTGCGCTGGTCGTCAAGCTCGTCTTCGGCAGCCTCTGCGTGGCGCTCGTCGCCGGGTGCCGCCCCCAGATGGAGCTGTTTGCGTTTTTGGCCGTGCCCATCTTCTGGCCGCGGTACATCGGGCAGAAGCGGCTGCGCAGCCGCGCCGGGGCAGGGGAGGCCGCCGCGTTCCTGCTGCCGGTGGTGCTGGTCGCTGCCGGGCTCATGTGGTACAACGCTGCGCGGTTCGGCTCGCCCTTTGACTTTGGCGCCAACTACAACCTGACCGGCAACGATATGACCCAGCGCGGTTTCAACGCCGTGCGCATCGGCCCGGCTGTGTTCACGAGTCTGTTCGAGCTGCCCAGCTGGCAGGGTGTTTTCCCGTTCCTGCGGGAGACCGACGTCCAGACGAACGCCGTCATCCGCACGATCAGCGAGAAGTTCACGGGCGGCATTCTGGCCGCCACGCCGTACCTGTGGGTGCTGGCGCTGCCGCTGCTTCCCGCGTTCCGCCACTGTCTGCACCGCCGCCTTGTCGCCGCCTGTGTGGTCTACGGCAGCCTGGCCGCCATGGTCGTCATGACCGTCGTTGACTGCGAGATGGCCGGGGTGCTCTACCGTTATCTAATGGATTACAGCCCCGTGCTGCTGCTTGGTGCGGCGCTGTGCTGGTTCTGTGCCGAGGGCGCACTCTCCCGCCGCGCAGCGCTGGGGGAGGGCACCGCCGCCGCGGCACTGCCCGTGCTGCGCACCGTCATGGCCGCCGCCGCGGCGTACACCGCCGTCTACCGCTTCTGCACGCTCTTTGCCATGGAGCCGTGGCTGCAGGGCATGAATCCTTCCCTTTACTACACCGTCAGCCGCCTTGTTCAATTCTGGATGTAAAATCCGCCCGGAGGTCCTGTTATTATGGATAAAATCGCCGTTCTGATCCCCTGCTACAACGAGTCCAAGACTGTCGAGAAAGTCGTCTCGGATTTCCGCCGCGTCCTGCCCGACGCCACCGTCTACGTCTACGACAACAATTCCACCGACGGCACTGCCGAGCTGGCCGCCAAAGCCGGGGCCGTTGTCCGTCATGAGTACCAGCAGGGCAAGGGCAATGTCATGCGCCGCATGTTCCGCGAGATCGACGCAGAGGCGTACATTCTTGTGGACGGCGACGACACCTACCCCGCGGAGGCCGCGCCCGAGATGGTCGCTGCCGTGACCGGGCGCCAGGCCGACATGGTCGTCGGTGACCGCCTGTCCAGCACCTACTACACCCAGAACAAGCGCCCGTTCCACAACTTCGGCAACGATCTGGTGCGGTTCTGCACAAATCATCTGTTTGGCGGCAAGATCAAGGACATTATGACCGGCTACCGCGCGTTCAGCTACCAGTTCGTCAAGACCTATCCCGTGCTGTCCCGCGGGTTTGAGATCGAGACCGAGATGACGATCCACGCCCTGCAGCGCAACATGCAGGTCGAGAACGTTGTCATTGACTACCGTGACCGTCCGGAAGGGTCGGAGAGCAAGCTGAACACCTACTCCGACGGCTTTAAGGTATTGGGCACGATTGCGCGGCTGTTCAAGAACTACCGCCCGTTCAGCTTTTTCGGCATTCTGGCCGCGATCCTGGCCGTGTTCGGCATCGGCTTTATGATCCCGGTGCTGGGCGAGTATTTCCGGACCGGCCTTGTGCCGCGCTTCCCGACTTTGATCGTCTGCTGCTTTGTGTTGGTGGCGGCGCTGCTGCTGTTTATCTCGGGCATCATCCTCTCGAGCCAGCTTGCCAAGGATGCCCGCGACTTTGAGTTCCAGCTGCAGACCGTGCATCATTGGCACAGTGAAAAGAAATAAGCCTTCCCCCTCGGGGGAAGGTGGCCGAGGCCCCGCCCGAGGCCGGATGAGGGGCAAGCCTGCGGCAGCCGCCCGTTTACGGGCTTTCTCCGTAAGCTCTCCCCTCATCAGTCACCTGCGGTGACAGCTTCCCCCACAGGGGAAGCCCTTTTGCCCCAGCCCGCAAACCGGGACACCCGGTCTGCGGGCTTCTTGCTTTTTGGGGCGCAATGGGCTATAATAGTTTTATATGTGCGCACTGCACATACTACGTACAACAAAGAGGGACTAACAAGGGAGTATATACATTATGACGAAAATTGCCGCATCGATCCTGTCGGCTGATTTTGCCAACCTGAAACATGACTGCACCCGCCTGTTGGAGGCCGGTGTCGACCTGATGCACTTTGACGTGATGGACGGGCACTTTGTACCCAATATCAGCTACGGCGCGCCAGTGCTGAAATGCCTGCATGCCGCTATGCCCGACGTTTACTACGACGTCCACCTGATGATCAGTGACCCGGCCCGCTACGCCGCTGACTTTGCCAGGGCAGGGGCCAGCCTCATCACCTTCCACCTCGAAGCTGTGCCGGACACGGCAGAGGAGGTCATCGCCGCTATCCGCGCTGCGGGCTGCCAGGTCGGCATCAGCATCCGCCCCGGCACGCCGGTGGAAGCTGTTTTCCCGTATCTGGGCGTTGTCGATCTGATCCTGGTCATGAGCGTGGAGCCCGGTTTCGGCGGGCAGAAGTTCATCCCCACCACCCCCACGCGCATTGCCGCCATCTGTGCCGAGCGCACCCGCCGCGGCTGTGATACCCTGATCGAGGTGGACGGCGGCATCAACACCGAGACCGGCCCCCTGTGCATCGCTGCCGGGGCCGACTGGCTTGTGGCCGGAAGTTCGCTGTTCCATGCCATGGATCCTGCCGCTGTGGTAAACGTCCTGCACAGCAAGTAAAGGAGCTTTTTCCCTATGCCCAATCGTAAAAAAGTTGAACGCAGCGCGAACTACAGCTACTACAGTGACCTGCTGTGGTGCACAGTCCCGCTGATCGGCATGTCGTGGTATTACTACGGTGCGCGCCCGGTGCTTTTGCTGCTGGCCGCACTGCTGACCGCCTACCTGTGCGACTGTGCCTTGGCCCCCCTGCACGGCACGGGCTACCAGTCCCATGAGCCGTCCAGTGAGTGCTTTGCCGCGCTCATCGTGCTGCTGATGCCTGCCAGCATCTCGTATCCCATCGTCATTTCCGCCGTCATCGTCGCCGTGCTCGTCAAGGAGGCGTTCGGCGGTGAGGGCCACTATCCGTTCCATCCCGCCGCCGTCGGCGTCGTCGTGGCCGGTATCTCGTGGCCGCAGGACGTCTTTTCGTACCCCATTCCCGGCACGCAGCTGCCGCTGTTCGGCAGCGTGAACACAACTCTCTTCGAGGGCATGAACGCCACTCTGCGGGATGGCGGTCTGCCCAGTGCCAGCACGATGAACCTGCTGACCGGCAACGTCTCCGCCGCCATAGGCACCAGCGCAGCGCTGGTCGTGATGGCCTGCGGGCTGTTCCTGCTTGTGCGCGGGCACATCAAGCTTTCTGTCGTTATTCCGTTCTTTATCTTTGTCATCGGTCTGCCGTGGTTCTTCCCGAATCTGAACGAGCTGCCGACCTTCAGCCTGCCGTGGGAATATATCCGCCAGCGCTTCTATCTGGAAAAATATGTCGTCCTGTCCGGCACGGCACTGTTCGCCGGCCTGTTCCTGATCTGTGAGCCGGTCACGATGCCGGACCGCCGCATGAGCCGCATCATCTACGGCGCGGCGCTGGGCATCATGACCTATGTGTTCCGCGTGTTCAGCCCGTATGAGTGCGCGGCCTGCTGTGCGCTGCTGATCGTCAGCTCCATCCCCGAATGGCTCGACCTCATCAGCCACCGCACCGAACGCATCCGCTTTATGAGAGAGGAGGAGCAGCGCCTTGCCAATTCAACAAAACCCGAATAAGCGCCGGGGCGAGGAGCGCTCCGAGACTTTAATTATCCCGCACATCACCAGGGAGATGCTCGAGGTCGCCCGCGCCATGGCGGAGAAGGGCGCCTCCCGCGCCGAGATCGAGGCCGCCCTTGCCGCCATGCAGACCGGCAAGGCGCCCGCCGCCCCGGCGGCCCCTGCACCGGAAAAGCAGCCCGGCGCACCGCAGCAGCCCGCGCCCGGGCACAGTGATGCCGCCCGCAGCGGCGGCATCATCCCGACGAGCCGCCCGCGGTACACCGCCGCGGAGCGCCGCGCCATGCTGGAGGAGGTCCAGCGCCGCCAGGCTGAGCGTGAGGCCGCCCGCCAGGCGGAAGCCCAGGCCGAGGAGGATCGGTTCCGCAGCTACCGGGACCGGGAGTACGGCAGGAGCCCCGCGGTCACACCGTCCGCAGCACCCCAGCCCACTCCCGCTGCCCGCAGCAGCCAGACGCCCGCAGCAGCTGACGAGACCCGCACGATCTCGATCCCGAAGCGCAGAACTGCCGAGCCTGCCGCCCATGCCGTGCAGCCCCCTACACCCGCGGCACAGCCCGCCCAGCAGCCCACGCAGGTCATGCCGCCGGTACAAAAGGCGGCCCCTGCGGCACCGGCTGCGCCCGTCCCGGCAGAGCACACTGCCCACCCGGAGCCGACCTCTGCGCCGAAGTCCAAAAAAGCCAGCGCCTCGCGTTCCTACGCCACGGCGGAGGCTGCCCTGAACGAGCGCATCCGCGCCGACCACATCTGGCTGTCCAACCCCGTGCTTGTGCGCGGCCTCGGCATGGCCCCGGTCATCGGTGCTGCGCTGGACGGCCGGCGGGCGCTCATGCTCTGTATCGCCTCGCTGATTTTGGTCACCTTCACCCGTGTGCTGGCCGTGGCCATCTGCCACCTGACAAAGAACCGCTTCCGCCCCGTGGTGTACTGCTACTCTGCGGCGCTTCTCTACATCCCTACGTATGTTTTGCTCTACGCACTGTTCGGCTCTGACCTGACGCTGCTGGGCATCTACCTGCCGATCATGGTCGTGGAGCCCGCCATCGTCAAGCGCATGGAGTTCTCCGACCTTGAACCCGTGAGGGATGCGTTCCGCCACGGCTTCAACAACGCACTCGGCATGTGTGTTGTGCTGCTCATCGTGGGCTGCCTGCGTGAGCTGCTGGCCACGGGCGCGGTCTTTGGCAACGTCATCCTGCACAATGCGCTGCTGCCGCTGGCTGCACTGCCCGCGGGCGGCTTTGTCATCGTGGGTATCCTTGCCGCCATCTGGTGCGCCGCTGCCAACCTGTACACCGATTATAAACATGAGGAGGTGCGCCGCCTGTATGCTGACCGTAAGCACTGAGCTGCAGCCGATTTTAAACGGTATTGTGCAGTTTATCAGCTATATGGTGCTGGCCGTCTTTGCGGAGAATGTCATCCTGGCCCGCGCGCTGGGCGTCACCCGCCTGATGAAGCTCGTGCCCGACCACCGCGCACAGGTATGGGATTTCTGCCTGCCGCTGCTGCTGGTCATCACGCTGTCCGCACCTGCCGGCTGGGCCGCACACGACCTGTTTTTCCCGTGGCTGCGTGATTATCTGCCCGCATGGCTGCCCATCTCGGCTCTGCGGCCCATCGTCTACCTGACCTGCGGCATCGCGGCCATGGCCGTGGCCTGGCTGCTGCTGGGCGTGCTGCCCCGCAAGCTGCGCGCCAGCTGCCGCAGCCAACTCAGCCTTGCCACCTGCAGCACCGCCGTGCTGGGCACGATGCTCATCTGCGCGAACCAGAACTATACGATTTTGCAAAGCGTCGCGTTCGCTCTGGGCAGCGGGCTGGGCTATGTCTTTGCCGTCTTTATCGTTCGGGAGGGCCGCCGCCGTCTGCGCAGCAAGGCCATCTCCTCGATCTTCCAGGGTCTGCCCAGCTCGATGATCTACGTCGGCGTGCTGTCGCTGGCGATCTACGCTCTGGTTGGCCACACCGTTGTTCTGTAACTGTTAGGGGGTCGTTGTTATGTCCGAAGCCTGCTTTACCGCAGCCGATATTTTACTGCCCGCCGCCGGGATCCCGCTGGACCCGTGGGCCTGCATCGCCGTTGACCAGTTCACCTCCCAGCCGGAGTACTGGCAGCGCGCCGAGCACCTGGCCGACGGCAAGCCCAGCACCCTGCACATCGTTCTGCCGGAGGCGTACTTAGGCACCCCGCAGGAGGCCGAGCGCTTAGAGAGCATCCGCCGCACGATGGAGGAGTACCGCAAGTCCGTTCTAACCCGGAAAGTACATGGCTACGTTTATGTTGAGCGTACCCAGATGGACGGCACGGTCCGGCAGGGCCTTGTCGGCGCTGTCGATCTTGATGCCTACGACTACGCGAAGGGCTCCAAGCCCGCCATCCGCCCGAGCGAGAGCACCGTCGTGGAGCGCATCCCGCCGCGCCTCAAGGTCCGCCGCGGGGCGACGCTGGAAACGCCCCACGTCATGATGCTGGCCGACGACGCCGACTGCACGCTGATCGAGCCCATCGGACTGATGAAGAACCAGCTGCCGCTGCTCTACGACGGTGAGCTGATGCTGGGCGGCGGGCATCTGCGCGGCTGGGCCGTCGAGGACCCCGCGCTGATCGCCGGGATCGACGCCGCGCTGGCGGCGCTGGCCGACCCTGCCGCCTTTGCCCGCCGCTGGCCCGCTGCCAAAGGGCAGCAGCCGATGGTACTGGCCGTCGGTGACGGCAATCACAGCCTGGCCACCGCCAAGGCCTACTGGGAGGAGCTGAAGCCCACCCTGAGCGAGGAGCAGCGCAGGACCCATCCGGCGCGCTGGTGCCTGGCCGAGGTCTGCAACGTCCACAGCCCCGCCATTGAGATCGAGCCGATCCATCGCGTCGTGTTCGGCGTCGATGCCAAGGAGCTGTATGCCGCGCTCGACGCCTGGGACCAGCAGCAGGGGAGCAGTACGACGATGTCCGACCAGCGTCTGCGCCTGGCCGATGCCCACGGCGAGAGTGCCGTCGCGCTGGCCAACCCGCCCGCGCCGCTGACCGTCGGCAGTGTGGAGGCATTTCTGGCGGACTTCCTGCCCGCCCATCCCGGCGTGACCGTGGACTACATCCACGGCGAAAGCACGGCGCTGGCGCTGGCCTCCGACCCGGCCAAACCAGCCACGGCCATTCTGCTGCCCGACTTTGCGAAGGCTGACCTGTTCAAGGGCGTTGTGCTGGGCGGCGTGCTGCCCCGCAAGACCTTCAGCATGGGCCATGCCGAGGAAAAACGATATTACAATGAATGCCGTGTCATCGGCGTATAACAGGATTCAGGTGAATTATGGAAAAAGCTGCACAAACCCCGAACGGTGCACCGCACCGTCGCCGCCGCCGTCGCCCTGCTGGCAATGGCAGCGCCCCGCAGGCGCAGCCGCGCAAGCCGGCCCCGCAGGCCGCTGCGCCCACAGCCCCCAAGGCACCGCGCAGCGAGAATGCGCCCCGCGCCAATGGCAGCCACCCCCGCCGCGGGCAGGGCAGACCCGCCCAACCGCAGAGCCAGCAGGCACCGCGCCAGAATGCCCCGGCCCAGCGCCCGGCTGCACCCCAGAATGCGCCCCAGAGCGCACGCCCTGCCGCGCCCCAGCCGCCGCGCCGCAATGCCCGCCCGGCCCCGCAGGTGCCCAGCCAGCCGCTGCGCGACCAGCCCAAGGCACCGCGCCCGCCCCGCAATGCCCGCCCCCCGCGCAGCACCGCGCCGGAGCAGCCGGGTCTCGATCTGATCTCCCGCCGCCCGCCGAAGCAGAAATTCGCAAATTTCGAGGACTATCTCGCCGCCCACGGCGGTATGACTGTGCCGCTGCCGCCCGAGGCATCGGACGCAGCGGACACCCCCGAGACGGCCACGCCCGCCGAGGCTGCCGAATGACCCCCGCCACCGCGGCAGCCCTGCGCTGCCCCGTATGCGGCGGGCCGCTGCTGCTGGCCGGGCGCAGCCTGCGCTGTGCCAGAGCCCACAGCTTTGACCTTGCCAAAGAGGGCTATGCCTACTTGCTGCCGATGCAGAAGAAGCACGCCGCCGACCCCGGCGACGGCAAGGCCATGGTCCGCGCCCGCCGCGCGTTCCTGTCGGCAGGGCACTACGCCCCGCTGATGGCGACGCTGGCCGCGCTTTGCGCCGCGCTGCCCCACGACCATATTGTGGACGCCGGCTGCGGCGAGGGCAGCTACGATAAGTATTTGTATGACGCGCTGGGCTGCCCTCAGATTGCGGCGTTCGACCTGTCCAAGGAGGCCGTGCGGCTGGCGTCGAAGCTCGTGCCCGACGCAGCGTTCTGTGTCGGCGGCAGCTTCTGTGCGCCGGTGCGCGACGGCTGGGCCGACCTGCTTTTGAACATCTTTTCGCCCATGGCCGAGGCCGAGTTTGCCCGTATGCTGCGCCCGGGCGGGCATCTTGTTTACGCCGTGCCCACCGCGCGGCATCTGTTCGGCCTGAAAGAGATTTTGTACGACTGCCCGTACGAAAACGAGGTCCGGCAGACCGAATACGACGGCTTTGCGTTTGTGAAGGCCGTTGAGTCCACCGCTGTCATCACGCTGGAAGGGCAGAGTGTGCAGGATTTGTTCGCCATGACGCCCTATTACTGGAACACCCCCGCCGACGGCGCAGCCCGGCTTGCGGAATGTGAACGCCTGACGACAGAGATCGGGTTCCGGTTTTTGGTGTATCAAAAGGTATAAATGTACGTGCCTTCCCCCGTGGGGGAAGGTGGCCGAGGCCCCGCCCGAGGCCGGATGAGGGGCGGCCTAGTGGCTGCTGCCCGTGAATGGGAAGTGGCCGTAAGCTTTGCCCTCATCAGTCGCCTGCGGGCGACAGCTTCCCCCGAGGGGGAAGCCTTATAGAAAAGTCCGTGCGGCACATCTTTCCCAAATGTGCCGCCTTTTTTCATGCTTCTTTCAAAAATCCAACACATTTGCAATATATACTAAATTTTGTCAAAAAATCTCCGAAAACAGAAGGGAACCCGGTATGGCAGAAAAAACACAAACCCGACGCGGCCCGCTCGGCTGGGTCAAACGCCACAAAAAGCTGACGATCTTTTTGGTCATTTTGCTGGTCGCGGCCCTCGTCCTCGTGAACGCGCTGGGCAAGACCGACAAGGCCGCCGCCGATAGCTATCAGTTCGTGCGCACCACCGTGCTGACCAAAACGACCCTGAGCGATACGGTCAGCGTGACCGGCACGGTCAAGGCCGGCAGCAGCGCCAGCGTCACGGCGTCGGATTCCGTCAAGACCTACAAGGTCACGGCAGTCAACGTCGCTGTCGGTGACACGGTCAGGAAGGGCGACGTCATCGCCACGCTGGACACCACCGACGTGGAAAAGCAGATCGCCAACGCGCAGCTGCAGCTCAGCGACACCCGGACCGACGCCCGGAAGAACTACACCCAGGCCGTCGAGGATCAGACGACAAACCTGGCTACGGCGCAGGAAAATCTCGATAAGGCGCAGAAGAACTACGACACGCTGGGCATGGATGACTACTATACCTCGATGGCGTCCGCCGCCAACAGCGGCAAGACGAACCGTGAGATCGTCACCGACTGGTACACCCGCTACGCCGAGGAGATCGCCGGGTACGAGAACACCCTTGCCAACCTGAACATTCAGCTGACCCAGGCCCAGCAGGACGGCGACACGGCCCGCGCAGACGGTCTGCAGGGCCAGATCGCGGATTACACCAACCGGGAAAATATCGCCAAGGGCCAGTGCAGCATCCCGGAGCTGGGCCTGCAGGGCTTTGACGCCGTCAGGCAGACCTACAATAAAATTGAGCAGTACCGCGAGGCGCTGGAGCAGGCGCAGCAGTCCTATCAGAACAGCGCGACAAGCGCGTCCCGCAGCGTGGACAACGCCGAGACGAAGCTCGAGCAGTCCCAGCGCGAGGACGACACCCTGACCAAACTGCAGACCGCACTGGAGAACTGCACCCTGACTGCCACGATGGACGGCACGATCACCGCGCTGGACGCCACGGTGGGCGCGGTGTGCAGCGGCACGGTGGCCACGATTCAGGATGTGGACAACCTGACGGTGGAAGTCACGATCCCGGCCAGCTCCGTCGGCAGGCTCAAGACCGGCCTGCAGTGCAACATCACCAGCGACGCCACGGACGACACCGTCACCGGTACCCTGACCCGTATCGACCCTGTCGCCAACGACAGTGGCAGCTTCGGCGCTACCGTCACGGTCAACGGGCAGGACAGCGGTCTGCTGGTCGGCATTCCCGCCAAGGTCGAGATCGTCATCAGCACCAAGGACAACGTCTTTACCGTCCCGCGCGACGCCGTGGGCACCAACGACGACGGCAGCACCTACGTGCTGCGCAAGACCGGCGGAGAGGGCGTCGATATGACCTTTGAGCAGGTCGCCGTCACCGAGGGCGACACCAACGACTACTATGTGGAGATCACCGGCAGCGACCTGAACGAGGGCGACGTCATCCGCGCCACGGCGGACCTGACCCAGGGCATTGAGTCTGGCGCGTCCGACAGCGATGTGCAGATGATGGAGAACGGCGACCTTTACGTCGGCGACGGCAGCAATATGCCTGAGGGCGCCGTCGTCATGGGCGGTCCCGGCGGCGGCCCCGGCGGTCCGGGAGGTCAATAATGCCGGAAAAAACACAACAGTTTGCGCAGAATATTGCCAGGAGCCTGATAGGGGAGGAGGCCGCGCACCCCGCGCAGCCCCTGATCCAGATGCAGGGCATCCGCAAGAGCTACTACATCGGCCAGCCGAACGAGCTGGAAATTCTGCACGGTATCGACCTGACCGTCTACCCCGGCGAGTTCGTCGCCATCGTGGGCGAGTCCGGCTCCGGTAAGTCCACGCTGATGAACATTATCGGCGTGCTGGACAAGCCAACGGCGGGCGAGTACGTGCTGGACGGCGTCAACATCCACGACGCCGACGACAACGACCTGGCGGCCATCCGCAACCGCAAAATCGGGTTCGTGTTCCAGACGTATAACCTGATCGGACGCCAGAGTGCGTTAAAAAACGTCGAACTGCCGATGCTGTATGCGGGCGTCCCGGCAGGGGAGCGCACCCGCCGCGCCAAGGAATGGCTCGAGCGCGTCGGCATGGGCGAGCGGATGCGCCACCAGCCCAACGAGCTTTCCGGCGGACAGAAGCAGCGCGTCGCGATTGCCCGCGCCATGGTCAATGAGCCGGCGCTGATCCTGGCCGACGAGCCTACCGGCGCACTGGACAGCCAGACGAGCCGCGTCGTGATGGATCTCTTTCACGAGCTGCATGAAAAATACCACAAGACCATCGTGCTCATCACGCACAACCCCGAGCTGGCCGAGGAATGCCAGCGGGTGCTGACGCTGCGCGACGGCCTGATCGTGGGCGAACGAAAGGGGACCGGCGAACGTGCAGCTTTTTGAGAATATCGGCATGGCGCTGACCAGCGTCAGAAGCAACAAAATGCGCAGTCTGCTCACGATGCTGGGCATCATCATCGGCATTGCGGCGGTCATTGCCATTGAGACCGTCGGCAACAGCATGACCGGCTCGGTCATGGACTCGATGTCCGGCATGGGTGCCAGTAACATTTCTGTCACGGTAACGCAGAAAAGCAGCTCCGACACGTCGGGCACGTCCCAGGGCGTCCGGCTGCGCCGGTTTATGGATTCCAAACCGTCGGACGCAGACCTTATCACCGATGCGATGATAAACGATTTTACAGCAGCTTTCCCGACCCAAATCCATCACATCGAACTGACCCAGCAGGTGGGCAGCGGCACGACTGCCAAATACGGTGACCCGACCACGACCATCACGGCCACTGTCAGCGGCATCAATCATGCGGCACTGGCAGCCAGGGACGATGATTCGCAGATTTTGTACGGACGCTGGCTGGACGACGACAGGGATGCCGGGCGCAAGGTCGCCTGCGTGTCGGAAAAGTTCGTCGAGCAGGCCATCGGCGGCAGTGCGCAGGACGCCATTGGCAAGGCGGTCACGCTGACCATCAACCAGAATTTGTACACGTTCTATATACAGGGCGTATACAAATACACGGAGGACAGCTACTCCAGCATGTTCGGCGGCAGCGACGACGACAGCATCCAGACGGACTTTTACATCCCGCTGGACGTTGCCAAGGCCATCGCCGGTGCGGGGGCAGGGTACCAGAGCATCACCGTTGTGGCCAACGGCGGCACGGTCAATGTCACGGACTTCGTCAACACGGTGGGGGATTTCTTCGCCAGCTACTACACCCGCAACGACTCCTGGACGGCCAGCGCATCGAGCCTGGCGAGCCTGCTCGACTCGATGAGCAGTATGATGAGCACGGTTTCGCTCGGCATCTCGGCCATTGCGGCGCTGTCGCTGCTCGTCGGCGGCATCGGCGTTATGAATATCATGATGGTTTCCGTGACGGAGCGCACCCGCGAGATCGGCACCCGCAAGGCGCTGGGTGCGCCTGCGTCGGCCATCCGTATGCAGTTTATCACCGAAAGCGTCATCCTCTGCCTGATCGGCGGCTTCATCGGTATTGTGCTGGGCCTGGCGCTGGGCACGGTGCTCAGCAATGTGGTGGGCTATGCCGCCAAGCCCAGTATCGCTGCGATCCTGATCGCCGTCGGCTTCAGTATGGCCATCGGTGTGTTTTTCGGCTATTATCCCGCCAACAAGGCCGCCAAGCTCGACCCGATCGAAGCGCTGCGGTATGAGTAAATAGCCTTAGCCTTCCCCCGAGGGGCTGCGCCCGCAGGCGCGTGTCGGAGCGTAACCGCCGTAGGCGGCTCTTAACGCGAAGACTGACGGTGGCACCGCAGGGCCGGATGAGGGCGGAGTTTACAACGCTGCCCGGTAAACGGGAAACCATGGCAAGCTCTGCCCTCATCAGTCACCTTCGGTGACAGCTTTCCCCTCGGGGAAAGCCTTTTTGTCCCCCGCATTGCGCGGGGGCTTTTTTTGTGCTATACTCAAAACTGGGAAAGTGAGATGTATTGTAAAAATGAAAAAGGAAAGGCTGTTTACCAACCGCCAGCTGCTGACGCTGCTCTGGCCGCTCATCATTGAGCAGATGCTGGAAATTCTCGTCGGCATGGCGGATACCGTTATGGTATCGTCAGTGGGTGAGGCCGCAATTTCCGGTGTGTCGCTCGTCGATATGATCAACCAGCTGATCATCACGCTGTTCGGTGCGCTGGCCACCGGCGGTGCTGTCGTCACAAGTCAGCATCTGGGGGCCAAACGCCCCGGGGATGCCGCCAAAAGCGCGGGCCAGCTCGTGGGCTTGAGCGCGATCCTCGGCGTCGGTGTGGCGGTGTTCTGCCTTATCACCCGCACGGCGCAGCTGCGGCTTTTCTTTGGCACCATCACCGACGAGGTCATGCAGGCGTGCCTGACTTACTTTACGATCACGGCGCTGTCGTTTCCGTTTTTGGCGCTTTACAACGCGGGTGCGGCCATCTTCCGCTCCACGGGCAACAGCGCGGTGTCGATGAAGGTTTCGGTCATCGTCAACGGTATCAACTTCTGCGGCAACGCGCTCTGCGTGTTCGTGCTGAAAATGGGTGTCGCGGGCGTCGCCGTGCCCACGCTGATCTCCCGCGCTGTCGGTGCGTGCATCATTCTGGCGCTGGCCGCGCGGCAGGACTACCAGCTGCGCATCACGCCGCAATCTGTCACCCGCTTTGAGGGCCGCACGGTCAAAAGCATTCTGTACATCGGCATTCCGTCGGCGTTTGAGAACAGCCTGTTCCAGCTGGGCCGCGTGCTTGTCGTCTCGATGATCTCGCTGTTCGGCACGGTGCATATCTCGGCCAACGCGGTGGCCAACAACCTGGACGCCATCGGCTGCATTGTCGGCAATGCCATGGGCCTGGCGATGATCACGGTCATTGGCCGCTGCATCGGTGCGCAGGACTTTGAACAGACAAAATATTATACAAAAAAGCTGCTTTTGTGGGATTATATCGCCCAGGGCGCGGTCAATGTTGTGGTGCTGCTGTCTCTGAACCAGATTTTGAGCATGTACACCCTGACGCCCGAGACCCGCGCACTGGCGTGGACACTGGTCATGATCCACAACGGCATGTCAATTTTTCTCTGGCCCGCCAGCTTTGTGCTGCCCAACGCCCTGCGTGCCGCCAACGACGTGCGGTTCACAATGGTCGTTGCCACGGCCTCGATGCTGGTCTGGCGCATGGGCCTGAGCTGGGTGCTCTGCGTGCAGATGGGCATGGGTGCCGTCGGCGTCTGGTACGCCATGGTCGTTGACTGGATCTGCCGCATTATATGCTTTGTGGCCCGGTTCGTCAGCGGTGCCTGGAAAAAGAACGCGGTGAAGCAGGCGGCGTAGAAAAACCTTGCCGAGAGGTAGGGGCCGGGCCGCACATGTGCGGCCCCTACTGCGTGGCTGACAAAATACTCGCGGAAAATCATACATAAAGGAGTACCATCCTATGAAATTCATCAGCTGGAACGTCAACGGTCTGCGCGCCTGCCTGAAAAAAGGCTTTGAGGACGTGTTCAACGCGCTGGACGCGGACTTCTTCTGCATTCAGGAGACCAAAATGCAGCCCGGACAGGCGGATTTTGCGCCCGCGGGCTACACCGAGTACATCTACAGCGCCGACAAAAAGGGCTACTCCGGCACGGCCATCTGGGCCAAAACGCCTGCGCTCTCGGTGCGCTATGGCCTAGACGAGGACGTCCACAACCACGAGGGCCGCGCCATCACGCTGGAATACCCGGATTTTTATCTGGTCAATCTCTACGTGCCCAACTCCCAGAACGAGCTGGCGCGCATTGACTACCGTATGCAGTGGGAGGACGACCTGCGCCGCTATCTGCAAAAGCTGGACGCCGAAAAGCCTGTCATCCTCTGCGGCGATTTGAACGTGGCACATGAGGACATCGACTTAAAGAACCCCGGCCCCAATCGCGGCGCGGCGGGCTTCTCTGACCAGGAGCGCGGCAAGCTGGGCGAGCTGCTGGCCGCGGGCTTTACGGATTCCTTCCGCCACCTGCACCCCGACGCCACCGGCATGTACAGCTGGTGGAGCATGCGCTTCCGCGCCCGTGAGCGGAACGCAGGCTGGCGGATCGACTATTTCCTCGTCAGCAGCCGCCTGGCCGATAAGATCGAGAAAGCAGAGATTCTGATGGATGTGATGGGGAGCGACCATTGCCCGGTGGAGCTGGACCTTACCCTGTGAGCGCCTTCCCCCTCGGGGGAAGGTGTCTGCGGCCCCGCCCGCAGACGGATGAGGGAAAACCTGCCGGATATTACCCATGAAAGGGCGATGCCGGTGAACTCTCCCCTCATCAGTCTGCCGCAAGCGGCAGATAGCTTCCCCCCTGGGGGAAGCCAAAGAAGAAAATTTTTTAAAATTCCCCCGCGTTTGCAATATCGCTCGCGGGGGATTCGTTTTAGTATACAGAAGGTCAAAGCGAGAGGAGGTGTGGGAACTGACAAATAAAGAATTTACCGGTCTGATGCAGCAATACCAAAAGCTCATCTACACGGTTTGCCTGCAATTTGTGCACGAGCCCCACACCGCCGAGGATCTGACCCAGGACACCTTCCTCTCCGCGTTTTCGGCTATAGACCGGTGCGAGCCGCAGTATTACAAGCAGTGGCTCGTCCGCGTGGCGGCCAACAAATGCAAGGACCACTTGAAAAGCGCGTGGGTGCGCAAGGTGGACGCCCCCGGGGACGACGCCCTGCCGGAGCCGCGCGGTGCGCCCGGCAGCGACGCCGACGACCCGGCCCAGAGTGTGGCAGACCGCGCCGGGGCCGCCGAGCTGGAAACACTGGTGCGCGGTCTGCGCGAGCCCTACGGCAAAATTGCCGTGCTGTACTTTCTGGAGCACAGGGAAACGGCGGAGATCGCTAAGCTGGTGGGCCGTCCGCCCGCGACGGTCAACAGCCAGCTGTGGCGCGCAAAGCTGCTGCTTCGCCAGCAGATCACCGAGAGGAGGCAGAAGGAATGAGCCTTTATTTTGATAACAACAAACTCTTTGACGCCGAAGGCCACCTGACCGACGAAGGGCTGTACGCCATTAAGGACGGCACGCTGGACGACCTCGGCGCACTGGAGGCCGCCGAGCACTTGAGCTTCTGCGACTACTGTCTGCTGCGCTACACGGCCATGATCGACGCCGCGCCCGACTGCATGAAGCAGCCGATGCGCGACCTGATCCCGCAGGTGCAGAGCCTTATGCGGCTGCGCAGCTTCCGCATTATGACAAACCGCTATGTCTCGGCGGCTGCCGCGGTGGTGCTGGGCTTTGTGATGTGGGGCGCGGTCAGCACCTTTGGCGTGCCCGATGCCGCCGCCCTGCTGCCGCAGCAGCCTGCCGCCCGGCAGGAACGCTTCGGCACCAAATTCAACACCGCCGTCAACGGCTTCTACAAGAGCCTGGACGACACCTTTAAGAGCTTTACCCTGACCGCGGAAAACGGTCTGGACCAGATCAGAGCACAAAGCATCGGCGGCAGCACCGCCAAGGGGGAATAAACCATGAAAAAGAACGGCTTTCTGACCTTTATCTTCGCCTGTATCCCGGGCGCAGGGCAGATGTACTACGGCTATATGCAGCGCGGCCTGTCGATTGCGATGATACTGATACTCTGTGTGATGGCGGCCACCGTCGTTGAACCGCTGCTGTTCCTCTGCCTTGTCATCTGGATGTACAGCTTTTTTGACACCTATGACCTCATCCGCCACATGGCGGCCGGTGAGCCGAAGGAGGATTCCCTGCTGGTTCTGGGCAATTATGGGGAGATCAAAAAGCTGGTCCCCCAGCACAACAAGCTGATCGGCTGGGGTCTGGTCGGCATCGGCGTCTGGGCGCTGTATGACACATTCATCTCAAACTGGCTCTATACGCTGCTGTGCAATCTTGTGGGCAACGGCTACGCCTACGACATCATCACCGGCATACCGAATGTTGTCATTGCGGCACTGCTGGTTTTCGCAGGCCTCAAGCTGCTGGGTCTGCACCCCGAAAAGAAAAACCGCGACGACGAGCTTCCGCCGTATCCGCATGAATAACTATGCCTTCCCCCTTGGGGGGAAGGTGGCGCCGCAGCGCCGGATGAGGGGCGGCCTTACGGACGCGGCTCGTCTGCCTTTTGCCGCAGGGTAGGGGCGGGACATGTCCCGCCCGCTGCTGACCCACCGCCGCTGTGCCCGCCATACACGCGCGGGCCGGGCATGCCCGGGCCCTACCACTCAATATAAATAGAATGAGGTAAAATCATGGATGAACAAACCACCCCGAAAAAGGTCCGCCGCGTCGGCAGCATTGCGTTTGCGCTGGTGCTGATTGCAGCCGGTGTTCTGCTGATCGTCTATCAGTTTGTGCCGCAGTTCGACCTGCTGAAAATTCTGAAATTCTCCCCGGTCATCCTCATTGCGCTGGGCATCGAGATGCTCGTCTACAGCGCCAGGCCCGACGTGAAGGTGAAATTTGACTGGCTCGCTATGCTGGGTACGGCGTTCACGCTCTGCATCGTCGGCACGGCGGCACTGCTGCCCCTGGCCATCAGCGAGTGGGGCCCGGCCCGCAACTACGCCCAGACCCGCATTGAATCGCAGAAAGCGGACGCGATGTACAGCGCCCTGACCCCGAACCCAGCGCTGAAAGCCAAGACGGACTCCTTGAGCGTCGACGTCTGGTTCAACCATGACACCGACGGCGACTACACGCTGCAAAGCGGCGACGACTGCATCCTGTACGCCGCGCTGCAGGGCCCCTACGCCGATGCCGAGACGTTCGCCGCCGACTGTATGGCCGTTATGCAGCGGGCCGCAGACGCCGGTCTCGGCTTTACATGCTACCACTTTAGCGCCGATGAGGACATCGCCGATGGCATCAGCTACTACTTGGACTGCGTCGCCTCCTACCCGGCAGGGCTGACCGCTGCCCAGGTGGCCCAGCGCGTGCAGGCCAGCTACCACTATGACAATAACAGCTTCTCCAGCGAAGCAGACCGGGATGATTACATCCGCCGCCAGCTGCAGAATGAGATTTCCGACGAGTACGCCGACCGGCACGACGGTGCCTATCCCGACGAGAAATACCTGAACGAGGAAACCGAGCGCCGCCTTGCCGAACGAACCGGCATGGCCACGCCTGAAAGCGCACAGGCATAAACACGCATAAAAATTACCCGGAGCCCAACCAAACGGGCTCCGGGTCTGTTGTTATACGCTCTCGCCCTCGACCAGCTCAAAGAGAACGGTCTCGTGGCGGGCGGGGGCGTTTTCCTCTATGCAGCGCAGCAAAATGTCGGCGGCGTGCTCGGCAAGGACGGTGGTATTCTGCCGGATCGTCGTCAGCCGCGGCACGGTGTAACGCCCAAGCGCAATGCCGTCGTACCCGGCCACGGCAATGTCCTGCGGTACGCGCAGGCCGTGATCCTGTATGGCCCGGATGGCTCCCACCGCCATCAGGTCCGACATGGCGAAAATCGCCGTAAGGCCGGGGCAGTGGGCCAGCAGATGCTCGGCAGCTGCATAGCCGCCCTGCATCGAGAAGTCCGCAAGCCGGTACTGCCGGTCAAAGTCGAACGGCACGCCGAGCCGCTGCAGGGCATCCAGACAGCCGTCCAGCCGCTGCTGGCTCGGGCGGGAGGTTTCGGGCCTGTCGCCGATGATGCCGATGACACGGTGGCCTTTGGCATATAACTGCTCGATCATCACAGCAGCGGCAGCGCGGTCATCCACGCTGACGCTAGACAGATTCTCAATGCCCAGCCCGGCGGCGTTGTTCGTCAGAAGCAGGCAGGGGATGCCCAGCGACGCCAGCGCCGGGGTAAAGCATTGCGGGTGCGAACCGATGAAAAAGAGGCCGCAGGGCCGGCGCTCGGCAAAGATGGTCTGTGCGCAGGCCAGCTCGTCGGTACTGCCGTTGTTGTAGTAGACCGTCGGCGTATAGCCGCGCGCCTCCAGACAGGGCTGCAGCTTGTCCAGCAGGTCCGCAAACAGGGCGTTCTGCGTGCCCTTTACAATGAGGGCCAGCCCCTCCGGCACCTGCTGCTTCAGATGCTTGGCATTGGCGTTGGGCTGGTAGCCGTGCTGCGCCACAACGGCCAGTATTTTCCGGCGTGCGTCCTCGCTGACGCGGGGGTTGTTGTTCAGCACGCGGGACACTGTGCCCACGGCATAGCCGGACTCGCGGGCAATATCCTTGATGGTCAAAGCTGCGCCTTCTTTCGCGTTGATTTGCTACCAGTATACCATATCCAACGAAAAGGGGAAAGGGGAGGCCCCCTGCGGATTTTGCGGGACGCTTTTTATTTTTTCGGATTTTAAAAATTCCGCCCCGCAACCTCTTGGCAAACAGGGAAATTTCTGCTATACTATTCTATACATCTGTGAGGGCCGTTAGCTTAACGGTTAAAGCCGGCGGCTCATAACCGCTTGAGTGGGGGTTCGAATCCCTCACGGCCCATAAGAAGAACGCAGCTATGTTATTTTTTAAGATAACACGGCTGCGATTCTTTATTTTTCGTACAATTCACTGCTCAACTGATTGCGTATCGACTCCCGGCGTTTTTTGTATTGCTGCATAAATGCCATGTACTCCGGGGCTACATCAATATAACGGTTGTTGCTTTCTTTGATGGCTGTGTGCTGATAGCCGAAGCCCCTAAAAACCAAAAGGCTCTTGTTGACATGAACGGTACATTCCTTGAAATCGAAATCACACCATGTCAGGCCAGCCAATTCAGCACGACGCACACCCGTATTCAGAAGCGAAAGCACAATGGCCTGCTCTTGAATCGGGTATTTGCTGATTTCTGCCATCAGTTTTTTGACATCGTCCTCATGGATGCAGTCTACAAACCGAGGGCGGGTTCCTTTTTCCGGCTTCTTGAACTCAGCCTGTACAGAATGATACCGCTCGTTTGCAAAGTGCAGCACTTGGTTGGCGAAGAGCACATATTCCCGAATTGTCTTTTTAGACAGGGGTCTCTCGTCGCGCTCAAAACGGAACGCATTGCGTACAGAAACACCGAGAATATTGGAAACCACTTCTGCCGTTTTTCGCGTGACTGCCGCGCCGCTGAAGCACTTCATGGCGGTATAAGAAGAAATGTCATAGCCAACTACCATTGATGCTTCGCTCGGCTTCTTCCTGTGCTTTGGTCTCAAATTCAAAAGCCGCTACTGTGGCAGCCGCCGTGCGCTGCTTTGCGGTTCTCAGTGTTTTAGGGTCAAAATCAAAGCGGGAAAATTTGCGGATGGTCTGCCCGTTGAGTGTGATACTTGCTATGATTTTGTAGTAGGCAGGTTTATTCTTTGGGGTGCGCAGTTCGATGGATGCCACTTTCAATTCCTCCTGGTTTATTATTGACAAGGTAAACTATACAGCGTTTTATATAAAAGCTGTAGGCTGTCGAGGAGAGAAACGACACCCTTGACACAGCGGCACCTTTGTGCTTTAGACAGCTGTGAATTTACCTACGTGGTTGTAGTAGTCAACCAGCTTACCCAAGTTGATGTACCACTTGATGCCGGACTGAAATGCCACGCCGGGAACCTCTTTGCAAAGCCGCCGCAGGTAATACGGCGGCAGCCCCAACATTCGGCTGGCTTGCTTAATGCTGACGATTTGCGGCAACACAATGTGCTCCACTTCTGCGGCTACAATTTCCGTAGCCATAACAGAATTCATTTCCATAGATTTTCCTCCTTCATGTGTATCATATTTGATTCCACAAGCATAGCGGCCACTTGTGGAAAACAAGTGACCGCCATAATCTGAAATCAAATTGTACGTCCTATTCGACACTACTTCCCGGACATACGAGGGCGAACCACCGGCCCGGCTGCTGGAAACAGCTCCCACTTCCTGTACCACATTGTTGGCAGTACCGCCGACGCCTTGAGAGCATCGCCACGGTGTGTATCATGATTGCTGACCCTTCGCTTGAGGTATGTCTTCCACGCTACCTCTCCCAACCCATTAGTGCTCCGCTGCTGACAAGGCAGCATCATGGCGTCAGAACAGCCGGGACGCACCTGCTGAAACACTCCGTGGGTTGCGGCAAGGTCAGTTGTATGTGGCCGGTGATTCGGATATCAAGGTGCCAAGGGGGAAAGAGGGCTTATTTTGTCCCTCTATACTGTATACTCGCAAAAGGGTGCCAAAATTCGAGAAAAAATTTGCATTTTTCGTATTTTTTTCGGCGCGCTATTTGTAGACCCTGACAACGCTGGAATTACATATTCTTGTTTGCATAATTTATTAAATTGACTTTATGGCACGAATAACGACTGTATCTTAAGAGTAAGGACGGTTAAAAAAGTATTGTGCAGTTGCGCAAAACCGATCTGCATTTTCTTGCTTTTGAGGCGATTTAGTACTATAATAATTACAGTAAGTTCAAAAGTGATGGACTTGATCGGTTGTAGGGTCACGATTATGCAAAATCGAAATACCAATTTGAATGACATCTATATGTCGGATCGCTTGCAGGCACAGATGCAGCAGATCGACCAATACGCAATGACCTGCGTGGTTGCTCCCATGGGTTACGGTAAAACCACCGCCGTCAACTGGTTTTTGGGTGAACGCAGCAAAGCGCCCGGTACACGGGTGGTTCGCATCAGTGTTTACTCCGACAGTCTGGCAATCTTCTGGCGGAATGCACAGTCAGCCTTTGCACATGCGGGCCTTGATTTCCTGCGCCAATATGAATTGCCGTCGGATCTTCAAGGCGCCATGCTGGTGATGGATGACCTGAACCGCGCGTTGGTCGGAACAGGCCCGTTCTATATTTTTCTGGATGATTACCATCTGCTGCAAGGTCCCCGCTGCGCACATTTTCTTTGCAAATGTGCTGTCCGGCTCCCTAAGAATGTACATATCATTGTGGCCAGCAGAAACCACTTCCTTTCGGAGGCTGAAATCGCGAAGCTGTGCAGCAGGGTATGTATCCTTGGCCCCAAGCAGCTGCGGCTGGACAAGGATGACCTTGCTGTCTACACCCGCCGCTGCGGTGCCGACCTGACAGAGAGTCAGCTGCAGCAGCTTCTCTACGCGACGGAGGGCTGGATCTCAGCCGTCTATCTGAATTTGCGGACCCTGGCGGACCGCGGTGCCCTGCCGGAGCGCGGTTCTGATATATACAACCTGTTTACGGCTGCCATGATCGACCCGCTGCCGCCCATGCAGCAGGAATTTTTAACCGTGCTGAGTCTGGCCGATGAGTTTACCATCGAAATGGCCAAAGCTGTCACAGGGCGGGAGGATGCCGCCGAGCTGCTGGCAGATTTGACCACCCGCAATGCTTTTGTAAAGCGCTTGCCGGACAGTGACCGGTACCGCTGCCGTCACGTGATGAAGCATTGCGCCATGCGGGCGTTCCATAAGCTGTCGGCAGAGAAGCAGACCGTCTATTACGACCGATACGGCCAATGGTATGAGCAGCATGGGCACCTGCTGCACGCCATGACGGCCTACCGTGCCTGCGGCGATTATGATGCGCTGCTGCGTGTGGTTGAGAAAGACACCGGCATTCGTCTGGCTATCACGCGGCCCAAAATAGCCCTGGCCGATCTGGATGCCTGCCCAAAATCAACGCTGAGGGAACACCCGATTGCCCTGCTGGTGCTGATGCGTTGTATGTTCAACTGGCATCAGATTCCCAAAATGCTGGAATTGAAGAACCTTCTGTTGGAGACTGTTGAAGAGCACCCCGCATGGCCCGGAGAATACCGCAGCAACTTGTTAGGGGAGTGCGACCTGATCACAAGCTTCCTTTTTTATAATGATATAGCGGCCATGAGCGTACTGCACCGCAGCGCCAGCGAAAAAATGACGCGCCCGGCTATCAGTATCCAAAAAGCGAACGGCTGGACATTTAATTCGCCCTCAGTGCTGATGATGTACCACAGCAAGCCCGGTGCGCTGGATGCCGAGCTGGCCGAGATAGACCGCTGTATGCCGCACTACTGTAAAATTACAGATAATCACGGCATAGGGGCTGACCGCCTGATGCAGGCGGAAGCTGCTTTTACGCGCGGGCAGCTTGATGATGCAATGATTGCGCTGGAGCGCACCTATGCGCAGACGGACGGCAGCGGGCAGGAGAATATTGCACTCTGTGGTGACTTTCTCTCGCTTCGGCTTTCCCTGTTCGGTCAGGGTGCCCCGCGTTATACGCCGCTGGGGCGCTATGAGCTACTGCAGCAACAGCACAATGTCCCGTGGGTACGCTTTTGGGATGCCTGCTGTGCCTACTATTATGCGCTGCTTGGGCAGGAAGAAGCGATACCGGAGCCGTTCCGCCTGCATCGGTTGGAGGGCATAAACTTTCTTGCGCCCGGGCGTCCGATGATTCTGCTGATTGAAAATCAGGTCTATCTGACCCAAAAGGCGTGGCCGAAGGTTATAGGCCGAAGTGAAAAGCTGCTGGAGGGAGCCGCCGCTTTCCGTTACAGTCTGGTTGCGCTGTACCTGCGCATCCAGACGGCTGCCGCCTACGCGATGATGGCCAAACAGACCGAGGCTGCCGCGCTGCTGCAGGAAACCCTGCAGGAAGCAAAAATGGATGGTCTGGTGCTTCCTTTTGCGGAAAACTACCGCTATCTAAAGCCGCTTCTGCAGGATATGCCGCAGGATGCTTTTACAAGCCGGATTCAAACACTGGGCGAGGCGTTGGAAACGCACTGCGCCGAACTCCTGCATGCCCGTACCTACCCGGCAGGGTTTGATGTGCTGACAGAGCGTGAGCGCGAAATCTGCGCACTGATTGCCGCAAGGCTTTCCAACCGTGAGATCGCGACGAGACTGTTTCTATCCGAGGGCAGCGTCAAGCAATATTGCAACCGCATTTATTCTAAGCTGAACATTGAGGGGGACACACGCTCCAAACGCCGGCGGCTGGCCGCATGGATGGCAAATTGTTAACCTTTGGGTAATAGATATTCTGATAAATCCACTGTACTATACTAGGTATAGTGGATTTTTTGTACCCTTTTGTCTGCTTAGACTATTTTAAGGAAAAGCGATAAGGGCAATTTCAAGTAAATTCGGATATATTTATCAGGCATACCGGGGCCTGGCCCTGTTTATTTATAGATGTTCCGCAACAAAGAGAAAGGATTGAATGGAAACTATGCACAGTAAACTCATACGGTTGCAAACCGCCCTGTTGACGCTGGCGCTCCTGTTCACGGTGTTGGTTCCTGTCTCTGCCTATGCAGAGGGGGAAACCACCGCGGCACAGGGAACTGCCGATGGTACAACCATCAGCGATCCCAACACGTTTAATGCGTGGGAGCACACACAGGCCTATAACAACGCCACCACGGGCCGTATTTGGGCCGACAAAACGGTGGAGGAAGGCGAAATCGACTTGCCGAGCCAGGGCTCTATCGCAGTGCCCAAAAATAAAGGCGCCGATTTCCTGGTCGCGCTGTCTGCGCTGTCCTCCTATGCGTCTACCACCACCACCAATACGCAGGCCCTGGATATTGTCATGGTGCTGGATGCCTCCGGCAGTATGGATGACCCCATGGGCGGTAACACAAAGCGCATTGAGGCGCTGAAAAACGCTGTCGGTGCCTTTATTGACAGCGCCAAAACTCAGAACGCGAAAATCACGGATACAGATAAGAAAATCAAACTTTCCATTGTGAAATTTTCCGGCAAAACAACGGACATGATCGGCAATGATACCTACCGCGACGGATGGGGGTACACATACAACTACTCGCAGATTATGCAGAAACTTACCGTCTGCGAGGGCAACGGCGCCGTTGCGCTCCAAAAAGCGGTCAATGGTATTCAGCCTGCCGGTTCCACACGGGCGGACAATGGCTTGCTGCAAGCCCAAAAAGCGTTGGAATCTGCGCGCAGCAATGCCAAAAAGGTCGTCATCTTCTTTACCGATGGCGAGCCTAACGATGACAACGGGTTTGACGATGGCATTGCTTCCGATGCGATTAAAGCGGCTAAATCCCTCAAGAATGCGGGTACCGTGGTTTACACGGTCGGCATTTTTGACGGTGCGAACCCGGACGCCGATGTCAACGCTTACGGAACTTCAAAAGCAAACAAGTATATGCAGGCGGTCTCCAGCAACTACCCCCTTGCCACTTACACGAAACCCAAAAGAACCTGGAACTGGAACTTCGGCGACAGACCTGACAATGCAAATTACTATATGGCGGCTTCCAGCGCTGATACGTTGAAGAAGGTCTTTGAGGACATCTTCAATTCCATATCTATCACACTGGCAGGCCCCACGCATGTTACGGACAAACCCGAAACAGACGGCTACGTGACTTTCGATGATCCCCTGGGCGATTATATGGAAGTCAAGAGCTTTGAGGCCGTTGCCTTTTCCGACCAGGTCTTTAAGGTTGTGGACAAAACCTCCACCGACACGGTGGATACCTATACCTTTACGGGCACGCATGGCGGCACGGTCAGCGGTGCCTACCCCGAGACAGCCGATTTGAAAGACATCATCATCACCGTCACCCATGTCAGCGGCGCAGAGGGCGACCGTGTGAAGGTCATGATTCCTGCCAGTATGCTGCCCCTGCGGTATTATCAGGTCACAAACACCGATGGCAAGGCGACGCTGAAAGTCAACGACGCCCAGCCCATCAGCGTCATCTACTCTGTCGGCCTTAAAGGCACGGTGCGCGATCAGATCACGTCCGGCAATATAACCGATAACACTCTTGCCAGCTATGTTGCAGCAAATGCCAAAGGCGGCAAGATCAGCTTCTACTCCAACAAATATGACGGCAGCTTAACAACGGCAGATGGAACGGCAGATGGCAAAAAAACCATCGGCCAGACCACGGCCACCTTTACCCCGGCAACAAGCAACAGCTTCTACTATCATACCGAGGATACCCTGCTGTATACCAAAACAGGTGAAGGCGAAAGCGCTCAATATAAGCCGGCCAAAGAGGTACTGCCGAAGCAGACCTATTACTATCAGCTGAACTACTTGCATCTTACCCCCGAAAGCAATCATACAGATACGGCTCCCAAGACCGACTATGTGCCCATTAGCATTGCAACTCAGAAAGAAATCGATAGTTGCATTACTAAAAAAGATGATGGCAATTGCTACATCAAAAAGAGCATCAAAAAAGGCAGCTTGCCCTCCGCCATCGATAGCCAGCTGGGCGATAAGACGGAGAACAAGACAAATACCGCCGAACGCCGCATTGACTTCCAGTGGAACCTTGCCACAAACATGGGTGTGCTGTACCTTGGCAACAACGGTAAGCTGACCATGGATGCCACAGGCAGCGTGAAGGTTACCAAGGTGGTTAAAGCCGACGAAGGCCTGAACCCGAACGCAAACACCGACTTTACGATGAAGTTTGCGCTGGCAGGCACCGGGGCGGATAGCGAGTACAGCTACACCGTTACCAATAGTGCGGGTGTTGAACAGCGCGCCGGTACGATTACGAACAACGGTGAATTCACCCTGAAAAACGGCGAGATTGCCGAGATTAAAGGCCTGCCCGTAAGCAGCACCTATACCATCACGGAGCCGGAAGAAAAGCTGCCCAAAGGCTATACCCAGAAGAGCATTGATAACGGCACGGGCAAGGTCACGGCAGGTACAGCCCAAGAAGTCACGGTGACCAACACCTATACACCCGAGGGAATTACGGTAGACCCGAATAACGACGACACCAATTATCCGTTCACGGCTGAAAAGATTTTGCAGGGCCGCGATTGGCGGGGCAGCGATACCTTTACCTTCCAGCTGCAGGCTGTCACCCCGGGTGCTCCGCTGCCTGACGGGGAGGTTACTGCGCCTAATGGCACACGCTATACAGTGCGCATGATAAAGGGGCCGTCTGAAGGCGCTACCGACGGAACGTCTGTTCCCATTACCTTCGGAAGTGTCACCTTCACGAAACCCGGCACTTATAAGTACAACATCACCGAGAATATCCCCACCGACAAAATCCCCGGCGTTTCGTATGACAGCTCCTTCTACCAAGTGACTGTCAATATCACGGACGATGGCAATGGTCAGCTGGCGGTGGAATCCTCCTCCATGGTGAAGGTGCTCGGCGATGACCAGCAAGCCCCTGCGACAACTGCCACGTTTACCAACACCTTTGAAAATGAGGAAGAGAAACTCGTTATTCAGGCAACGAAGCTCTACAGGGATAGCGAAGATAAGCCAATGCAGCTGACTGCCGGTCAGTTCCACTTCCAGCTCGAAGCGGCAACGGTGAACGAGCAAAACAGGGAACTGTCTGGCAACACTAGCATCCCCATGCCGAGCAACGCGGCAAGCACCGACAACCATGCGAACGGTGAGATCACCTTTGCTGATATCACCTATTCGCTGAACAACCACGACGATGGTAAGATCTATTATTACCAGCTTACCGAAGTGCCGGGTGATAGTACGGACACTATTACTTACAGCACAGAGAAGTATCTGATTAAGGTTGAGGTTTCTGCTGACACAACAGAAACAACTGATAAACTGCTGAAAGTCACGCCCACCTACTATAGGTGGAATGCAACGGAAACCAAGTGGGAACCCGTAAACGCCAACGAACTGACCTTCACCAACAAATTTACAGGTACAACCACGGCTCAGCTGGGCGTAAGCAAGAGCATTTCCGGCCGTGCCTGGAAAGAGGGTGACGAGTTCACCTTTACCCTTACGGCACCGGACGGTACCCCGATGCCCGATGAGGACGGCAAAACCGTAAAGGTAACGAAAGGCGAAACGCCCGTCAATTTCGGTGAAATCACCTACAAAAAGGCGGGTGAGTACAAGTACACCATTTCGGAAAACGACACTGATATTCTCGGCATGACCAAGGCCGCGGATGTCACCGCCACCGTCAAGGTTGCGTTGAATGCCGACACCAACAACCTGGAAGCCACGGTTGAATACAGCAACCCCGTCACCGTAAACGGCGAAACCAAAGCCAAGTTTGAGAACACCTACAACGCAAAACCGTACACGCCTAAAGCCAAAGAACTGTTCCAGGTCGAAAAAGAGCTGAAGAACCGCAAATGGAACGGCACGGATACCTTCTACTTTACCCTAAGCCGTGATGGCAATGCCCCCCTGCCGACCAGTACCACCGCTTCCGTCGACCGTTTGAATACGACTGCCACCATCGGCGGCGATCAACAGCTGGAATTCAATGCCGCAGGTAAATACACTTACTTCATTTCCGAGAACAGCGGCAGTATTCCGGGCGTCACCTACGACAAAACCCGCTATAAGGTTGTGGTAACTGTCAAGGATAACGGCAACGGCAAATTGGAAGGCGAAACCAAGTATTATAAGAGCAACGACGAAGGCAAGTTCCCAGAGGGCGAAATAGAGGCCGAAACCAATAATGTCGCAAAATTCACCAACATCTATCACGCCGACAAAGCTACGGTAACTTTGAACGCCACCAAGTTACTGAATGTCGTGGTCGGCAACCGCACACTGCAACCCGACGAATTCTCGTTCACATTGTGCGAAAAGATAGGCGACACGGTTTCTGCTAAACCCGCTGCTACCGCCTTCAACGACGCAAACGGCAACGTTGAGTTTACCCTGTATTTCACGGAAGCCGTAGGCCAAAAGACCTATGTCATCCGTGAGGTGGATAACAAGCTCGGCGGCATCGGGTATGATACCCGTGCATACGAGGTCACTTTCACCGTCAAAGATAACGGCGAAGGTAAGCTTGTGGCAAGTACCCCCGTTTATACGCTGAACGGCGAAACCGTTGGCGGCGCACAGTTTGTAAACACCTACACGGCAACGGCGGGCGATGACGTCAAGTTTACCCCCAATGCCACCAAGAGCTTGACCGGCCGCGCTCTGCAGAAGGGCGAGTTCCACTTCATTGTGACCGATGAAAATGGTGTGCCAGTTTCCTACGGCTCGAACGATGGCAATGGCAATGACAATGACAACATTACCTTCACCCCGATTGGCTTCGGCAATACCCAGGCAGAGTATACCGCACTGCTTGCCAACCTGCCGACGGATCAGCCTGCCGGGGATGAAAAGCCCGTTGTAGACGAGCAGCCCACTGCAACCGAGCAGCCCACTGCAACCGAGCAGCCCACTGTAACCGAGCAGCCCACCGCGACCAAGCAGCCCACCGAGGGCAACCAGCCCGATGTACATCGCCAGCCCGCTTTGCTTGCGCTGACCCCCGATGACAACAACGGCGGGGAAATCGCGCCGACCGAGGAAATGCAAGACCTGCTGACGCATTGGTACACCATCAAAGAGGTCAACGAGGCCAAAGACGGCATTACTTATGACCCCACGGTTTATACTGTGTGCGTGAAATTGCAGGATAAGAAAGGCAACGGCAAACTGGACATCGAGAGCATCACCTATTATCAGGCCGACAAGACCACCCCGCTGGGGGATCGCGTAACGCCGACTTTCCGCAACAGCTATGCCGCAGCGGATTCCGACGCAGTAACCGTTACCCTGCAAAAGAACCTGACCGGTCGTGCTCTGGACGCAGGCGAATTTACCTTTAAGCTGTCTTGCCCGGAGGACGCAGCGCACAATGGCCTGACCGCCACCAACGATGCCAGCGGCAATGTGACATTTACGCTGACCTATAAGGATCTTAACCACGACCAGAGTGATGCCGACCCCACCACTTACACCTACACGGTTTCGGAGGTCAAGGGCAGCGCCGAGGGCGTAAGCTATGATGACCAGACCTACACCTTTAAAGTTGAGGTGCAGGACGATGGCACCGGCAAGATGCAGGCAGCGCTTACGGAAGTGCCCGCGAGCATGACCTTTACGAATACCTACACGCCGAAGGCCACGCCTACGCCCACTCCCACAGTCACACCCAGCCCGGAGCCTTCTGCTACCCCCGCACCCACAGCTACCCCCGCACCTACCGCCACCCCGAAGCCCGTTGCTACCGCAACACCTGCCCCGATGACGCATATTCCGCAGACGGCGGACGCATTCCCGTTGACGCTGCTGATTGCTATTCTGGCTATCAGCGGCGGCGCGGTTGCTCTGCTGATCGTGGGCAAAAAGCGCAGCAAAAAGTAATTCCCTCATAGTTTCCTAAATAGCAGACCCCCTCCCATACCGCCAGCAACAGCGGTGTGCGGAGGGGGTCTGCCTTTATCTGTTAAACAAAATAACCCTCGACTCATAAATCGCGGGTTGGATAATTAATCTTCCGAATCCTTAAGCAGGTTTCGCAGAGTACTGCGGAACTCGCGCATGATGGTTTGGGTAAAGTGTTCCATACTATGGGCCTTCCCTTGGAGAGCACCTGCCAAGCTGGCGGTAGAAACAAAGCCGCTGAAATACTTCTTGGGTTGCGGCTAGATTAGTCGTATGTGGCCGGTGATGTGGATATTCTGTCATCAAGGTGCAGATGTGGGGAAATATTCTTTGCCTCTCTATACTATATACTCGCAAATGGGTGCCGAAATTCGAGGGATAATTTGCGGTTTTTCAAAATGATTCTTCGTTGAACAGAATCTAAAATACTCGTTTGGGAGTTGTGGGGCAGCCTAAAACAAAAGGCGCTGTTACACATGTTTTTGCTTTCATCCAAATGTGTTTTTTGATTCTTCGATTCTACGAATAAAAGGGGGCTGTCACATGTGCAACAGTCCCCCTTTGCCAGAGAAAGATTAGACCTTGAATGTCCGAATCATTTCGAGAAATGCAATCACAAGGATATGATGCAAATCCTCATCAAAAACCCCATTCACGAAGCTGTACTTCCGCAGCAGGGGTTTATACTGCTCATAAAGTTTGTCTACGGCCTCTTTGTCACCATGGTGTGCCCTTACCAGTATATTCTTAAACATTCCCATATTACTTGTCCTCCATCTTTTTGCGAATCAGTGCAGTTGCATTTTTCTTATGCGTGCTGACCGTATTGTGCTTGATGCGCAACTCCTTGGCAGTCTCCTTTACGCTCATCTCGTTGATGTAGGGGCATGTGATAACCGTATACTCTCTAACAGGAAGATTCTGCAGATGTTTGTCAGTCTCTTCCAACATCAGCTTTTCTTCAATGCACTCTTCAACAGATACCTCAATTCTGCAGGATACACTCTCTAAGTAAGAGGCATTTGCTTCAAAGAAAACTTCCTTCGTCTCCTTCTGGTTCTTCTTCCGCAGATATGAAACTCTCTTGTTGTGCAGAACCTTGTCCAGTTTTCCGGTGAATTGTGCTAGTAGTTCGACATCCTCACCAGAAATTGATTGTAGGAATCTTTTTTCTTTGCCATCGTAAACCTCCTGAATTTTGAGTTTCCTTGAATAGACCTCAAAACTCGGAGGGGCGCGGGCAGAAAGCGGATTTACTTTTCTTCCATCCAACCAAGGAATGTCTGCAATTTCTGTATGTCACCGTCATCGAGGTCTTGCAGTCGGTTAAAGATATTGATACGGTCGGTTTCATCCCCGGCACCGGTAAAGAATTCCTGCGGGGTTACGCCGAGGTATTCACAGATGCGCAGAAATTCGTGCATCGAGGGCATTGCCTTGCCGATTGAAATACTACGCATATAGCTGCCGCTTTTACCAAGGTCAAGGCTCATTTTATGTTCAGAAGCATGAAGGCGATGGCGCAGCTGCGTGATGCGCTTACGGACAAAATTCTCATATTCGGCTACCTGGAGCAAGCAGATACACCCTTTCCCATTTATACTATAATATGTAAATATTGTAATATAAATCGCGGTAGAGCGTTCACCATACAACAATCATCAAGGCGAGAGAAACGGTCATATTCAAGAGGCAATCCCCGTTCCAATCACTGTTCAGGCTTAGGGGTTGCCTAGAAACAGAAAAAACTACATCTTGCCGTGTAGAACATGATGGTGTAAAATGAAAATAACGAGATGTTCCTTTCGTAAAGGCAGCAATACGGCATAATCAAAAGCTGCAGATGATGCAAAGACCTACAGCCATGCGGTTTGCATCGAATGCCGTGAGAATAAAATTCGTTGGAGGTGTGCATTATGCCAAAGCCAAAATGGAATCTGAACACCATTTACATATCTGAGCGGCTGCAAGAGAGCCTGCGGCCTATTTCCCGCTGCGCCATGACGACAGTGGTCGCACCCATGGGCTATGGAAAAACCACAGCGGTGAACTGGTATCTCGGTGAGCACACCAAAGCGGAGGCGCTGCATATCATCCGTATCAGCGTGTATTCCGACAACCTTGCGATTTTCTGGAAGAGCGTACAGGAGGCGTTTGCCCGCGCAGGGTTCACCTTCCTGCGAGAGTATCCCTGCCCAACGGACGCGGCAGGCGGCGGGCTGCTGGTGGACGAACTCTGCCATTTGCTGGCGGATGAATCCCCCTGTTACATCTTCATTGACGATTTTCATCTGCTGACGGACAAGCGTGCCCCCCTGTTCCTTTGTATGTTGGCAAATCGGCTGCCTGCCAATGTGCATGTGATCGTTGCAAGCCGTGACCGCTTTTTGCCCGCCGCGGAGGCGGTGCGGCTGGGGGGCAAGGTATATCAAATCGGCATGGAACAGCTGCGTCTCAACCATACGGAGCTTGCGGTTTATGCCCACCGCTGAGGGACAAAGCTTTCCGATGCGCAGGTGGAAAGCCTTCTCTATTCCAGCGAGGGCTGGTTCTCTGCCGTATATCTGAACCTGCGCACCCTCTCTGAGCACGGCGTACTGCCCAGCCGAAACTCCGATATCTACGCCACTTTTACCGCCGCTATGATCGATCCGCTGCCGGAAAAGCAGCGGGAGTTTTTGGCGGTAATGGGTCTTGCCGATGAGTTTACTGTCGAAATGGCGCAGTGCATCACAGGGGATGCGGATGCGGCGCAGATCCTTGCCATGCTGACCGAGCAGAACGCCTTTGTCACGCGTTTGCCGGATGGCGTGACCTATCGCTTCCATCACATGATGAAGGAATGTGCCGAACGGAGCTTTCACGAGATGAAGGCGAAAACACAAAAGCTCTATTGGGAGCGTTTCGGGCAGTGGTATGAAGACCAAAGACAGTATCTTCACGCTATTGCCGCCTACCGAAAAAGTGAGGACTACCATGCGCTGCTGCGGGTCATTCGCGGCGACGCGGGTATTCTGCTGGCATCGCTGAAGCCGGAGGATGTGCTGGACGCATTGAACAAATGCCCCGCCGAGACATTGAAAGCCAATCCCTTTGCCATTTTGGTTCTGATGCGGCGGATGTTCACATGGCGGCAGATCCCGAAGATGCTGGAGCTGAAAGAACTGCTGCTGACAGCCATTGAGGAACACCCGGAATTGTCGGCGGAGGAGCGCGGCAACCTGCTGGGCGAATGCGACCTTATCCTGAGCTTTCTCTGCTATAATGACATCAGCGCCATGAGCCGCCTGCACCGCAGTGCCAGCAGGCAGATGTCCCGCCCCGCCATCAGCATCCAATCCGGCGGCGGCTGGACCTTTGGCTCGCCGTCCGTCCTGATGATGTTCTACCGCGCACCGGGAGAACTTGAGGGCGAGCTTGCCGAGATGGACGAGTGTATGCCCCATTACTACAAGGTCACGAACAACCACGGGCAGGGCGCTGAAACCATTATGCGCGCGGAGGCGCTGTTCTGCCAGGGGCATTTTACCGATGCGCACATCGAGCTGGAGCGCGCTTACGCACAGGTCAGGGACAACGGGCAAATCAACATGGCGCTATGCTGTGATTTCCTGTCGCGGCGGCTTTCTCTGCACACCGATGTGGAACAGCGCTATACTTTTGCGGAAAGATACGCAGAGCTGCTGCAATATCACGATGCAACGTGGATCAACATCTGGCGTGCCACCAGTGCCTATTATCATGCGCTGCGGGGTGAAGCAGAAAAGATCCCGGAGATTTTTTCGCAGCACAGGCTCTCCACCGTCAATATGCTTGCGCCGGGCAAGCCTATGATGGAAATGATTGAAAATCAGGTGTATCTTGCCCAAGGCGCCTATGCCAAGGTGGTGGGACGCAGCGCGGAACTGCTGGCGGTGTGCGAGGCGATGCACTATGCGCTGGTGGCGCTGCATATCCGCATCCAGACGGCGGCAGCCTACGAGAAATTGGGCAAGACCGAGGAGGCCCGTGTATGGCTGCGGAAAGCGCTTGCCGACGCGGAACCGGACGGCTTTGTGATGCCGTTCGTGGAGAACTACGACTGCCTGCAGCCCATTCTTGCGCGCGAGATGAAGAACGAATTGACCGTGAAAATCACTGACCTTGGCGAAGCGGCAAAGGCACGAAACGCCGCAAGCGTGCGCCCGGCAGCATTTGATGTGCTGACAGCGCGGGAATTTGAAATTGTAGAACTGATGGTGCAGCGGCTCAGCAACCGTGAGATCGCCGAAAAGCTCTATCTCTCCGAGGGGAGCGTCAAGCAGTACGCGAACCAGATCTATTCAAAACTCCATATTGACGGCGATACCCGAACCAAGCGAAAGCAGCTTGCCGAGCTGCTTGGGCAAAAGCCCTAGCCTTTAGTTAATGGTTATCCCACCCGATCCACCGTACAATGTAGGTACGGTGGATCTTTATTTTTGCGGAAGGGAGGACCTACACTTGAACCGAAGGTATCTCACAGCTGTCACGCCGCTGCCTGATTATATTTTGCAGGTCGATTTTGTGTCCGGAAGTCGGCTTTTGCTGGATATGAAGCCGTATCTGGATAAGATTCGGTTTCGCCCGCTTGCTGATGCGCGGGTGTGGAACAGCGCTGTGACCAACGGCATCTTTGTCCGCTTTGGCGATGTGGAGCTAAGCCATGACGAAATTTTGACCATGGCAGAGCAGGCATACGAATGAAAAAAGCAACGCAAAATAGAGAAATTTAAGGAGGAAAGACATGAACTGTATCCAAAAAATGCTGGCAGCGGCGCTCGGCTGCGTGCTGAGTGCGCTGCTTCTGACCGGCTGCGGAGAAAAAGAAGAGCCGGTCAACATAACGCTTGCAAACCACAGCGGTCACGGCATCACATCTATCAGCATCACGCCCTCGACCAGCGATGAATGGGACACGGAGCTTGTCGACGGTATCTTCCAGAGCGGAGAAATGATGGAAGTCAGCCTTGGTTCCTACAAGCCGTCTGAGCTTCCGGACTTCAACATTCTTGTCTACAACGAAGAAAGCTACGTCCTGTACGACAACGATGTTGACGAAGTGGATTTTACAATCCACGATGGCGACTATGTTGTATTCCTGTCTCCGGACGGCGACGACAGCATCGTGGTCTGCACATCGGAGGAATATGACAATCTGTACGCCGGCGATGGCGAGAACGCCCCGACAGGCTACACGGCCGAAGAGCTTGGGCAGACTGGCGGTATGTCAGGCTTCTCCGGCTGCTGGAAGCTTGAAAACGCGCCGTTCTATTTCGTCATCAACGACAACTATGAGTGGATTGCCGTCAACCTCTACGGCGAGCAGGTCGGCCCCGGCTATGTCGTGTCGGAAGATGACTGCATCATGCTCTGCATGGAGGACGACACAGAGCTTGTTTCCCTCTGGCAGACCGCTAACGGCGACCTGAGCGACGCCAACGGCAACACACTTACCGCCTCTGAGTACATTATGCTCCTGCCGACACCGGATGACGAGCTGAACCAGACCGCCTGCTTTCCCGGTAGCTTTACCAATGTATCCATCAAGTATCCAATCCAGATGGAAGCACACGAACACCCGAATGTTGACAATTCGCTGAGCTTCAACGCAGTCATGGAAGACGGAACGGATGACTACTATTCCAATATTGTGATTGCCTTCCAGCCTATCTCCGGCTATGATTCCTATATGGAAAAGGGCGCTGCCAGCGCGAAGCCCTACATGGTCAAGATGCTCGACGACTTTATGAAGGGTATGTACGGCGACAAGCTCATCCAATCCTTCGGCTCGGATTTCATGGATAACGGCGACTACTACAGTCTGACCGGTTATATGTGGCTCGACGGATCCATCTTCTCCGACGGTCCGTCTCAGCCTGTGCGCGGCTGTATGGAGGTTCGCTACTACGGTCCGACCGGCTACGCGCTTGTCGCAACGACCATCGCGCTCGAGGGTCGAATCCACAACTACTTTGAGATTTGCAACAACATGCTCGAAACCATCTCCTACACCGCCGGATGGAGCACCGCGCCCAAGCCCGTACCCACTCAGGCAACCTATTCCGGCGATACCGGCGACTACGGCACGCCATACTACTGGTATGATGAAGACGGCGACGTGTGGTACTGGAACGGCTATGAAAACGAGTTCATCTCCTACGGCTCGGACGGCTATATTGACGACGATTCTGGCGAATACATGGAATCCAACGATGCCGGCTGGGATTACTCGGATGAGTACTACGACGACTACGATCCGTGGTCTGACCCCGGTGACGGCTGGGACGATTACTCTTACGATGACGAAGGTTGGGGCGACTACTTTGATGAGTAAGATACAGGCTCTGAACGTGCGCTGCCGGTGCCGCGCAATGTCACTTTATTACCTGATGGAGTGACCGGAAGGAGGCGTATCATGAAAAATCGGTGGAAGAACACCGCATTCTTTGCGCAGGTGATGGTGCTTTGCCTGTGCCTTGCCGCCTGCGGCAATTCCGATGATGTGGCGGGGGATGATTGGCGCACAACCGGTATGGTGGTCGACAGCGGAACCACCACCCATGACGGCGACAGTGTGGATGTTCTGGTCACAGTGAGCGAGAGTAGCGCAGCCTTCTACCGGGACATCCCGGAGCAGGTACTGTTCGACAGTGTCGCCTTCCCCATGGACATTCCCGATGCGGAGCAGGCATTTCACAGCATCTCCTTTGACGATCTGGACGGCGACGGCGAGAGCGATGTATGGGTGAGCTTTCTTCACGAAAACGGGGATGCAACGGATCTGATCTGGATCTGGGACCCGGAGGAGCGCTATGTCTATCGGGAGGATCTGTCCGCGGTTCCGGCTGACGAGGGCAATCCAAGCGATTATGCAGGACTTTGGGAGTACCCGGACGAAAATCTTTGGCTGCGCATCTATGAGGATGCGACATGGGAATTTGTAAATGATCAGGAAGATGTTATTGAGTACGGCACACTGTGGGCGGACGAAAACGGTGTGACGCTGCACTTTGACGGCAGCGGCGATACCCTGCAGCTGGATCGCAGCGTCAGCGGCGATCTCATCAACAGCGTGAACGGCGATATGCTTTTCCCGGCGGAGAGTAACCGGCAAGGCAGAATAGGAGACGAATATGGAAGAGAAGAATAAAAACCTGACGGATGAACAGCTTTCGCAGCAGCTCCGCAAGAGTAAAGGCGGAAAATGGGGCGGAATGCTCCTTTCGCTGCTGGGCGGCATGCTCGTCTTTGCGGGTATCGTGCAGGGCGGCAATCTTGTACTGATCATTGCGGGCGTTGTGATCCTCGCGCTGGGGCAGACGGCAAAGGGAAAATCCAGGGAGCAGGCCGGCCGCCAGACCTTCGATGCCATGGCACCGGATGTTGTAAGCACAGTCTTTGACAACATACAGATGGATCCCGCCCCGCACATATTGGATGCGAAGGATACAAACATCCCCCTGCCCGGCCACACCTATTGCAGCGGCAGCGGGTATATCCGCGGAACCTATCAGGGGCTGACCACCGAATTGTGTACCGTCAGGCTGACGGAGGTGAACGAGTTTCAGCGCGAGGAAACCGGTCAGTGGGAGAAAAACGAGCGCGAGGTCTATACCGGGCAGTGGATGCTGTGCGAACTGAACCGGGAATTCCCGACCTGGCTGACCATCTGGCCAAGAGAACGGATGGATAAACTGTTCGGCAGCAAAACCATCCGGACAGGAAACGAAACCTTCGATAAGCGTTTTAATGTAAGCAGCGATGATGAAGTCGCAGCCCTGCACATTCTGACGCCCGACTGCGCAGAGAAAATTCTGGCGCTGGCGGATTCCTCCTTCGGTAAGTTTTCCATAAATCTCAACAGTGACGGCAGACTGTATCTTGCGGTTCACAGCGGGCACGGCTTTTTTGACCTCGGCAAGGGCCGGGAGGATCCGGCACAGCTGCGCCGGCGCTTTACCCGTGAGCTGACGTGGTTTACGAATATGATCGATGTGTTCCGCGGCGCGTAAAGGAGGTGGGCAATATGCCGCTTTGGCTTGCTGTGGTGCTGTTGGCATCGGCGGTTATCGGCATCGTGCTGTGCCGTAAATATCTGCGCCGAAACAAAACCGCGCGCATTCTCGGTATCAGTATCTGTGTGCTGCTGGCGTTGGCCTGCATCCTGTATATCGGTCTGACCCTTCTTTTTGTGGATGCGGTGCAAAACCAGCCGCCCGCATTGTGACATGAAAGGCACCAGCAGAGGCGTGAAGGAGGTCGTATGAAAAAGAATCGAATCCTCATTATCAGTATCGTTCTTGCGATAGCGCTTGTGGCGTGTCCCATAGAATCTACGCGGAATATCACAGCGGGAATCGGCTTCATTCTCGGGGCTGTGTCGGTGGCATGGCTCGGGGTGCGCCAGCGGAAAGGCGCACGGCAGGAATACGAGGATACTGTGCGGCGGTACACAGGCACCACGATGATGAAGGTGGTATGGATTGAGGAATCGGTCAATGAAAGGTGGGAGCAGCAGGAGGACGGTAGCGAACAGCTGCGCCGGGAGACAGTCTATCTTCCAACCTATGAGTACACCGTGAACGGCAAAACTTATCGGTACGCAAGCCGTCAGACCGTTTCCGGCAAGCGGGAACTGGGACGGCAGGTGGTCGGTTATTACGATCCCACTCGGCCCGACCGTATTACCGAAAACAAGCCGCGAAAGCCTGTTTTGGGTGGGATGTGCTTCTTTATGTTTGCCGCATTCCTGCTCTGGTTCGGTATCATGTCCTTTGCCGGTATGCTTTCCATTTCCTGATACTGCGTACCCATGCCGGGTCGCAGCAGGCGCATTTCAGCCCCCAAAAAACTTGTATGCGCAGCGTGTGCTGCAACAAAGCAGGATAAATCCAAAATTTTGAGTTTCATTGAAAAAGGTCACCCACCGGCAGCGGGTAGACAATCTGTTTATAAGTATCAGGCTCGATGACCGTTATGGCATCGGGCTTTTTATAATCACTGCCGAGTTTCGCGATGATTTTATTAAAAGAAACGCCAATCGAAACAGTGATTCCCAACTCCCGTTTAATGCGGTCGCTGATTTCCTTGGCAATTTTTACAGGATCCCCAAACAAACCCAGACTGCCCGTAATATCCAGCCACGCCTCGTCCAAACCGAAGCTCTCCACTTGGTCGGTGTAGTCACGGAATATTTCACGCACATAGCTGCTGTACTTCTGGTATTTGCCGTAACTAGCGGGAACCACGATCAGGTCGCGGCAATGCTGCTTTGCCTCCCAGATGGGCATTGCCGTTTTCACGCCCATCCGCTTGGCGGGATAGCTTGCGGTGAGAACGATACCGTGCCGCGCCTCCGGGTCGCCGCATACGGCAATGCTTTTTCCGCGCAGTTCCGGCTGTTCCTGCATTTCGACACTTGCGTAAAAGGAATTGCAATCGCAATGCAGTATATGCCGCTGTCCCATATCGTTCCCACCTCCTATACAGCTATTGTAACACCACAATGTTTCACTTTCAAATGCGATTTGCCAAGTTTCAAATGAAAATCCGTGTAATTGTACGTTTGACTTTCCATACAAAAGGCGGTACAATATAGCGGAGGTGATATACCGTGAGCAACTGGAACAAGCGTATTCGTGCCGCGCGTGAGGCGCAGAAAATGACCCGCGAGATGGTCGTACAGAAAATGCAGCAGTTACTGCCCGAAGCCGAGAAGGCTGTGACCACACGTTCCTTGATTTCGTGGGAGGCCGGCGAGCGCGAACCCCGCGTTACCGTGGGTGTGGCGCTGGCAAAGGCTTTGGGGTTTGAGGATGTGGCAGATTTGTATCTGGATTCTGAACCCAAATTGAATCCGGTGGGGCAGCAGCGTCTGGGGGAATACCGATCCATGCTGCTGCACACGGCAGAGTTTACCGAGAAACCGGAACCGACACTGCGGTTGCTGCCGGTCTATTTACAGCCCGCCTCTGCCGGTACCGGTCCGTGGCTGGACGATGACGCCCAAGAAATGACCGAAGTGGACGAATCCGTACCCGCCAAGGCGGAGTTCGGTGTCCGCATCGCCGGTGACAGTATGGAGCCGCGATTTGTGAACGGGCAGACCGTGTGGGTCAAGGCTGCACAAGACGCCAACAACGGTGATATTGTGCTTTGTACCTTGAACGACCGAGGCTATTGCAAAAAGCTACGCAAGGACGAAAACGGCATTGCGCTGATTTCCCTGAATAAAAAATACGCCCCCATCCCTGTGCAGGAGGAGGACGAATTCAGAATCGCCGGTATTGTAGTAGGATAAGGAAGGAGCGTCGCGTATGTGTGGACGGTATCAGTTTTCTGCCGATGAGTATAAAGAGATTCGCCAGATCGTGCGCGATGCACAGCGCCGCAGCGAGGGAAACGAACGCAATTTCCCAATGGCAGGAGACATTTGCCCCTCGCAGGTGGCACCAGTGCTGGTTTCTCGCAGGGAGAAGATCGTGGGCGAGTTCCAGCAATGGGGGCTGCCCGGTTTTCGCGGCAGGCAGCAAATCATCAATGCCCGCGCCGAAACCGTGACAGAAAAACCGATGTTTCGCCGCAGTATTGCCTTCCAGCGCTGCGTAATCCCCGCCACCGGCTTTTACGAGTGGGACAGCGCCAAGCACAAATATTTTTTCCAAATGCCGGGACAGCCGATTTACTTGGCGGGCATTTATGATACTATAAATGGTGTGAACTGCTTTATCATTCTGACCACCGCGCCCAATGATTCGGTAGCACCCATCCACGACCGTATGCCGCTGATGCTCTCCCACGAGCAGGTGCGCCCGTGGTTGGTGGATGCCGGTGCGGCGCTGGAACTGCTTTGCAGCCGCCCGCCGCTGCTGCTGCGCACAAGCTGCGACGGGCAGTTGGGCTTTGATGATCTTGCGTAAGAGGGTTCTATGGATCAAATTGAGAAATTTGTAAAGGATTCGGGGCTGACGATTTCTGCCTACAATGTCTGCTTTTATGACAGCAACGGCACCGACGAGATTCTGGACAACATTCTTTGCGGCAAAAAACGCGCCAACACAGGGCTGTTCAGCCTGTTTGAAGCCCAGATGCAGCTGCTGCCGCGCACGGGTGATTACACGGTCGTGCTGGACAGCGATATGCAGCCGCGCTGCATTACCCGCACCACAAAGGTGGACGTTGTCCCGTTTGAAGATGTGACGGCAGATTGTGCCGCCGCCGAGGGGGACGGCACCCTTGCCGCGTGGAAGAAAGCCCACCGCAAGGCGTTTGCCGCAGCGTGTGAGGAAATCGGCAGGAACTTTGACGAAAGCATGAAGTGCGTCTGCGAGTATTTTGATGTGGTTTACCGGGCGGATGGACAGTGAAATAAATTGAGGAGGAAATCCCAATGAAAGAAAAAACTTATCAAACTCGTTGCGGAACGATTCACTATTGGGTAAATGTGTCGGACCCGGATGCTGTTACCCTTGCTTTTCTGCCGGGATTGACAGCGGATCACAGATTGTTTGATAAACAAATTCAGCATCTCGAGAACAAGTATAATGTCGTGGTATGGGACGCACCGGCTCACGCATCTTCCTGGCCGTTTCGGTTTGATTTTGATTTATTCGATAAGGCAAACTGGCTGAACGGCATTTTGAACCAAGAGGGAATCACAAAACCCGTTATTATTGGACAATCCATGGGTGGCTATGTGGTGCAGGCTTATGCACAGCTCTATCCAACGCAGCTGGCAGGCTTTATTTCCATGGATTCTGCACCGCTACAGCGAAGCTATGTGACTGCGGTTGAAATCTGGCTTTTGAAACGGATGGAGTCGGTATATGCGCATTATCCGTGGAAATGGCTCCTGAAGTCGGGGTCGGAAGGCGTTGCCACGACCGCCTATGGCAGAAATCTCATGCGCGAAATGATGCTGATTTATGACGGCAATCAGAAACGCTATGCGCAAATTGCCGGACATGGTTTTCGTATTTTGGCGGCGGCGATGGAAAAGGATCTGCCGTATGAAATCAAGTGTCCTGCTTTATTGATCTGCGGTACGCAGGACCATGCCGGTTCTTGTATACGGTACAACAAGGCTTGGCACCGAAACACGAAAATTCCTTTGACATGGATTGAGGGAGCCGGGCATAATTCCAATACAGACAAACCCGAACAGGTAAATGCTCTGATAGCGGACTTCGTTGCACATATTTGATAACAGATAGCTTCAGGTTTGCAGAACAAATCCGCAACAAACAGCAGCAGTTAGGAGAACCCCATGATTTTACACATAAACAACAGCGAGTATGATTACCACGCCTTGGTCAAGGTTGCGGAGATGGCAGGGCTTGCGGGCCTTGTCGGCTTTCACGAATCCGAGGACGGCTATATTGTCAGCTTTCCCGATACAGAAAACACGCAGGCGCTTATTAACGACTACAAAGCGCGTCTGCGTGATCTGAAAAATAATATCTGGCAGCACTAACTGCTTTTCGTTTTTCTGTGCGGATAAATTCAAAATCGCGTTTGATTTAACCAATTATGCTTGGGCAACGCCGCACAATTCCCGCCTTACGGCTTAAGAACCGCTTTGGCGGCTGCGGCAC
>OHWR01000066.1_pt1 | contig 69489 bp, 57 predicted proteins | sample 1579771 | NCBI WGS metagenome assembly OHWR01 (sample SAMEA3882542, study PRJEB24775) | human gut metagenome | biome: human-associated habitat; feature: intestine environment; material: feces | place: Netherlands | collected 2009/2010 | reverse complement strand
CCGCCACTGAGCCATGGATGGCGAATTGGCGGCGGTGGCGTATATTACAAAATGTAGATCAGAACATATAGAACTTCTTAGCTTCAATACATTGTATATCGTATGAATCAATCTGGATCTATATATAGAATGCTAACCAGTTTCACCACGAAGTAAAGGGGAGAACAGTATGTACCAGATTCTGTTAGTGGAGGACGACAAATCCATCCGGGAAGTCATCGCAGATTACATGGATGAGAAAGGAAAAGACACGCTGCGCCTGACACTCGCCGAGGACGGAAGAGCCTGCGAGGGCGCACTCGAACGCCGGACATTTGACCTGATCCTGCTCGACGTGATGCTTCCGGATATCGACGGATTCACACTTTGCCGGATGATACGGAAAAAAGATATGGTTCCAATCGTATTCCTGACTGCGAAAGGAAGCGAGGAAGATATACTTTGGGGCTATGGACTTGGCTGCGATGATTATATCGTGAAACCATTTTCGCTGGCAACACTGTATGCGAAGATACTTGCCATCCTGCGGCGGACAAAACAGGAGAACCAGAAAGAGACGATTACCTGCGGCGCGATCCGGATGGACAAGCAGAGCTGTCAGGTATTTGTGAAGGAGCGGGAAGTACAGCTGCAGAACAAGCAGTATGAGATCCTGCGATTCCTGATGGAGCATAAAAATATCGTGTGGTCGCGGGACGCTCTTCTAAACCACATCTGGGGATATGATTACATGGGTATCGACCGTGTGGTGGATAACCAGATCAAGAAGCTGCGGAGTGCGCTTGGCGAGGAAGGAAAGCGGATTCAGACGGTGGTAGGCAGGGGCTATAAAATATCGGATGCGTAGCCATGTGAAAACAGAAAAATTATAGTTGGTATTTTATCTGATGTGTGTTCAGGCAAAACAGGCGCAGATAAGAAGGTGGAGGGATGCTTATGAAGTTTACGATTTTACCGGATTTTGAAGCAAATAAAAAAAGACGGGCAGTCCGAAGACAAAAACGTGCAGAGCGAAGAGATGCGCGGCAAAGCCGGAAGAATCACTGGTATCTGAAACGGAAGAAGTTCTGGCAGGTGTGGCTGGAGCGGTTTGTCCTTGTGTTTCTGATTCTTGGAATGGGTGGTGCATGGTATTTTAGGACCGTGGTGCAGGATACGGAGGATAACGCGGAATTTGAAATGAATCAAAGTCAGGAAATCATACAGACTTACATTGAGAGGCGGTATGAAGAACTGACTGCGATGGGAATGAGACCCGGAAAAGAGTTCGATGATCAGATGGGCGCGTATATGTACCGTATGATTCCGAGCAGATTGATGGGCGCGTATGGCGTATCTGCAGCGGCAGCGGCGATCTATAATGAAAATGGAGAACTCCTAACCGACAGCAATCCACGGTTTTATCTGTACTGTGACCGGTATGAGCCGGTAGGAGACGAGAAAAACCATACGATAAATCTATACCAGTCGTATTATACATGTGCACAGGAACTGTCGGATGAATTCCTTCAGGATTATAACGACTATTTTATCTATGGCGACATCGAAAATGGAGAACGAATGGAATTCGGAGATCTATATGTAGATGAAGAGAAACGACAGTTTTATTTCAGTACCATTTCTTGTTTAGAGCAAGGGAAAGTGGTAAAAACCTATGATTTTACACCGGAACATGTAGAAGGCATGAAAATGGTACAGGAGACCTATGACAGATGGACGAGAGAGGGAACACGCTGGTACCCGGTTCTTGGAATGCGGTCGGCGGAGATTTCGGAACTTCTGCAGTTTGCATATGATGTGTATGATGATTACAAGGATGACAAACAGTTAAAAGGTGCCGGTGTGACAGCAGAGCGGGGATACTTCGCAAAGACACGTGCGCGATATAATGTGATAGAAGTGAGTGATCTGAATAATGGGAATCCGGAATACACGGTTGTGCTGGCATATAACTATGATTTCCTTCAGGCAAATCGTGGCTTTGTACAGAAGTTCGTAATCTGCCTGTCCCTTGCAATCCTGCTTATCAGCTTCCTATGGTCGCGGTTTACCTACGTGCGGCTTAAGGCAAGGTACGAGCTTGAAGATTATCAGCGGAATCTCACGAATGCAATGGCGCATGATCTGAAAAGTCCGCTGATGATATTATCCGGTATGGCTGAGAATCTGAAAGAAAATGTACATACGGAGAAACGGGAATATTATGCGGAGGAGATGCTTAAGAATATCGCGGACATGAATCGTATGATCGAGCAGTCGCTTGGATTCTCGAAGCTCAGCCAGACAGGCAGGGTTGGCAGAAAGACAGAGGTCGATATGCGCGCACAGACGGATGCATTGATCGGAAAATATAAGGAGCTTGCGGAGGCACAGGGACAGCATATTTCCGTGACAGGCGAGGGGCAGATGCGTGGAAATGAGGCGATGCTCCGGCAGATGATCGATAATCTGCTGCAAAATGCCATCCTGCACGGAGAAGAAGACGGACAGATTGAAATCAACATTGGAAATGGCATATACCAGATCCGGAATACTTACACGGGAACGCTTACGACAGAGGACGCGAAGAAGCTTCTAAAACCATATGCCAAGGAGGAAGACCGGAAACGGACAGGCGGACATGGGCTGGGACTATCCATTGTAAAAGAGATCGTGAAGCTGCATCGGGGAAAGCTGGAGCTGAACGTGGAGTATGCGGTATTTGAGGTAAGTGTCAGGCTGTAAAGAAAGTGGATTTTTCCAAATTCTGATAAATATTATCATATGAATAACTTTTCATATATTAAAAATGGTGCTATAATCGGCGATGGTTAGCAAAAACTAACTATCGCCGATTTTTGGCGTAGTAAAAGAAAAAAAGAGATGGAGGATACATGTATGAGTGACACAGGGAAAAAGACGACTATATGCTGAAGGTTCCGGCGATGGATTATATTTTATCCGGTATCTTTGTGTTGATCATCTCCGTTCTTGTCAGCTTCCTGTTCGCAAAGCGGATCAAGAAGCTTGACATGATCGAAGTATTAAAAGGGGTAGAGTAATCCGGCAATCTAACCTCTGCCGAAAATCGTATCCATATCCTGCTCCGGCGCCGTAAGTGGCTGGAGCTGGTAGGTATCAACTAAGAACTTGACAACGGTCTCGGACATGAATGCCGGGAGCGTCGGGCCAAGGTATATCTTTTTGACACCGAGGGAAAGCAGGGTGAGCAGGATGCAGACAGCCTTCTGTTCGTACCACGATAAGACGAGGGTAAGCGGAAGCTCGTTGATGCTGCACGAAAATGCATCTGCAAGTGCGAGGGCAACCTTGATGGCACTGTAAGAATCGTTGCATTGCCCCATGTCTAAGATACGTGGAATCCCGTCGATCTCCCCAAGGTCGATATCGTTAAAACGGTATTTACCGCAGGCGAGTGTCAGGACGAGGGAATCCATTGGTGTCTGCTTTACAAATTCCGTATAATAATTTCGTCCCGGATGGGCACCGTCACAGCCGCCGACAAGAAAGATGTGTTTGATCGCACCGCTCTTGATGGCGGCTATGATTTTGTCTGCGTGGGATAAAACTGCACCATGTGCAAAACCGGTCGTTACAATATGACCGCCGTTAATACCGCTCATGCTGTGGTCGTGCTCATAACCGCCTAAGCGTTTGGCGTGTGCAATCAATTCGCTGAAATTCTTGTGTCCGTCTTTATCTCCGGTGATGTGCTTCATTCCGGCATAACCGACAACGGATGTCGTGTAAATGCGGTCAGCGTAGCTTGGACGCGGCGGCATCAGACAGTTTGTTGTGAAAAGCACAGGGGCAGGGATATTCTCGAATTCCGTCTGTTGACTCTGCCAGCTGGTTCCGAAATTCCCGGCAAGATGCTTATATTTCGCAAGCTCCGGATAGCCATGTGCCGGAAGCATCTCGCAGTGTGTGTAGACATTGATACCGGTTCCTTCTGTCTGTGCGAGCAGTTCTGCCATATCTTTTAGGTCATGACCGGACACGACGATAAATGGTCCCTTCCGGATGTCGGTGTGTACGCGTCGCGGTTCCGGAGTGCCGAAGGATTTTGTATTTGCTGTGTCAAGCAATTCCATACATTTGAAATTAACCTGCCCAAATTCCATGATCAGGGCAATCCATTCTTCCACAGTGTGTTCCCGATTGACCTCGCATAAGCCCTTGTAAAACCATCGGTTGACGTCCTCGTTCTCATAGCTTAAGTTGCGGGCGTGATGCGCGTAGGCGGACATACCCTTCAGTCCGAAGAGCAGGGTGGAGCGAAGCGATACGATATCGTTTGCACCATCCCACAGAGAGATAACCGGAACAGGTGTGGAACCGATGCGTTCCCGCTCCGCAATGACACGATGGATAAAATCCCGGATCGCATCGTTATCAAAATTCACATTGGTCAAGGTTGTGAAAAGTCCGTCGATGATCAGACGGCAGGATTCGGACGTGAAATTCTGCTCCTTCGTAGCTGCCTCAGCCAGCTGGATCAGCTCGCATACGAGCTCGTCTTGCAGACTAGAGGTTTCTGGCTGTTTGCCGCAGACACCGGTTGTCACACAGGCTTTGTTGCCTGCGGTCTGCTGACATTGAAAACAAAACATTTCTGACATGATTGTACTCCTTTGAAAATAGATTCTTACGAAAGTATGAACCGGAGAATCTAAATTTATTCAAAAATCGGGTTGTCAAACAAAAATCCTGTGGTATAATACCCATGTATATAGGAAAAAGCGTTGACGGAAAGAGTAGTGCATGGGCACCATCCAGAGAGAACGACATAAGCTGGAAGCCGTTTATGGAAGAAATGTATGAAAACCATTCCCGAGCTGTGCGTAGAAGATGACCGGATGACCGGTTGTTGAAGCGTCACCGTAAGGCATGCGTTAAAGCCAAATGAAGTGAAACACTAAGGTGGAACCGTGTGAAAGCACCCTTAGGTACAAGGTTAAGGCATTGTATCTCAAGGGTGCTTTTTGGTATTTTGCGAAACAACTTCGTAAAGTAGATTGAGACACATATGAATTGTAGTTCTTAAGCAGACCGTTGAAGCACGCTGGTACTTAATGAACGGCAAACTTGTTTGTCGTGAATTTAGTACCACTGCGTGCTGAACCGAGCGAGAGCGTGTCTGCGTAGAATACAATTCATATGTGGCTCCCATACAGTAGGGTTGTTTCGCAATAATGGAAAAAGGAGAATAAGAAATGGTAAACTTCAAAGAAGACGAGCAGTTAAAAACATTGAACCACTCCTGTGCCCATCTGATGGCGCAGGCAATCAAGCACCTGTACCCACAGGCAAAGTTCTGGGTAGGACCAGTCGTTGCAGAAGGCTTCTACTATGATGTAGACCTTGGCGATGATGTAATCCGTGATGAGGATATCGCAGCGATTGAGAAGGAAATGAAGAAGGTTGCAAAGTCCGGCAAGAAGATCATCCGTAAGGAGATTTCCAAGGAAGAGGCTCTGGAGATGTTCAAGGATGATGAGTACAAGCTGGATCTGATCTCTAAGCTGGAAGATGGAACGATTTCCTGCTATGAGCAGGGAGACTTTACAGACCTCTGCCGTGGTCCTCACGTAGATAATGTAAAGCTCTGCCGTAATTTCAAGCTGCTCCGTCACTCAGGCGCTTATTGGAAGGGTGACAGTAACAATAAGGTATTGCAGAGAATCTATGGTGTCTGCTTCCCGACAGCCGAAGAGTTAGAGGCACATCTGAAGCTTCTCGAAGAGGCAAAGGAGAGAGACCACAGAAAGATCGGTAAGGATATGCAGCTGTTCATGGTAGACGATCTTGTTGGACGTGGACTTCCAATGTTCCTTCCAAAGGGTTATACGATCTGGCAGGAGCTGGAAAACTACATCAAGGACAAGGAGCGTAAGCTTGGTTACCTGCACGTTATGACACCATGTGTTGGTACGGTGAATCTGTACAAGACATCCGGCCACTGGGATCACTACAAGGAAAATATGTTCCCTGCTATGGACGTAGAGGGTGAGTCCTTCGTCCTTCGTCCGATGAACTGCCCACATCATATGATGATTTATGCAAACCGTATGCATTCTTATAAAGACCTCCCAATCCGTATTGGTGAGATCGCACATGACTTCCGTTTCGAGGCAAGTGGTACATTGAAGGGTATCGAGCGAGGCAGACATTTCTGTCAGAACGATGCGCATTTGTTCGTGACACCGGAGCAGATCGAGGATGAGTTCTCAAAGGTTGTAGACCTGATCTTCAGCACATACAAGGATTTCGGTATCACAGATTACCGTTGCGTGCTGTCACTGCGTGACCCGGAGAACAAGGTAAAATACCACGATGATGATGAGATGTGGAACACAGCCGAGGATGCACTCCGTAAGGTATTGAATGACCTTGGCATCGAGTACACAGAGGAAATCGGTGAGGCAGCATTCTACGGACCAAAGCTTGATGTAAATGTAAAGCCGGCCGTCGGAAATGAATATACACTTTCTACCTGCCAGCTTGACTTCTGTCTGCCTGCGAAGTTCCAGCTTACTTATATTGACAAAGATGGCGAGAAGAAGACACCGGTTGTATTGCACAGAGCAATCCTCGGTTCTCTGGATCGTTTCATGGCATACATTCTGGAGGAGACAAAGGGTAACCTTCCAACATGGTTAGCACCGGTTCAGGTAAAGGTTATGCCGGTTAAGACAGACAACGAAGAGCTGATGGCATATGCACACAAGGTTGTGGATGCGCTGGATGCGAAGAATGTCCGTGTAGAATTAGACGACAGAGCAGAGAAGCTTGGTTACCGTATGCGTGAAGGCCAGGTGGAGAAGGTTCCATATCTTCTGGTTCTTGGATTCAATGAGGTAGAGAATAACACGGTATCTTACAGACTGCATGGTCAGGCAGATACAACTGTTGTTGGTCTGGATGAATTTGTTGCGAAGATTGAGGAAGAGATCAAGACAAAGGCGAAAAACAGATAATCAATGAGGAAACATCGAGTGCTTAGAGTGATCGGTTGCGTCGTTGGCGCAATCGTGATCATTCTGCTATATGAAATGATTGGAATATTTACTGCATACAAGAAGCAGCCGGAGCTCTCGGAAGAGACGAAGCAGAGCCTGCATCCCGAAGATATCTATACAGATGCAACAGTTGAAGAACGTGCCTGTATCATTGAGGAAAATGGAGATGCGTTATTGCAGCGTGTCCGCCTGATCGAACAGGCGAAGGAAGAAATCATCTTATCTACGTTCGCATTTCACGATGATGACAGCGGACAGATCATGATGGGCGCTTTGCTTCGGGCAGCGGAGCGGGATGTGCACATCCGTATCCTGGTAGATGGATTCGAGAGCTGGACGGCGATGGAAGGAAATGCATATTTCTATGCAATGTCGTCGCATCCGAATATCGAGATCAAGGTGTATAACCGCGCGAATCCGTTAAAACCCTGGGAGATGATGGGGCGGATGCATGACAAATATCTGATCGCAGATGGGAAAACATACATCCTTGGCGGACGAAACACATACAATTATTTCCTTGGTGAGTTCCCGGGACACAAGAATTACGACCGTGATGTGCTGGTCGTCTGTGAGAATCCGCAGGCGGATAGCTCCGTGAATCAGCTGCTTGCTTATTTTGAGACGATCTGGAGTCAGAAAGATTGTAAATATTTCCATGACAAAGAGAAGCTTGCCGACCGGAAATCCGTCAAGCAGGCGAAGGAAGATGTGCAGGCGGCATTTGCCACTTATTACGATGCACAAAAAGATACAATCACAGACACGGACTTTGAGAAAGATACGGTTGTAACTGATAAGATCATGTTGATCTCGAATCCGATCCATACCGGGGCGAAGGAGCCGACAGCATGGTATGAGATGGGAGTCCTGATGAAGCAGGCGAAGAAACGTGTGAAGATCCACACACCGTACATCATCTGCAATGATATGATGTATGACACCTGGTCAGACGTAGCTGCAAATGTACCGGAATTTACGGTTATGACAAACTCTGTCGCGAATAACGGCAACCCGTTTGGTTCCGCAGATTACCAGAAAAATAGGGATAGGATCAGCAGTACCGGCGTCACAATCTGGGAGTATGAGGGCGGATATTCGTATCATGGAAAGAGCATTCTGATCGACGATGATATATCCATCATCGGTTCGTTCAATATGGATATGCGCAGTGTCTATTTGGACACAGAACTGATGCTCGTAATTCGAAGTAAGGAGATCAACGCCCAGTTGGAATCAGCCATGATGAAATATGAACAGGGTGCAAGACAGGTGCTTGCCGACGGACAGTATGCGAATCCATATCATGTGGAGCCAATCGCACTCACACCGAAACGCCGCCGTAGAGTATTTGTTGTACGGTATCTGCTTGGATGGCTGCGGTTTTTGTTTTAGGGATTTTTATTCTGTAGGAGGTAATGGATTATGATAATGGAAAATGATGAATTTGTAATTCCAGAACAGTATCGGAAAATGTCCGTTACTGAATTAGATGCAGAAGCAAATAAAATGTTGAAGGAGATACAACAAGGGAAACGAATAATTTGAGATAAGAAAAAAGCTGCACAGGGAAAGAATGAAATAGTTTTCTATGTTGAGTAGCAAAAACTCTCTGAGGTTTTGAACAACTTCAGGGAGTTTTTTTGTGTCTTATAGAGATTGTAAAGTGAGGAAGGAAAACAAATATAGATAAAGTTATACTATTTGGTGCAGGTGCGGAACAAGGATATAACCTTGCATTGGGAAGTAAAAACTCACCTATAAAATCGACACATTCCCCTATAAAAATCTCCTATTATCCGATATAATAATATGTAAAAATAATAATAGTTAATTGTGTGATACAGGAAACGTGTTTACACGTGTGAAGTCACCGGGCGGTGTCCGGTGACTTTCCTGTAAATGAGCAAAAACGCGAAGGAGAATAATCTATGATTCGAATGGAGATTGCGCTGATACTGATTCTGGCGTTTGTGGCGGGAATTTATTTCTCGGCAAGGCGGAGACAGACCGCGTTACATAAGACATTTTCGGCACTTTTGATCGTGGTGATCGTGCATCTGATGTTCGATGCGGCGACGATCTATACGGTAAACCATCTTGCTCAGGTACCGCTTGTGCTGAACGATGTTTTACACCGGCTGTTTGTCGGTACGATGGCGTTAGTTCTGTTCTTTTTCTATCAGTATATTGCGATACTGGTGGAAGAAGAAAGCGGGAAGAAGCGGACACTCGATCTGCCGGCACGGATATTTCTGGTGATTTCGGAAGTCGGGGCGATGACGCTTCCGATTACTTACATCGAGACACCGGATGGAAATTATTCGGCGGGACTTTATGCATATGTAAGCTATGTCAGTGTGGCGGTGTATCTCATACTTTGCTCATGGCTGCTGCTTGCAAACTGGAAGCGGATGGACAATAAGAAGAAATTCGCCATCGGAATGGCACTTATATTTGAGTTTACAATCTGCTTCCTACAGGGATTGCACCATACATGGCTGATCAGTGGAATGGGAATCACGCTTATGACGCTCGCATTCTATCTGACCTTGGAGAATCCGGATGCGCTGCGTGCGGAGCTTACGGAACAGAAGATGTCGATGCTCTATCTGAAAAGTCAGGTGAATCCGCATTTCTTGTATAATACGCTTGATACGATTCGAATTCAGGCGGAGTTGGACGGGGATAAGAAGGTTGCAAAGCTTCTGATGCGGCTTGTGGATTTCTTCCGGCTGAGCGTCAAGGTCGACCGTTCGATGGTCACGCTTGATGATGAGCTCGAACTTGTGGAAGCATATATGGAGCTGATGTGCTACCGGTATCCGGAGCTCTTCTGCGATTATGATATCGATCCGGACTTAGGGGCAGTGCAGGTACCGAACTTTATCTTACAGCCGCTGGTGGAGAACAGTCTGCTGCATGGAATGAAGAACCGCGGATACCGGGGCGAAATCGAGATATCCGTAAAACGCGCAGGCGCAGATATGGAGATCTGCATCAAAGACAGTGGCAGCGGATTTGAAGAGGGTATGAAAGCGCAGATTGACAAGATGTTACTGCACTACAACAAGCAGGAGGCGAAGCTGGATGGAAACAGTATCGGGATCCTGAATGTGCAGAAGCGGATCAAATATCTGTGCGGCAGAAAATATGGACTATCCTATGAGGAAAACAGCGCGGGAGGTGTGACAGCGCGGTTGCTATTGCCGATAAATAAGGAGGAAGCATCATGAGGAAATTACGCGTCGTATTAGTCGACGACGAGATTATGATACGTGAGGGATTCAAGAAATTATTTGACTGGGGCGCACATGACTGTGAAGTCGTGGGCGAGGCAGCGGATGGCGTCGAGGCGCTTGGGGTAATCGACAGCATGGTACCGGATATCGTGATCATGGATATCAACATCCCGATTATGAACGGCCTGAAGGTCATCCAGACCAGCCGCCTGAAATACCCGGATATGGCATTTATCGTTGTATCGGGATACGATGATTTTTCTTATTGCAGGGAAGCATTGCGGCTGCAGATCACGGACTACATCCTGAAACCGGTCGACTATGAAGAATTCGGGAACACGATCGATCATTTGAAGATATCGATATTCGAGAAACAGACGAAGAATGTGACACCCGGCAGTGAAGCGTCAACGATTGTTGGAATTGTACGGTATATGCAGGAGCATCTGGCAGAAGAGATCAGCTTGAATGTTCTCGCGGAAACATTTCATCTGAGCGCACAGTATATCAGCCAGCTCTTCAAGAATGAGATCGGTGTGAATTTCCTTGCTTATCTGACGACAATCCGTATGGAGCGTGCGAAGAAGCTGCTCGTCTCGACACAGTTATCCATTGCGGAGATTTCTGAGCGGTGCGGCTATGCCGATTACCGGGTGTTTACCAAGGTATTCAAGAAGACGGAGGGCAGTACACCGTCGCAGTATCGTAGAGATTTTTTGTAGGAGCTTCAGTATAAGATTCAGTATGGGACCGATAAGTTATAAGGCGTGGATGAAAGGTGCACTTTCTTATAACTTACCAGTTCACGATAAAATAAGATTGACAAATGGGTGCAGATAAAAGACAATTGATATAAAGATAGGAAATGCATATCGATAGGGAGTCTGATATATGGATTTAACAAAAAAATGGCATCGGAGTGAATTTGTCAGTCATGAGATGCTGGAGGTACATCGTGGAATCGAATGTGAACTGGATTTCTATTCAGCAATTGCAAATGGCGAAATAGAATTAGTTCAGGAAAATTGTAACGAACAGGCATTTACAAACCCGGAGGGCATGGGCGTGTTGTCTACGGATGCGCTTCGCAATATCCGATATCATTATGTTGTAACCGTAGCGCTTATTACACGTTTTTGTGTGCACGAAGGGCTGGAACAGGAAAAAGCATATAATTTAAGTGATTTCTATATTTTGGAGATGGATAAATGCAAGACAATCGAACAGATATCGAAGCTGCATGATGTGATGTGTCTGGATTTTTGTAAACATATGCATGAAATAAAAAACAGTCAGGTACTTTCCAAGCAGGTGGTTTTATGTCTGGATTATATTTACAGTCATACTCATTACCGGATTACAATTCGTGAAGTGGCTGAATATCTCAGATTATCTGAAAGCTATCTTTCAAGATTGTTTAAAAAAGAAATGGGAATCTCGTTCAGTCAGTATATTTTGAACCTGAAAATTGACAAGGCAAAGAATCTGCTTCGTTTTTCGGAATATTCAATTGGAGAAATAACCTATTATCTTGGTTTTTCAAATGAGAGCCATTTTATTCAGACATTTCAAAAACGGGTTGGAGAGACGCCGAACCGCTATCGTAGGAGGTGTTTCCGCACGGAGTGGGAATTAAAACAGAATTAGTAAAAATGTACAAATAATTCAGAAAGAATAAATGAATAACAGACAAAATCAATAAGATGTCATGAATATAACACTTATGACATTATTTAAACATAATCTTCCTTTGCTTTTGAGTATGATTAACATATCAAAAAATGAAGGGAGATTTTTTTATGAGAAAGCTGAGAAAAGCAATTCCTCTTGCACTGGCAATGAGTGTAGCTCTTACGATGACTCCAATTCGGGCATCAGCGGAAGAACCGACTCAGGTACAGGCAGAACAAAGTGATCTTGTAGAAGAAAACGAAAGTCTGAGTGATGAAGCAGACAAAGACAATGAAGGGTACAAACTGGTATTTGAGGATGATTTTAACGGCGATCAATTGGATCGTAAGGTTTGGAATGTCGAAAAGCATGAGAAAGGCTGGGTAAACGGGGAGCTTCAGGAGTATGTAGATTCTGATGAAAACATCAAGGTACAAGATGGTTATCTGAATATCATTCCTGTTGAAAAAGTTGAGACAACATCTACAACTGATGGACAGAATTTGTTGTCAAACGCTGATTTCAGTTCCGGTATGGACGATTGGACTGAAACAATTGCAAACTGGGGAAGTAATGGTTTTGACGCATCTGCGCAGAGCTCTGTTGCTGATGGGGCTATTACTTATACGATTACCAATCCTGGTAATGACTTATGGCATGTACAACTTAAACAAACTGTTAAGTTGGCAGCAAAAAAGCATTACACATTAAGCTACAAAGTAAAATCGGATGTTGCTCGTACAATTGAAACGGGTGTGCAGGGTGATGAAGAAAATAATTATATCTCATATGGAGCAAAAACACAATCATTGCAAGCGGGAAAAGAAGAATCAGTATCTATCGATGTATATGCAGAAGAGGGATATGATACAGCAACTTTATATTTCTCTTTAGGGCGTAAGACTGGAGATACATCGATTCCAGATGCATCTGAAGTAACAATTTCCGATATTAGTTTGGTGGAAACAACTGCAAACATGCTTCCGGCAAATGCATTTGGTGACAATGCAACTGCTGGAACAAAGGTCAAGAAATCTTATACATCTGGTCGTATCTCTACACAGAACTTAAAGACATTTACCTATGGTAGGTTTGAAGTAAAGGCAAAGGTTCCAAAGGGACAGGGATACCTTCCGGCATTCTGGTTAATGGCTAACGATGAGAATGTATATGGTCAGTGGCCAAGATGCGGTGAGATTGATTGTATGGAAGTTATGGGGCAGGATACAAAGAAGTTGTACGGAACCATACATTACGGAAATCCACATGCAGAAAGTCAGGGAACCTATACAATCGAAGATGGTAAGGAGTCGTTCTCCGATGGATTCCACACATTTACATGTGATTGGGAACCAGGCAAGATTACATGGTATGTAGATGGAAAAAAGTATCATGAGGAAAGCAACTGGCATTCAACAACAGAAGGACAGGGAACACTTACATATCCAGCACCTTTCGATCAACCTTTTTACATTATTTTGAACCTCGCAGTTGGTGGTTCATGGGTAGGAAATCCAAACGAGGAAACAAGTTTTGTTGACAATCCGTTTGTTGTTGATTATGTAAGAGTCTATCAGAAAGATTCTTATGATGAGAATGTAACACGTCCAGAAGTTAAGTTTGAGCCTACAAACGAGCCAGACGAAAGCGGAAACTATATTAAGAACAGCACATTTGCAGAGGCAGAGGATTTGACAGATGATACAAATTGGAAATTCTTAACTACTTCGGATGGTGCTGCAACAGCAGAAATCAAAGATAACTCTATGGTTATCAGTACAGAAAATGCAGGTACTGTTGATTACAGTGTACAGTTAGTACAGGCAAATATTCCTTTTGAAAAGGGTGCAACTTATGAAGTAAGTTTTGATGCAAAAGCATCTGGGAATCGTAAGATGAATGTAGATGTTAAGGCTCCAGACCGTGGATACCAGTCATATATGAAAACCCTGGTTCCAGAGCTTACAACGGAGATGAAGCACTTCAGCACACAGTTCGTAATGAAGGCAGATTCCGATGTGAATGGACGTTTAGAGTTTAATATGGGTAATGCAGGTTCAGGCGATATCGTTCTTAAGAACGTAGTTGTTAGGAAGACTGCGGAGCCAGATCCGAATGCAAAGGAAGAAAAGACAATTCTTGCAAATGGAAGCTGTATCTATAATGGATCTTTCCAGGAAGGTAAAAACCATCTTGGATATTGGGATATAACACCAGAAGGTGCAGATATTAAGGTAACAGGTCTTTCAGATGGAAGAAGATTGGTCACAGAAGGAAAAAGTGTAACAATCAGTCAGTCAGATCTTGCATTTAAGGAAGGAACAGCATATGCATTGAGCTTTGATGCGTATGCGCAAAATGGAGCAACTGTCGTTGCAACTGTTGGCGGAAACACATATAAAGTAAATGTTGAAGCAGGAAATGAAAAGAAAGATTATGTTGTAAAGATTCCTGCAACAGCAAAGTTTACAGACAAGACAGTTTCATTGAAAATCGAAGGTGCAATCTCTCTCGATAATGTAAAAATGGTAGAAGATGCAAAGATTAAGAACGGATCATTCAATGATAGTCTTTCAGGATATGAAGTATATGTAGACAGCACAGCAAAAGCAACTGTTGTTGTTGACAGTTTAAAAGAAAATAATGCACTGGATGTGACTGTAGATGATACAGGTGCGGATGACTGGAGAATACAGATTAAACAGAACAATGTATTGCTGGAAAAAGGAAAGAAGTATAAATTATCATATGAGGCTAAGTCAACCATTGATAGAAAAATCAGAGTTGTAATGCAGGGTGGAGAGGCTCTTGGATGGCCGGTATACTCTGAGCACAGCGATGATCAAGATGCAAATGATGGAATTGTAACACTTACAAGTGAATATCAGAAGTTTACTGAAGAATTTATAATGACAGAAGAGACAGACGCACAGGCATTCCTCAGCATCTGTTTGGGAAATGTAGGTGGTCAGATTACTGATCAGCACAGAATTGTAATTGACAATATTTCTTTGGTTGAGGCAGAGAATCCGACACCGGAGAATCCGACACCGGAGAATCCGACACCAGAGAATCCGACACCGGAGAATCCGACACCACAAAACCCAATTGTGAAGCCTGTAACAGTATCTTATTCTACACATATACAGAGTTATGGATGGAATAAAAGTGCAGCGAAGAATGGAGCAGTGGCAGGAACAACAGGAAAGGCAAAGAGATTAGAAGCGATTAAAATTTCTGTAGAGGGAAATGAAGATCTTGGTATTCAGTATACAACACACTGCCAAGGATATGGTTGGTTAAACTGGTCATCAAATGGTGAAATCAGCGGAACAACAGGTGAAGCGAAGAGACTCGAGGCAATCAAGATTCAGTTGACAGGTGCAGACAGGGATAAATACGATGTATATTACCGCGTTCATGCACAGGGCTATGGCTGGATGAATTGGGCAAAAAATGGTGAGGCTGCCGGTACAGCAGGACTCGCGAAGAGACTTGAAGCAATCCAGGTAGTAGTTGTCAAGAAGGGTGAAAGCGTACCAGACAAGTTCGAAGGTGTAACAGCATCAGAAAAGAAAGCTTATATGGCAAGTGCAGCTGCAACAGCTGCAACAGTTGAAGGCTCAGATCGGGCACATGTCCAGTATCGTTCACATCTTCAGACATATGGATGGCAGAACTGGAAGAATGACGGAGATATTTCCGGAACAACAGGTAAAGCAAAGCGATTAGAGTCTTTGAAACTTGAACTTAAAAACAAAGATTATACAGGCGGTATCTGTTACAATGCACATGTGCAGACAATCGGATGGCAGGCCGATCCAAATAAATCTGCAACATGGAAGAAAGATGGTGAGTTTTGCGGGACAACAGGAAATGCAAAGAGATTAGAGGCAATTCAGATTGAGCTTTATGGTGAGATGGCAGAGCATTATGATATTTATTATCGTGTGCATTCACAGACATACGGCTGGATGAAGTGGGCCAAAAATGGAGAGATGTCTGGCACAACTGGTCAGCATAAAAGAATCGAAGGAATTCAGGTTGTGCTTGTGAAAAAAGGTGAACAGGCACCTTCGGATAATTACAAGGGAGCTGTTACAAATACAACAAAAACATTTCTCTCAAAATAGAAACTATCGATAGTCAAAATGGCGTTATCCATTACTTTGGATAACGTCATTTTTTAGTGCGTCTTGCGGCGCACGTTTCTGGATGGAACCTGGTTATGAAAAGAAATAAAATTGTAACAGTATTGATGCAGAAATGATGCATGCCGGATGTATGATGCAGGTTATAAAAAGAAAATCGGAAAATATCTGAAGAATTGACACATTTAGATAGAAAAAAAGCCTATTTTCTTTTTATATCAATCGTTATAATACAACCGAAAGAAGGAAAGAACTATGAGAAAGAAAGCATGGATTTTATGTACGGCAATGGTAGTGGCTTTGGCGGGATGCAGCAATGTGAGTGATAATAATACGACCGATATCATCCAGGTGAGCAGCGAGACGGTGACTACAACGGAAGCAGCAACGGAAGTTACGACAACCACCGAAAATGAAACTACGACCGAATCTGTTACGGAGAGCAATACCCCGGACAGCACATTACAGTCAGAAGGTTCGAATACAGGGAAGACGGAACCCGCTGCGACAGAAGCTAAGACGACGGAATCCCAGTCACAGGAAGGCGAGCCATCCGATGATTCGTGGAAGGAAGAGTTCGAGAAGACGCTGTATGAGGAGTATGGTGTGGTGCCGGATCATTACGAATATATCGGAAATGATGTCTATCAGGTCTATGTGAAAATCGACGGGAAGATCGTGCCATATGTGGCAGTGAATTGGAAGACGGGAGATTTCCACGGATAGAAGAAAGGATAAAGACGGGTGAAAGAAATGGGCGATGCAAACAAAATCACAGGATATGGAGAACATAGAGAATTATATCGGATTTCAACGGATGAAATCCTGTATTTTGAGGCGGTAGGAGAGAAAGTGTTTGCCTATACGGAACAGGAAATTTATGAGATAAAGAATCGCCTTTACCAGATTGAAGAGAAGGTGAATTCGTATGATTTTACCCGGGCATCCAAATCCATGCTTGTAAATACAGACAGAATCTCAAGTATTGCTTCGATTTCAGGCAGCCGCGGGAAGATTATGATGGACAATGGTGAGGCCGTTATTGCGAGCCGCATGTACTACAAACCATTGCTTTCATCCATGAAATGGAAGAAAATCAGTTGATTTTTTTTGTGTTTTTTTCTGACAAAAAATATGCTATGATGAAATGCGAATTGGCATAAAGGTTAGAAAAAGGAGACACAAAATGAGCAAGAAATTACTTTTGATCAACGATATGGCTGGCTATGGAAAGGTTGCGTTATCTGCGATGATTCCAGTGCTTTCCCATATGAAATACGAGGTATTTAACCTGCCGACAGCAATCGTATCGAACACACTTGATTATGGCAAGTTCGACATCCTGGATACAACTGATTACATGAAAAATGCAATCGCTGTCTGGGAACAGCTTGGATTTGAATTCGATGCAATCTCAACCGGATTTATCGTGTCGAAGGAGCAGACCGAGCTTGTGACCGAGTTCTGTAAGGCACGGGCGGAAAAAGGTGTGACGATCTTCACAGATCCGATTATGGGAGATGAGGGAAAGCTCTATAACGGAATCACAGAGGAGACGATTGATTTGATGCGTGAGCTGATTTCGGCTGCGGACTATATCGTACCGAACTATACTGAGGCGGCATATCTGACCGAGCTTCCATATAAGGAAGATGGCGTGACAGAGGAAGAGTATCATACGATGATCGACAAGCTTCGTGCATTCGGTGCGAAATCGATTGTGATCACAAGTGCGAAGATCGCGGGCACAGATTGCAGATCGGTTGTCGGATATGACCACAAGAAGGAAGAATATTTTAAGGTTGATTTCGAAGAAATTCCAGTACATTTCCCGGGAACGGGAGATATTTTCTCCGCCGTATTTATCGGAAAGCTTATGAGTGGCAAGGATCTGCAGACGGCAACCGCAGAGGCGATGGATGCCGTGAAGAGCATGATCGGCCAAAATGCAGATAACGTGGATAAATATAAGGGAATTCCGCTGGAAACCTGTATGGAGGTGCTTGACTGATGGCAAGACCGAAGATCCGGATTACACTGATCGACCAGAAGGGCGAAAAGGGCTGTCACAGAGGACATAAGATCGGTGATTCTTATGATTTTGATACGGAGCGTGGAAAGCTCTGCCCGATGGCGATGCATGTCGCATTTCCATATGTGGATATCCTGCGCTATGGCGGCGAGATACCGGGACAGGAGAAGGGCACCGCTGTTTTCGCATGCCCGGATGTCGATACGCTGAATGTCTTTAAAATTGAGCGGATAGACGGCTGAATGTACGAAAAGAAAAACAATAAAAATGATAGGGATTATTGATTTTATTTGAAACATTTTGTATAATACAGTCAGAGTTTATATTACATCTAATATAAAACATAATATAAATAATTTGAAAGGAGAAACTATTATGTTACAGAACCAGGAATGGGAATCATTCACAGGTAGACTCTGGAAGGAAGAGTGCAACGTAAGAGACTTCATCCAGAACAACTACACACCTTATGATGGAGACGAGAGCTTCCTTGCAGGACCAACAGATGCTACGAACAAGCTCTGGGATAAGCTTCAGGCTCTTCAGAAGGCAGAGAGAGACAACGGTGGTGTATTGAAGGAGGACGCAGATGTTGTATCCAGCATTACAGCATATGGTCCTGGTTACATTGATCCAGAGACAAAGGATCTTGAGCAGATCGTAGGTCTTCAGACAGACGAGCCACTTAAGAGAGCATTTATGCCTTATGGTGGTATCAAGATGGCTGAGGAAGCACTCGAGATGTACGGATACAAGCCAAACGAGAACTTCCACAAGATCTTTACAGATTATCACAAGACACACAATCAGGCAGTATTTGATGCTTATACACCAGAGATGATGGCAGCTCGTCATACACATATCGTAACAGGTTTGCCAGATACTTATGGTCGTGGTCGTATCGTTGGTGATTACAGAAGAGTCGCTCTTTACGGTATTGATCAGCTGATCGCTTGGAAGCAGGAAGATAAGGCTAACTGTGGCGATGGTAATATGTATGATGATATTATCCGTCAGAGAGAAGAGTTGACAGAGCAGATCAGACGTCTTCAGGAGATGAAGGTTATGGCTCAGTCATACGGCTATGATATTTCTAAGCCAGCTTCAAATGCGAAGGAAGCTGTTCAGTGGTTATACTTCGGATACCTTGCAGCTATCAAGACACAGAATGGTGCTGCTATGTCCGTAGGACGTGTATCTACATTCCTTGATATCTATATCGAGAGAGATATTAAGGCTGGTAAGCTTACAGAGGCTCAGGCTCAGGAGCTTATCGATCACTTCACAATGAAGCTTCGTATGGTTAAGTTCGCAAGAATTAAGTCATACAACGAGCTGTTCTCAGGTGACCCTGTATGGGCTACACTTGAAGTCGGTGGTATTGGTATGGACGGACGTTCAATGGTTACAAAGAACGACTACAGATTCCTTCATACTCTTGAGGATATGGGACCTGCTCCAGAGCCAAACCTTACAGTACTTTACTCTTCAGCATTGCCTAACAACTTCAAGACATATGCTGCTAAGATTTCTGTAAGAACAAGCTCAATCCAGTACGAGAACGATGATGTAATGAAGCCAATCTGGGGCGATGATTACTCAATCTGCTGTTGTGTATCTGCTACACAGACAGGTAAGGAAATGCAGTTCTTCGGAGCTCGTGCAAACCTTGCTAAGTGTCTCCTGTACGCTATCAACGGTGGTAAGGATGAGAAGTTCCTTGACAAGAAGACAGGCAAGCCAATGCAGGTAGGTCCTGACTACGCTCCTATTACTTCTGAGTACCTTGACTATGATGAAGTACTTGCTAAGTACAAGCAGATGCTTGACTGGTTAGCAGGACTTTATGTAAATATCCTGAACCTGATTCAGTACATGCATGACAAGTACTACTATGAATCAGCAGAGATGGCATTGATCGATACAGATGTACGTCGTACATTTGCTACAGGTATTGCCGGATTCTCACACGTTATCGATTCCCTTTCAGCTATCAAGTATGCTAAGGTTAAGGTTATCCGTAACGCAGAGACAGGACTTGCAGAAGACTTCGAGATCGAAGGCGAGTTCCCTAAGTATGGTAATGATGATGACAGAGCAGATAATATCGGTGTATGGCTGCTTCATGAGTTCCTTACAGACATCAAGAAGAGACACACATACCGTAATTCAGAGCCTACAACATCTATCCTTACAATCACATCTAACGTAGTATATGGTAAGTTCACAGGTAACCTTCCAGATGGTAGACGTGCTTGGACACCATTTGCTCCAGGTGCTAACCCAAGCTACGGTGCTGAGACATCAGGACTTCTTGCATCTCTGAACTCAGTTGCTAAGATTCCTTATGAGTGGTCTTTGGATGGTATCTCAAATACTCAGACAATGAACCCATCTGCACTTGGTCATGATGAGGCTGAGAGAGCTGAGAAGCTTGTAAGCGCTATGGATGGTTACTTCGATCAGGGCGCTCACCACTTGAACGTAAACGTATTCGGTAAGGATAAGCTTCTGGATGCTATGGAGAACCCAGATAAGCCAGAGTACGCTAACTTCACAATCCGTGTATCTGGATACGCTGTTAAGTTTATCTCTCTTACACGTGAGCAGCAGCTCGATGTTATCAACAGAACATTCCATGACTCACTTTAATTAGAAGTTTGTCAAAAATGTTTTTGATAGATAAGTAATTCACTGGAGTCCCGGAGATACTATCTCCGGGACTTTTTATAAAAATAAAATTGTTAGAGGTGGAACATGCCGGAGAAGAAACAGATTTTAGGTTATATTCATTCAACAGAAAGCTTTGGAGCCGTAGATGGACCAGGTATCCGATTTGTAGTATTTTTGCAAGGCTGTAAGATGCGTTGTAAATACTGTCATAACCCGGAGACGTGGAATCTGGTAACCGATTACACAAAGCTCTATGCAGACACAACGGATGATAAAGAACGAGAAGAACTCGAAAAGAAAATTGAAGAGAACACAAAACTGCTACTAGATAAAGGCGTCAAGGTTGAAGCGAGAACTCCGGAAGATCTGCTCAAGCAGGCACTTCGTTATAAGCCTTATTGGAAGGGCGACGGAGGAATAACCGTTAGTGGAGGCGAAGCGCTTCTGCAGATGGACTTTTTGATTGAATTCTTCAAGCTTGCAAAAGCACAGGGGATTCACACAACGATTGATACAGCGGGTAATCCATTTACAAGAGAGGAGCCTTTCTTCTCGAAGTTCAATGAACTGATGGCACTCACTGATTTGTTCCTGCTTGATATCAAGCAGATTGAGGACGACAAACACCGGGAGCTGACAGGGTTCTCGAATAAGAATATATTAGACTTGGCACAGTATCTCTCCGATCAGGGAAAGCATATGTGGATTCGACATGTCCTTGTGCCGGGCATAACAACCGACGAAGCAGATCTGAAGAAGACGGCTGAGTTTATCAGGACTTTGAAGACGGTTGACCGGGTGGAGGTATTGCCATACCATAAGCTTGGAATTCAGGAGTGGGAGCGCCTTGGAATCCCTTATAAGCTGGAAGGAATCGATCCTCCAACGGACGAACAGCAAAAAATTGCAAGAGAGATTCTGGATGCAAAGTAAGAGTTGCACATGAGAGTCGCAAAAACAATATAAGAAAACAAATGAGACTGCGCAATATTCAGGAATATGAGTATTGCGTAGTCTTTTTGGTATAGGAATAGATTATAACAAACAATCATTTTTATGTATGGCTGTCTGTATTGACATAACAGAGGAAGCACGTTATAATCTGAAACCATGAAAGGGAAATAAATAGTATATCAGATAGGAAAAGTAGGGTATAAAACCTGCGAGGGAAAGGAAGTACGTCTATGGCAATCATCCAGATACAAGATGTATCCAAAAAATTTCAGACAAAAGACGGCGAGATCGACGCGTTGAAGCATGTGACGCTCGACATCGAAGCCGGAGACATATATGGAATCATCGGTATGTCCGGTGCAGGAAAGAGTACACTCGTACGATGCATCAACCATATCGAGGTTCCGACTGAGGGAACGGTGATCGTGCAGGATAAGGATCTGAGCAAGCTTTCCGAGAAAGAGCTTCGCAAGCAGCGGGAACATATCGGCATGATCTTCCAGCATTTCAATCTGCTGATGCAGAAGTCTGTATTGGAGAATGTATGCTTCCCATTGTTCATTCAGGGGAAGTCGAAGGTTGAGGCAAAGAAGAAAGCTTATGAGCTTCTGGATATCGTAGGTCTGAAGGATCGTGCGAAAGCGTATCCATCTCAGTTATCCGGCGGACAGAAACAGCGTGTGGCAATCGCAAGAGCTTTAGCTTCCGATCCGCAGATTCTTCTGTGTGATGAGGCAACGAGTGCGTTAGACCCACAGACAACTTCTTCGATTCTCGCTTTGCTGCAGGATATCAACAAACGGTTTGGCATTACGATCGTCGTAATTACACACCAGATGGCAGTAGTCCGGGAAATCTGTAACCGGGTAGCAATTATGAAGGATGGACAGGTGGTCGAGAACGGAAGTACTGTGGAAATCTTCAATCATCCAAAGTCAGAGGTGGCAAGAGAACTGCTCAGAAAGGACGATGGTGGAGATACCACCGGTGACGATCAGCAGACAGCAAGTCAGATTCAGGACGGAACGAAGATACGAATCGTATTTACAGAGAACTCCGCATTTGAACCGGTCATTGCAAATATGATACTGACATTTAAGGAGCCAATCAACATCCTGAAAGCTGCAACCAAGAATGTTGGCGGCGTGGCAAAGGGAGAGATAATATTGGAGATTCCGAATGGTTCCACGAATGTGAAAGCGATGGAACAGTATCTGATTGACCGGGGACTTGAGATAGAAGAGTTGTCGGAGACAAAGACAGGAGGTGCGTTCTAATGTGGACAGAACAGGTTCGTTCCATGATTGGAACAGGTATTCTTGAGACGTTATACATGACAGTTGTTTCAACTGTATTTGGATATTTATTTGGACTGCCGATGGGAATTCTCCTTTGTATCACAGACAAAGAGGGATTGAAGCCAAACAAGGTGGTATATAAGATTCTGGATGTGATTGCGAATATTGTACGAAGCATACCGTTTTTGATTTTATTGATCCTGCTGATTCCATTTACAAGACTGTTGCTTGGAAAAAGCTATGGTTCTACCGCAACGATCGTCCCACTGACGGCAGCGGCGATTCCGTTTATCGCAAGAATGGTAGAGTCTTCGTTGAAGGAAGTCGATTACGGAGTCATCGAAGCAGCAAAGGCAATGGGCGCAAGCAACAGCAGAATCATCTTCAAGGTATTGCTTGTTGAGGCGAGAACTTCCCTGATCACAGGCGCAACGATTGCAATCGGAACCATCCTTGGATATTCCGCAATGGCAGGTGCAGTCGGCGGTGGCGGACTTGGTGATATCGCAGTCCGTTACGGATATTACCGGTATCAGACAGACATCATGCTTGTTACGGTGGCGTTACTGATCGTGATCGTACAGGTATTCCAGTCGGTTGGTATGTTAGTTGCAAACCGTCTGGATCGCAGAAAATAATTTGCAATATATGCGGGAATTGGAATGTGCACACCGAAACCTGCTTATATATAAAGTAATTGATCGTTGGATAAAAGTTTTCAATGATTACAAAAACAGGAAAGAGAGGACATGAATTATGAAGAAATCAATTAAGAAATTACTCGCACTGACACTGACAGGTGCATTTTTGGTAGGAGCACTCACAGGCTGCGGAAAGAGCGGCGAGGACGATAAGACAATTAAGGTTGCAGCATCTGCAACACCACACGCTGAGATTCTGGAGTATGCAAAGGATAAGCTCAAGGAGCAGGGTTATGATCTGCAGGTAACAGTTTTTGATGACTATGTAAAGCCAAACGAGGTTGTAGAAAGTGGCGACTTCGATGCAAACTACTTCCAGCATGTACCATATCTGGAAAGCTTCAATGAGGAGAAGGGTACACACCTTGCAGTTGCAGGTAAGATCCACTATGAGCCATTCGGTATCTACCCAGGAACAAAGAAGAGTTTGGATGAGATCGCAGACGGCGATTCTATCGCAGTACCAAACGATACAACAAACGAGGCAAGAGCATTGCTTCTTCTGCAGGATAATGGCATCATCACATTGAAGGATGGCGCTGGTATCAACGCAACTGTTAACGATATCGCTGAGAATCCACACAATGTAAAGATTGTTGAGCTTGAGGCTGCACAGGTAGCCAGAGTCGTTGATGAGACAGCATTTGTCGTATTGAATGGTAACTATGCACTTGCTGCCGGTTTCTCAGTAGGAAAGGATGCCCTTGCTTATGAGAAGAGTGATTCCGAAGCTGCCAAGACATATGTAAATGTAATTGCAGTAAAGGAAGGAAACGAGGACAGCGCAAAGATCAAGGCACTGGTAGATGTATTGAAGTCTGACGATGTGAAGAAGTACATCAACGACACTTACGATGGAGCAGTTCTTCCTTACGAGGAGTAATTATGGCGAAATGGTTATCCGCTTGAACAGACAGGCAGGCGTATAACGATAGTGCACAAAAGATAAACGACATGAACTACCCGGTTCTCTGTACATTCCCAATGACAGTCGGAGTGACAGACAGCCGGGTATTTTTTACGAAAAAAATGGAAATTTCCAGTCGGATATAAAAAGAACGCATAACAGCCATATAGATAGTAGATGTCAACTGCCGTAAAACAAAAAAATCGAAAGTATTTGCGATGATTTTGGAGAAAAAATAGAGAAAAATATGCATTTTGCTCTTGTTTTTTTCGAGGATTCTCTATAAAATAGAAAACAGACGGTTTAAATGCATGATTCATACAATGCAAATAAATGTGAAAGGTATAAGGTAGCTGAAATGAAGAAATACAAGGATATGAGTAAAGACGAGTTATTGACATTAAAAGCCGCTCTTATGGAGGAATACAAGGAAGAACAGGCAAAGGGCCTCAGCCTCAATATGGCAAGAGGAAAGCCTGGATTCGCCCAGTTAGCACTTTCCATGCAGATGTTAGATGAGATTAATAGCAAATCTGATATGCGTACCTTGCTTGGAAATGATACAAGAAACTATGGAGATCTGGATGGTATCGGAGAGTGTCGTCAGCTTATGGCAGACATGATGGAAGTCAAGAAGGAGAACATCATCGTATATGGTAATTCCAGCTTGAATGTCATGTATGATACAGTTTCCCGTTCGATGACACATGGCGTGAATGGCTCTACTCCTTGGTGCAAGCTGGATAAGGTCAAGTTCCTCTGCCCGGTACCTGGATATGACAGACATTTTAAGATCACAGAGTTCTTCGGCATTGAGATGATCAACATCCCGATGAATTCTGATGGACCGGATATGGATCTGGTTGAGAAATACGTAAATAACGATGCAGCAGTGAAGGGTATCTGGTGTGTGCCGAAATATTCGAACCCAACCGGAATTGTATATTCCGATGAGGTGGTAAGAAGATTTGCAGCATTAAAGCCAGCAGCTGAAGACTTCCGTATCTTCTGGGATAATGCATACTGTATCCATCATCTGTATAAGGATCAGCAGGCAGAAATCCCGAATATCTTAGAGGAGTGTGAGAAGGCCGGGAATCCGGATATGGCATATATGTTTGCTTCGACATCGAAGATTACATTCCCTGGTTCCGGTGTTTCTGCAATCGCAACTTCTACAACAAATGTAGAATTTATCAAGCAGCAGTTAACCGTACAGACAATCGGTCATGATAAGATCAATCAGCTCCGTCATACAAGATTCTTCAAGAATATTGATGGACTGAAGGCACATATGGAGAAGCATGCGGATATCTTACGTCCAAAGTTCGAGGCAGTTTTAAATGCATTTGATCAGGAGCTTACAGGACTGGAGATCGGTTCATGGGTAAAGCCACTCGGCGGATATTTTATTTCTTTTGATGCACTTGAGGGCTGTGCGAAGAAGATCGTTGCAATGTGTAAGGATGCAGGCGTGGTACTGACAGGCGCCGGTGCAACCTATCCGTATGGCAAAGATCCAAAAGACAGCAATATCCGTATTGCTCCTTCGTTCCCATCTGTGGAAGAGATGGAAGCAGCATCGAAGATTTTCGTGCTTTGCGTGAAGCTTGCAAGTATCGATAAGTATCTGGAAGCATAAGCTTGTCAGGACAATTAAATAGAGAGTGTTCGAATCCCGGTGTGAAAGCACCGGGATTTTTTGCAAAATGCTGGAATGAAATAATTTAATAACTGACATACTAATTTCAGAATGCGGAATCCGAAATACGAGAATAATCAGACATTTGATATATCAGAAATGCCAGAAGCAATTCTCGTATTTTTGATTCGTGAATAAATGGAGGAATTCGTATGAAGGATCGAATCGAGACATTGAAGGAATATCTGAAGCGGCTTGGAGAAGGAGAGTCGCTGGAAGCAGTAAGAAAAGATTTCGTGGAAGTATTTAAGGATGTTGATCCTGCGGAGATCATGAAGGCGGAACAGGAGATGCTTGCGGAGGGAACACCACTTTCTGATGTGCAGAAGCTGTGTGATGTGCATGCCGCACTCTTTCATGGAAAGACGCGGGAGGAACAGATTGCGAATGCGGAAAAGGCGGTGCATGCGTCAGCACTGCGGGAAGAACGGGAGTCAAAGACGCGTGAACTGGCGCAGATCAAAGGACATCCGCTATGGCTGTTTGCAAATGAGAATGGTGCTCTTGCTATGCTGCTAGAACAAGCAGAGGAGAAGATCAAAGATGGCAGTGCGAATAAGAAGACGTTGGAATCGTTGCGTGGCATCTCCATTCACTATGCGAAGAAGGGAGATCTTCTGTACCCGGTTTTGAATGTGCGGTATGGGATATCCGGACCGGCAAGTGTGATGTGGACGGTTGATGATGAGATCCGGGATGAAATCTCATTTCTTGCGAAGATGAATGATAAAGAATCCGAATGGCAGGAGCGGTTTGCAACGGTAGTAGCACGGGCACAGGAAATGATCTACAAAGAGGCAAATATTTTGTTCCCGAACTGTGCGGCGAATTTCACGGAGGAAGAGTGGATCGGCATCTACCAAGACCAGAAGGATTATGCGGTCTGTTTCGGCGTGGAGCCGGAGATCTGGCAGAAGGCAGAGGATAACCAATATGTGCCGGAGACATCGCTCACAGAGACGGAAATCCGTATGCCGGGCGGACATCTGACAATTGCGCAGCTGATCGCACTTCTGAATACGATTCCGATGGAGATCACATTTGTGGATGTGGACAATATCAATCGTTTCTTCAATGAAGGACCGAAGGATTTCAAACGTCCGGGGATGGCAATCGACCGGGAAGTATTCTCCTGTCACCCGCCGAAGATTGAATCGACCGTGCGAAGAATAATTGGAGAATTCCGCGCGGGGGCATTGGACGAGGTTCCAATCTGGATGGACAAAAATGGAAAATGCATGCTTGTCAGATACATGGCGGTACGGGATAAAGAGGGAAAGTATCTCGGCACACTGGAGCTCGTGCAGGATATGGGATTTGCAAAGGAGCATTTTCAACCGGAAAAGCGGCAGGAGGAGATATGGTAAGCGGAGAAATGGGGATATCGTAAGCGGAGAAATCGCTTGTATATGCGGCACGTAAATGATAAAATCTGATGTATATGCCAGAAATAAATGTACGGCTTAAAATAGGAGAAATCAGATGAAAATTACAATCATTGCAGTGTCCGTATCTGCACTTTCACAGATCCAGATATTTCAAAAAGAATATGCAAAAAAATACCCGGAGGATGCAATTGATTTTGCGGTCTTTTATGTGGCAGGAATGGAAAACAAATATCTGATGCATCCGGAGATTCTAGAGAATGCAGTCCGTGAGGCGGATGTTGCAATAATTGACCTGATGGGTGTTTCAGAGGCATTGCGGGAGATTGTCAGATGTGGTTTAGAGGAGTGCCGGGGACAACGGATTGTGATTGGTAACGAATTGCGAGAATATCTGCGCCTCGGAACATTTTCTATGGAAGCAATGGGTAAAATGATGAAGTCCTCCCAGAAGAAACCGCTGACAGGAGATGTGTCAGAGGAGGAAACTAACCAAGCGGATACGAAGGAAAACAAAAAAACGACAGCCAGTGCGTTAGAGAAGATGCGCCGGATACGAAGAATGGCGATGATCCTTGGAAATGTCCTTCCATTTGGCATGACGAAGGATATGAAGCAGGTATTCCTGTTGATGGACTACTGGCAGCAGGCAACCTACACGGATATTGAATCGTTTTTCTATCTGATTTTACGAAGATATTGTGGCAGGAGCTTTCTGCCGAAGGAAAAGCCTTGTACGATGCGGTACGGAATCTATCTGAAAGATCCATTTTCGCTTGTTTGCGAGGACGTACTGGATAAATATTGGAAGAAAAATCCGTATGACAAAGGCAGGGATACGATAGCATTTTTGTTTTACGGACATGCATATCCGAACGATTATCTGCCAATCGTGCGTATCATTTGTGAAAAATTAAGAGAAAAATATAACATACTTCCGATTGCATTCTCACAGAATGAGGATCGTGATCAGGAGAAATTAAAGAGTTATCTCTGCCAGAAGAAGTACCCGGTATCCGCGGTGATCAATACGATGCCATTCCGGCTTGGGGCAGGTCCGATGGGCGGAAATGCAGACGGTGCAGTGCAGATTCTGAAGGAACTGCAGGTGCCGTATATCAAGCCATTCTGCCTGACGAAAATCACAGAGCAAAGATGGCAGGAAGCATCGGCGGTCAATCCGGGCGAGTTCCTGATCAGTATGTTGCTGCCGGAATTAGATGGGGGAATCCTCACGTTTCCGGTTGGCGTGATGGGTGATGCGACGGTATCCGAATTGCAGCCAATCACAGAACGGATTGATACACTTGTGACACGGCTGGAAGGATATCTGAGGTTACAGAAGCTGACCAATCAGGATAAGAAGCTGGCGTTCGTGTTCTACAATTACCCGCCGGGCGAAAGCAATGTTGCATCCGCGGCATTTCTTGATACCTTTGCGTCTGCGGCAGAAGCGTTGAAGCAGTTAAAACAGGCGGGATATCAGGTGGAAGCCCTGACTGCGGAACAGCTTCGGGAAGCGTTCGTGATGGATGGAAACTGCAATGTGCCACAGTGGAGTGACGAGGTCGAGGCTGCGATTACATACAGGCTGGATGGTGAGGACTATCCAGTGAAGGGGATTCGATGTGGAAATGTATTTCTTGGGTTACAGCCGTTGCGGCAGGACGGAGACAGTAAAGCGGATATCATCGAGAACTACCATGACCGGAATCAGGAACCACCGAAGGCATATCAGGCATTTTACCATTATATAGGGGAAGAATTTGGCGCGGATGCAGTGATTCATTTCGGTACACACGGGACTTTGGAATTCCTGCCGGGTAAGGACAATGGCATGATGGGACAATGCTGGCCGGACCGTCTGATCGGGACAGCTCCGCATTTTTATTATTACTATATCGGGAATCCTTCGGAAGCGATGATCGCCAAGCGGAGAACGCATGCTACGATTATCAGTTATCAGGCGCCTGCTTTGAAAAAAAGCGGAATATATGGTGAATTGCAGGAATTAAAAGAGACGATCGCTGAGTATAGGGAGAGTATGCAGAGTGCACCGGAACGCTGCGATGATCTGATGAACCAGATTGACCATCTGGCAGAGGCATGTGGATGTACAGGGGATCTTGAGCAGATCGAGGAATATTTGTATGAATATGAAAATAGTCTGATCACGGATGGCTTGCATGTGATGAATGCGGAGGAGGCACAGGGACTTCTGCATGCTTTAGATGGGGAATATGTCCCTGTTGGAACTGCGGGAGACGTGGTGAAAAATCCAGATATCCTTCCATCCGGGCGAAATCTTGTGCAGTTTGATCCCCGGCTTGTTCCGACTAAAACGGCATATGACCGGGGCGCAAAGGCCGCACAGCTTGCCGTGGAACAATATAAAAAGCAGACAGGCAGCTATCCCGATACAACCGCTGTGATTCTCTGGGGATTGGAGACATCCAGAAGTCAGGGTGAGACAGTTGGACAGATCTTATATTATCTGGGACTCCGTCTAAGGACGGATCGTGCGAGCTTTGATGACCGTCTGGAGATTATTCCGCGGGAGGAGCTTGGAAGACCGCGTATGGATGTGGTGATCCATATGTGTGGCTTTTTTCGGGATATGTATCCGAATCTGGTAGATAACCTGAATGAAATGCTACAACAGATTCTTGCGTTGGATGAGCCGGATGAGGCAAATTATTTTGCGGCAAATACGAGAAAACTGGCGCATACACTGATGAAAGAGCAGGGAATGGACGAGACACGGGCATGGGAGATGGCGTCCTGCCGGATCTTCGGCCCGAAGGAGGGAGAATATGCGACGCGTCTTACGGATGTTGTGAAAAAAGGAAGCTGGAAAGCAGCGGAGGAGCTTGGAACAGGCTTTACAGCGGATCTTTCGTATGCGTATTCGTACCGGCACAGAGGCGAGGCAGCAGCCAGCGTACTGAAACATCAATATGAAAATGTAGACTACATCTCGCAGATACGGAACAACGTGGAATATGAACTCACCGATCTCGATCATTATTATGAGTTCTATGGTGGACTTTCAAAGGCGGTGGAAAACCAGAAGGGCGAAAAGCCGGTGATGCTTGTCGCAGATACCGTCGGGGAAGACGTCAAGGTACAGGATATCCAGGAAGCGCTGAACCGGGGAATAAGAACGCGCCTGTTGAATCCTGCATGGATCGAGGGCATGATGCGGCATACCTATCATGGCGTGCAGCAGATTGAAAAGCGGTTTGAAAATGTGATGGGATTTGCGGCATCGACGGATGCAGTGGACAGCCAGACATTTTCGGAGATGACGCGTTGTTATGTGGCGGATGAAGAACTGCGCAGGCAGATGACTAAGAGTAACAAATGGGCGTATATGAAGATGATGGAACGCCTTATGGAAGCAAATCATCGAGGGTATTATCAGGCAACCGAGGAAGAGTTAGAATCGATCCGGGAGGCTTATATCGAGGCAGAAGGAGAGGCAGAGGAGTAAGATGCAAAGGAAAAAGATAGACAATGTATATCCGTTCACGGCGATTGTCGGTCAGGAGAAGATGAAGGAAGCAATCGTGCTGAATCTCATTAATCCCGCACTTGGCGGTGTTTTGATCCGGGGACAGAAGGGAACTGCCAAGACGACTGTCGTCCGTGCAATCCCGAACCTCATGCATAAACTGAAAATTGTGGAGATTCCAGCAAATGCAACGGAGGATCGTGTTGCAGGAACGATCAATATTGAGGCGGCGTTGAAGGACGGAGAGAAGAAATTTGAGCCGGGACTTCTGAAGGAAGCAGATGGAAATATCCTGTATGTTGATGAGGTAAATCTGCTCGATGACCATATCGTGGATCTGCTGTTGGATGCAGCGGCAACGGGCAGAAATACAGTGGAGCGGGAAGGAATCTCTTGTACGCATGCGTCAAAGTTCATATTGATCGGTTCGATGAATCCAGAGGAGGGAAATCTTCGACCACAGCTGCTTGACCGGTTTGGAATGGTTGTGGATGTGACAGCAGAGGAGGATGTAGACAAGCGAATCCGGATTGTCAAAAACCGCCTTGCCTATGAACAGGATGCATTGGTATTTTGTAAGAGATTCGAGGAACGTCAGGCGCGTCTGCGCACGAAGATCGACAGAGCCAGAGCACTTTTGCCGGAGGTGACAATGAGCCGGGAACTTCTGCGTCTGTCCGCAGAGATCTGTATTGCTTATGGTACAGACGGACACCGCGCAGATATCGGAATCGTGAAAACAGCAAAGACAATCGCAGCGTATGAAGGAAGAAAACGGGTCAAAAAGGAAGATATCTCCAGAGCGGCACAGTATGTACTGCCGCACCGTATGCATAAAAATCCGTTGGATAACGGGCAGATGAATCCGGAGATGATGGAACAGATATTGTCCCGAAAAGGAGAGAAACGTGAATCGGAGACATCCGGGGAGGGAGACTAGACTCTGCGAAGCAGAAAAATGTGGATATGCAGGAGGAAATATTTCTCCCGGTTGAGCAAAGTGGAAGGGAACGCTCGATTATAGAAGTACTAGATGAGATGATGGCATCTCTGGAGCTTCCGTTTGCACAGAAACGTGCGGCACAATTAAAGATAAAAAAAGGAAAGCACAGTGGATCTGTGGTGCCATCCGAAGCAGAAAGGAAAATGTGCGGCCTTTCGGATGTTGATATCCCGGCGACGATCCGGACATGTGTGGAACGTGGAAGCCACATGGAGAAAGACGGACTTCAGGGACAGATCATGCCAGAAGATCTGCGTATGAAACGATATCGCAACAAGAAGCACAGTACCGTACTTTTTGTTGTGGATGCCAGCCGGTCGCAGGGTGCGAACAAACGCCTTGCATTTGCAAAAAGCGCAGTGATGGCAATGCTTGAAAAAGCCTATTGTGACCGCGACCGGGTGGGACTAATCTTATTTGGAGATAAGCATGCCACGGTGAAGCTGCCATTTACAAAGAGCGTGGATGTCGCGGCAGAGAACATGCGGGGGCTGAAAGCAAAGGGCAATACACCACTTGCGATGGGGCTGCGTTTGGCAGAACAGGTACAGTTGACGGATCGCCGCAAATATCCAGAGGATATCCATCTCACTGTGCTGATTACGGATGGCAAGTCCAATTATGATACAGAACATGGGAATCCGGTAAAGCTGGTGTATCAGGCAGCGGAGGATTTGAGGAAAAATGAGTTGCCGCTTCTGGTGATTGATACCGAAAACAGTATATTCGGAATGGGAATCGGAGTGAGAATCGCAGAGCTTGCAGATGGTGCATATGTGAAATGTGCAGAGTAACCGGACGGAGCCAGACGATAAGAAAGTTGAAAAAGAAATGAACAAGATCGAAGAATATTACAATAAATTCAATGAGGAAAAACGATTAAATTCAAGGCATGGGCAAATCGAGTACCGCATCACGATGAAATATATTCATGATTATCTGGATGTGCGGATGCAGGAGTTGAAGGTCACGAACCGGGAAGATATCAGGATTCTCGATATCGGTGCCGGAACCGGACGTTACAGCGTGGCACTCTGTGAGGAAGGTTACGATGTGACGGCTGTGGAGCTGGTGAAGCATAATTTGGGAATATTGAAGCAGAAAAACAGTAACGTGCATGCGATGCAGGGAAATGCGCTGCATCTGAAGAAGCTGGAAGATAACACCTATGATCTGACACTCCTCTTCGGACCGATGTATCATCTGATGACGAAGGAGGAGAAGATTCAGGCGCTCTCCGAAGCGAAACGCGTGACGAAACCGGGCGGGATTATATTAGTCGCCTATGTGATGAATGAGTATGCCGTGGTCGTATATGGTATTCAGGAGAACCATCTGGAGGAAAGCGTGAAGAATGGAACATTGGATGCATCGTATCATACGGTACCTGCAGCGGATAGTCTGTATGCATTCGAACGGATTGAGGACATTGACGGCTACAACGAAGCGGTTGGATTGAAGCGGGAGAAGATTTTGTCCCCGGATGGACCAGCCAATTATATCCGTCCGTTTGTGAATCAGTTAAGCGAGGAGAGCTACGAGCTTTTCGTGGCATATCAGTTGAAGGTGTGTGAACGTCCGGACCTGATCGGTGCAGGGGCACATACGGTGGATATACTGAGGAAGTAGAGGAGAAGAAAGAATGGAACAAGGAAGTTTGCCGGAGCGCTATCTGTCGCGTTCGGTGATTAAACATATACGAAGATTGAATCCGAAGCTTTCGGTATCGGCAGCAGTCGGAAATGATTATGCAAACCTGCATGGAAATGTGAGTGCAGATGGTATCGGCGATACACCGTGGATTGCATGGGTGAAAGCGATGAATAATTTTGCGTGCTCCGGCGGACAGATCGAGGGTGCTCGTCTTACGATGCTTCTGCCGGGGAATGTAAAGGAATCGTGGATCAAGGGCTATATGGCGGATTTCAATTCTTATGCAGAAGCAAAGGGCATACAGATCTTAGGTGGTCACACACAGGTGTCTGAAGTGTTTGCGCGGGCGCAGTTTGTCGTGACGATGCTTGGAACAGCAGGCGATTACTGTGCAAATAAAAAGAAGATCAAGCCGGGCTACGATATCGTAATGGTCGGACAGGCAGGCTTGATGGGTGCGGATATAATACTGAAGGAAAAGCGGGAAGAACTGCATACGCGGTTCCCGGATTTCTATCTGGATATGGCAAGCGTCAAGGAAGATGCGTATAGCATTGTGGACGTGGCACGGAGGATTGCGGATTCCGGCATGGATATCTGCTATATGCACGATGGCTCATCCGGTGGTGTCTATGGTGCCCTGTGGCAGATGGGCGTCTGGATGGATAAGGGCTTTGAGGTACAGCATGTGGATATACCAATCCGGCAGGAGACAATCGAAATCTGCGAGTTCTTCAATATCAATCCGTATCTGCTTGATGCAACCGGCTGCCTGTTTGTAGTCGTGGAAGATGGAGAGAAGCTGGTGGAATATCTGGCAGAGCAGGAAACGGAAGCCGCCGTGATCGGTGTTGTGACAGAGAAAAAAGAGAAGCTGATCGTGGTAAATGAACTGGAGCACCGGTGCCTGTCTCCGGTGAATGGGGATGAAATACATAAGGTGCTGTAAATGAGAACAGGTGAACTTACAAATGAGCAACCAAAGAGGAAAACAATTAAATAAATATGTACCGGACTATGTGTTATATGATCTGGAGACAACCGGAATCTCTGCAAACTACGATGAGGTAATTGAAATCTCAGCCGTGAAGGTGCGCGGCGGTAAAATCATCGATGAATTCAGCACACTTGTTAATCCGGGACGAACAATTCCGTATGGTGCGAGTGCGGTCAATCACATCTATGATGAGATGGTGTCAGATGCACCGGAGTTTGAAGAAGTGTTACCGTTGTTCCTTGCATTTATCGGAAACGATATTCTGGTTGGACATAATATTGCGGCGTTTGATATGAAGTTTCTGTATCGGGACTTTGAGAAATATATGGGATTGATACTTCCAAATGATTTCGTGGATACATTGCGCCTTGCAAAAATCGTATTCCCGGATTGGAAGCATCGGAGACTGGGTGATCTTGCGAACTATTATGGCATCTCTACGGTGGGTGCACACCGCGCATTGACAGACTGTAAGATGAACCAGAAGGTATTTGAATTACTTGGAAAAGAGTTGTCTGGGGAAGGAACGGCGGACGCGCGGCAGAATGTTAAGACTTGTCCAAAATGTGGAATGACGATGGTTAAAAGAAAAGGAAAGTTCGGCGAGTTCTGGGGGTGCAAGGGATTCCCGGATTGCCGGTATACGGAGAACATCTAAGGGGAAACAGCAGGTTGCTTTTATCGTAAGCGGTTGTCTGCTAAGATAGCACCATGGAGGTGAATGGGATGGAAACAAAAAATGTGATTTTGGAACTTCGCACGAAGCGGGGATTATCGCAGGATGAATTAGCCGAGAAAATCATGGTGACAAGGCAGGCAGTATCGCGCTGGGAGAACGGCGAAACCGTGCCGAATACGGATACGTTAAAGCTGCTGTCGAAAGTATTTGATGTATCAATCAATACGCTGCTTGGACAACCGAGAAGATTGATCTGTCAGTGCTGTGGCATGCCGCTCGAAGATGAGATTATCGGGCATGAACGGGATGGGGCAATGAATGAATCATATTGCAAATGGTGCTATGCAGGTGGCATGTATACATACAGTAATATGGATGATCTGATCGATGTTGCAGTCAAGCATATGGTGACGGATGAATTCTCGGAGGAACAGGCACGGGAATATATGAAGGATCTGCTTCCGAAGTTAGATTATTGGAAGCGGTACGATGAACTGAGCGATGGCGGACAGTTCGATGAATTTAAACATCAGTTGATAAAAGAGATAAACGATCTTCACATCGAAGGATTGCCGAAGGTGGAGAAGCTGAATGCACTTGTCGGTCAGTATGTGAATCTGGCGTATCCACTTCCAAGTGGGGAGACAGTAAAATTCTTAGATGACAAAAAAACCTATCTTGGCAATCAGTTAGAATGTGAGTTTGGCGGAGACCGGTATTTCGGTGTGCTTGCAGGTATGGATTTCATTTTGGTGAGTACCTATGATGCAAGTGGTGAGAATCCCGAGCTGGTCGTATATAAGAAACGGTAATGTTGGATAGAAGCGTTAGTGAAGAGCCGAGTGATCGGCTCTTTATTGCATTTCGTCTGAAAAAGATAGAATTATGATACAATCCGATGTATAATTTAAAGATACATAAAATGCAGGAGCATGTATCTCATGTTGCAGATGGTGTGGATGTCATTCGTGATGCAACTGTACAGTTAGGCAAAGAAACCGATGAAATCGGAAAAGATATCAAGAACTTAAGTGACATCGCACAGAGAAACGAGGATACGGTTAAGGGAACGATTTCCTTTAGTGATGAGGTGCTTGGCACAGTAAACAGTGTGACCGAGATGTCAACGGAAGTCAGCTCATCTGCCAATGATATGGCCGGCGTGGTGTCGCATTTCCGTATGTAGGAAGTAAGAATATAAATAGAAAAAGAATGTAGAAGCGTTGGTTCGGAAACGAACCGGCGCTTTTTTGCGCAATAAAACGGAATGCAGAAATCGTGCTTGCACGGATTTCTATATGACGGCAAATGTTCATCGAGCCGACAGGCGAGATGCCGCAATAAGCCGTCATGCAGAAATTTGACTTAGATTTTACATGGTTTCCACAGAAATATGATAGTAGAGTGGCAAATTTCAATTTTATAATAGAACAGAAATTTGAGAAAGCAATATATTCAAAGCGAGGAAAAGAATATGCCATCTACATATGCACATTACCGGATGGGACAGGAAGTAATCAAACAGGTTTCTGTCCCTGCCCACGATATCATTATGAAACATAAACAGCTTTACGATATAGGTCTGCACGGACCGGATATCTTGTTTTACTATCATCCGTTGGTGACGAACCCGGTCAATGCAATCGGGTATGGACTGCACGAACGTTCCGGAAAATATTTCTTCGGGAAGGCGGCTGAAATCATAGAGACGGCATCTGATAAGGAAGCGGCACTTGCCTATATCTATGGATTCATCTGCCATTTTGCCCTGGATTCGACCTGTCACGGTTACATCGATGAGAAGATTGCGCAAAGTGGCGTGTCTCACACAGAGATTGAAGTGGAGTTTGACCGGAGCTTAATGATCGAAGATGGGAAAGACCCGGTTCGACAAGATTTAACGAAGCACATTGTCCCATCTATGGAAAATGCCAGCGTGATTGCACCATTCTTCCAAGGGGCAGAACCGAAGCGGGTTAAAAAAGCGTTGAAGGGAATGATTCAGAATAATCATTTACTGCTCGCACCTTCCAGATTAAAAAGAGCGTTGATCTATGCCATACTCCGTCTGTCTGGAAATTACAAAGAAATGCATGGATTGCTGGTAAATTTTGAAGCAAATCCGGCATGTGAGGACAGTACAGCGAAGCTGCATCAGTTGTACGCTGTGGCTAAGAGCCGGGCGGTTATGCTGATTGATGCATATGGAAAGTATATGGCAAAAGAAGAGGCGTTAAATGCGCTCTATAATTATACATTCAGCGGCAAAGAGAAGGAGGCGTAGCAACGTGAAGACGAAAATGACAAAGGCTGAAAGAAACTGGGTATTATACGACGTGGGAAATTCTGAGTTTGTGCTGCTTGTCTCAACAATTATGCCGATCTATTTTAACTATCTGGCTGGAAATGCAGGACTTTCTTCTGTCGATTATCTTGCGTATTGGGGGTATGCGACTTCTGCTGCAACAATCATTGTAGCATTGCTCGGACCGGTATTCGGAACGTTGGCAGATACGAAAGGGTTGAAGAAACCAATCTTCACCGTGACGATGCTTATTGGAGGAATCGGCTGTCTGGCACTTGGATTCGCCAGACAATGGATGGTTTTTCTGATCATTTATATTATTGCGAAGACAGGATTCTCCGGGAGCCTGATCTTCTATGATTCGATGCTTGGCGATGTCACAACCGAGGATCGGATGGATAACGTATCTTCACAGGGATATGCCTGGGGCTATATTGGAAGCTGTGTGCCATTTGTAGTATGCCTGGGAATCGTGCTTGGTGCAGGGAAGATCGGAATCAGTATGGAGCTTGCGATGATGATTTCATTTGCAATCGTTGCGGTCTGGTGGATCGGCGCGACCATTCCACTTCTTAAGATCTACAAGCAGAAACATTATGTGGAACGGAAGCCGCGGGCGATTCGGAACAGCTTCAAACGTCTGGGTGTCACCTTGAAAAATGTGAGAAACGAGAAGAAAATCTTCCTGTTCCTGCTGGCATTTTTCTTCTACATCGATGGCGTCTACACGATTATTGATATGGCAACCGCCTATGGAACCGCGCTCGGATTTGACAGTACGAAACTGCTTCTGGCATTGCTTGTCACACAGATCGTAGCATTTCCTTTTGCAATCATATTCGGCAGGTTAGCCAATTGTTATAAAACAGAGCGGCTTATCACGATCTGCATTGGCGCATATCTTGGCATCGCCGTATTCGCAATCTTCCTGAAGGAGCAGTGGCAGTTCTGGATTCTGGCGATTCTGGTTGGCATGTTTCAAGGCGGAATTCAGGCATTGTCCCGGTCGTATTTCGCTAAGATCATCCCACCGGAAAAATCCGGTGAATATTTCGGTCTGATGGACATATGTGGAAAGGGTGCATCCTTCCTTGGAACAACCGTAATCAGCCTGATCTCGCAGGTGACCGGCAAGGTGAATATCGGTGTAGGCGCGATATCTGTGTTCTTTGTCCTCGGAATGATCGTGTTCCGGATGGCGACTGCAGAAGAAAAGGGAGAAGGAAAGAAAGTGAGGATGAGATTCGGAGAAGATGGGGTGTAGAGATAAATAGACTTATATAGTTGGAAATTTGCAACACCCAGGCTTTGACTTGGGTGTTTTTTGATGGTAGAAATTTGAGTAGTATGATAAAATGTTTATTGTGATTCTTGAAATAAAATGAGAGAGGGGGATTTTATGTTGGATACTTCTGATGAAAGATTAGATGTAGTTGAGGGAGCAAAATATGGGTGCCTGCAGGTGCTAGATGATGGTGCAGAATTTTTGCAAGTTGTTCAAGAGCGTATTTCTAATATAAAGGAAGAAAAAGAGGAGTTTCTTCGAGGAGTGAAAAAGGTAACAAAGATTGAAGAAACAGAGAAACAGATTATCGAACCTAGAGATGTATATAAACCGGTTGATTTAGCGGTATGTGGTAATCTTTTTAAACTTGATAGTTATGATCAATCTATTAAGGAGTTGCTTAGAAAAAAAGAAATTAAGCATTATAAATGTAGATGTAGAAAATGTGGAAAGATAAGATATTATTCTGAAGAAACATTGCAGACAGAACCTAAGGTTTGTTGCAAGCCCGTATATTGTTCGTCAAGGTTTACTTATTCTATAAAGGCAAATAATGCCAATTATAATAAAAGAAAGAAGTACGAGAATAATGAGGCAGTATGTCTAGTGAATGATAAGGAGGATGTTATTCCAGCAGATGAATATTGTAGTGCTTGGAATGATAAGCGAGAGAAAGAGTTATTCAAACAAGCAGAAAAAGATGCCCAGATTATTGCAGCAATTCCAAGAAAAAATGCAATAAATTATGATAAAGATTATACAGGATTGATATATGAGTCACTAGAGGTGCTTGAATGTGTAAACGATAAATTGGAGAGTATCCCAATTCCTTATTATACGCAAAGACATCAAAAGAAATATTACGATATTATTGTTTATAAAGAGTATCGATGCAGATGTTATTTGTGTGGAAAAGAAAAAATGGTGACTTGTGATAAGTTTGGTATCTTTCCACCAACAGGCTATGGTTATAGAGCTTATGATGGATATTGGAGTGCTGTTTCTTGTGAATGCCATAAGATATCTTCTTTTCAATGGATTGTAAATGATATTTTAATAAAAAATGGGATCAATTATAGAGTTGAAGTAACGGTTGACGGGGTATATGGAATAGATAATGAAACTCTTCTGAGATATGACTTTGCAGTTTATAAACAAGGGAAAATTGTTGCATTTATTGAATGTCAAGGTGAGCAGCACTATAAGCCTGTTACTGAATTTGGTGGAGAGAGAAGGTTTGCTATTCAACAAAGAAATGATGAAGAAAAGCGAAAGTATGCTAAAGAACATGAAATAAAGCTGATTGAAATTTCATATAAGAATAAAAAATATGAAATAGTAGAATCTATATTACGAAATAACCATATTATTTAGGTTAACACATATATAAATTTAGGGCGGTGATTGTAAATGAAATATATAGATGCAAGAACACAAGATGGCTTAAAACAAGGTGTAATGGAATACTTAAACCTTTCTACAGGTGGATTGATACAGTTATTTGTTTCTGTTTATGAAGATACGGAAAGGGAGCCGTGGGAGTGCGTTGAAGATTTTCTTTCTGAACACATTGTAGATGAGAAACTTGAATATATTCAAATGTTTCATTTGTCACGAAGGCTGAATGGAACTGACTTGAAAGCTAACAACAATCTGGAGAAACTCTTAATAGGGAGTTCTCCGCTGTCTAATTTTTTTAGAAAGTATAAGATAACTTTTGAATCTGGTGAAGGACACATTAATTTGTATTATAATGGAATACTACAATCTCTTGATAATGAATTTGCGTATAATGATGGCAATGTTTGTTATGTGAAATCCAGACTTGGATATTTCAAAAATCAAGATTATTGTGTAAATGGGTTTGCATTTCGCTCATATTTAGAGGAAAATCATTATTATTCTTCGTTGGCGAGTTGTCCTGAATTGGTGGGTAACATCGAAAGGCTTCTCGGAATCCAGGGAATGTGTGCTGATTATTATAGTAATAGCAAATATTATTGCATTGAGTATTTGATACCTATGTCGAAGGTGATTTTTGATATGGGGAATCCGCTAGAAACTGACTGTGAAAAGACTGTGGAATTTTTGAAACAGGCAATATTAAGATTGTATGATGAATGGCTAGGAAGTAGTTTTATTTGTGATGAGAATCTCGTATTAAGGCTTCCAGATGATGAATGCATTGAGTCAGAGTGGTTTGTGAAAGCAGAAGAATTAGCATAAAAAGGCATACCTTTCAGCCCCTTTCGTTAAATAATGCACACCCCATCAGTAGTCTGAACCCCCTTAACTGACTACGATTTGACTACTACACATTGCTTTGAATTGCACCATTTTGAAGTATTTTGCAAAAAGTATAGTTATAAACAAGAAAAATAAGATGCCCAGAAAAGCCGATAAAACCTTGCAAAACTCGGCATTACAGGGCATTTTAAGATAGGAGAAAATTATGATTAGAGTTCTATTCTGCTGCCACGGCAATATTTAAAGGATGTCTGGAAAGCCTTGATTTTGTAGGATTTTTGAGATAAAAACAAACAATTTACACCTTATTTATACCTTTGGAAGATCGAATCGGTAATCAAGATGTAGGAAAACTGCAAAAGATGTGTCTTGAAAATTAGAGAATGATAAATGCTGGCATAAACTCAAAGAACAATAGGAAGTTGCCGATTTTTTACAAAAGAAATCTTGATAGAATTCAGTATGAAGTACATCTGGAAACAAAATGGATGATTTACTATCATAGTGAAGATGATTTAAAACGTTTGAAAAGTGTTTTTGGAATTACAGGTATTTCAAGGAAGTTTGAAGTATACTTCTTAAAAAGTGATAACTTTTGGGATAGATGAAAGTAGGTGATTTTTTGAATTTAATGGACAAAATAGAATCGCTGATTGCGATGCATCAGGAAGGCCCTTACTGGGACTTCAAGAGAGAGTGGTATGGTGATAATAAAGATGGAGATATGCTCATTGATATAATTTGTATGGCAAATAATCTTGTAGATAAAGATGCATATATCGTTATAGGAATCGATGAGGAAAATGATTATTCTATCCGGGATATTACACAAGATACAAATCGTAGGAATACACAGATGCTCACAGATTTTATTAGAGGTAAGAAATTTGCAGGAGATTTTCGTCCAGTTATAACTGTAGAACAGGTGCAATTGAATGAAGGAGTGGTAGATGTTATTGTTGTTCATAATAGCACAAATACGCCTTATTTCTTAAAAGAGAAGTATAAGGGAATATTTGCTAATAATATTTATGTAAGACTTCAGGACAGTAATACACCGTCTGATAAATCAGCAGATTTTCATCACATTGAGTATCTTTGGAAAAAGAGATTTGGAATGTTGCTTACACCAATTGAAAAAGTGAAGTTATACCTTAAACATCCTGAACACTGGGAGAATAGTCCATCAAGCGAAGATAAGAAATATTATAAGTATGCTCCAGAATTTACGATTGATCATACATACGAACCTGATGATGGCAGGGATGGTTATGAGTATTATCTGTTTGCACAAACTGATTCAAGACCTCATTGGAGTGAAATAAGAATTTGCTATCACCAGACTGTTCTTGCAGAACTCGGCGGAGTGATTCTTGATGGTGGTAGGTATTTTACTGCAACGCCGGATAGGGATGGAATATCACTTACAAAGTATCATCATTGGGATGTGCCGTATTGTTATATGATAAAAGGAAAGTTAAATCATTTGGTTCATGAATTCTATTATATAGATGATGGCGATGAGGCGCGGCATGCTCATAATGAATATGAAGACTGTATTTTGATTTTTGATAATGAGATTGAACATCAGAAATTCAGAATTTATGTCAGAAATAATTGGAATAGAAAAGAAGAATTTGCAAATGACATTTGGATTCCTTATATGGAGGAGTTGCCAGGTTATAATATGGATGTATTTCGTGAAGAGTATAAAACTATGCAGATTCTTAGAAGAATGTTGGAAGAGTTTAGGAGGAGTAAAACGGAAAACAAGAGTTAAGGAACTATGAATATTTGAATCTCAATCCTTTGCGCATTCCTGCTTTCCGAATCGTTAAATTGTTTCAAAAAGGGAAAACTTACGTCTTTTTAAAGAAAAATAATAACATATGAGGTGTAAATCTATGAGATTTAATTCAGTAACAATAAAAAATTTTAGGAATTTTGAAGATATATCAGTAGATTTGACCAATAAGAATGTTCTTTTTGGTATGAATGACGTTGGAAAAACAAATTTTTTGTATGCACTAAGATATGTTTTTGATAAAGATATTAGAAAGAAGAATTTCGGTGATACAGATTATTATAAAAAGAAAGTTGAGATACCGATAGAAATTGTTATTGCCATTGATATTAGTGATACAGAGAACGCAGATAGTCAAAAGCTGCGTGCAAAATTAAAAGGTGCTATCCTTTCCAATCAGGATATAGTATATATCAAGGTAAAAGCTGATTATGATGAAAAAGAAATGATGGGGATTCCAGTTTTATACTGGGGTGGGAATCTTGAAGAATTAGAGGAAATGAAAGTTCACGGTACATTCTTTGAGATTGATTATGTTTTTAATGTATTCTACATTGATGCATATGTTGATTTATATACGTTATTCAAAAAGAATGCCAACAAGTTGCTTGTTAATGATAAAGATCAGGACAAAGATATTTTAGACAGTATTTGTAAGACTTGTGATGAATTAAATGCTCAAATATCAGGTTTATCAGGTATAAGAGCATTTGAGGAGAAGATTGCACCAGAATATAAAAAGTTTAGACATGATGATATATCGGTATCTGTAAAATCAGAAATAGCTATAAAAGGATTATATTCAAATATTGTTCCTTACATAAAACAGGATACGGATGATTCCTTATATCCAACTTCTGGTGAGGGACGTAAAAAACTGTTGGTGTACGCTATTTTTGATTTACTTTCTCAAGAGGAAGAAGAAAAGAAAATAAACATCTTTTTAATTGAGGAACCAGAAAATCATCTGCATCGTTCTATGCAGATAGCATTATCTCACATTTTATTTCTTGATGATAAATATCAATATTTGTTTATGACAACCCATTCGCCATATGTGTTGACTGAGATGGATCGGGTAAATCTGGTTCGTATATACAATGAAGACAAAATTGTGAGCAGAAGTGTTCTTTATACAGTACCTACTAAATTTAAAAGCCAGCGAAAGATGTTAAATAGAGGATTGGTAGAAGCTATTTTTGCAGATAAGGTATTGCTTGTTGAGGGACCTTCTGAAAATGTTTTATTTGGGAAAGTACTGTCAGAAATAAATCCATTTTATGAAGCTGATGGTATTTATATACTTCCAGTAGGTGGATTTGGATTTAGGCCATATTATGAAACATTGGATGCGTTACAAATTGATAATATCATTAAAACAGATAACGATTTGAGAAAGATAAAGGGTAAAGAAGAATATAGCGTATTAGGTTTTTCAAGATTAAATAAATATATCGGAGAGAAAATCCTGCCTGATATACCTATTAGTGAAAGTGGTGTTGAAGCAAAACGAAAATTATATGATGATAATCGAGAAAAACTTGATGAAATTAGAGAGGAATACTCACTGTATTTATCGAGATGTAGTTTGGAGGAGGATTTGGATGAGGTTATTCACGACCAAATGATTACTTATCTTCCAAATGCAGATGGAAATCCAATTGGATATTTGCAAGATGCCAAGAATAATCATATGGTTGAACTTGTTGAAAAACTTACTGTTGAGGATTGCAAATGTATTTATGAGCACTATAATTTCGCTTGCTTAAAGGAGGTAATGCAGTAATGTTATCTCCAATACAAAAAGAAATTGTCGAAAAATCAGGTAATCTGATTGTAAGAGCGAGTGCAGGTACTGGCAAGACGCATACCATGGTTTCTAAAATTGTGTATGATATTGAACATCAACATACGCATAAAGTGGTTGCCGCAATTACCTTCACAATTAAAGCTGCCAATGAGATTAAAGAACGTTTGAAAATAGATACAACCAGCCATTTCATTGGAACGAATAATAGTTTTGCTATTGAGGAAATTATTAAACCTTTTATGAAAGATGTATTTGGTATGGAATATAAGATGGATATGAGTACAGATTATTCTGCAAAAATCAATACATTTGTAGAAGGATTAGCCCAAATAAAAGATGAACAGATTTTATGTTCATATGAAAATAGCAAGGAAAATTTTATATTTCAGCTTGCCTTAGATATTTTGAAGAAATCTAAAGCGTGTCAATTGTATTTACAAGCAAAATATTTCAAGATTTATGTGGACGAATATCAGGATTGCGACAAAGACATGCATGCTCTTTTTATGTATATCTGTGATGAATTACGTATAGATACATTTGTTGTGGGAGATGAAAAACAAAGTATTTATATGTGGCGAGGGGCATATCCAAAAGCGTTCATGAGTATTTGGGATAGACCAGATTTCTCAAAAAAGTTTATGAGAGATAATTTTCGCTCTTGTCAGCAAATACAAAACTATTCAAATTTATTGTGTAATGAAACTCGAGATTTGTATAAGTCAGTAGATGATTTGTCTTCTGTAATAATGGTATGTGCTACATCAGATAACTGGGTAGCTTCAATTGTCCCATATTTGGATACTGAAAAGCAATGTGCGTTATTAAGATACAGCAATGCAAATGCTGAGACGGGAGCAAATGAGATGACGGATGAAAACATCGAATTTACATACGTTCCACAAACACCGATTGCCGATATAACCACAGAAACAGCGTGGTTGTATAGTGCTGTTGCAAAATATTTTATTTTACCGAGGTATTCAGTATTTGATTTTAGAGATGAATTACCGAACGAAGTAGTTGGGAATAGGAGAGCTTTGAATTACATTAAAAATGCTTTCGGTATTTTAGATGAATGTATAAAACAAGAAGATGCGGTAGGCTTTGAAAAACAAATCATGTTAATGGCCAATTACTTAGGCTATGAGACGAAGGATGAGCATTGCGAGCGGTTATATAGAACAATTTGTGATAAACGTTACCATTCCGCATTTAAGATTGATGATTTGAAACGTATTGCTATAACATTTCATTCTTCAAAGGGCTTGGAATTTGAGCAAGTAATTATGTTTGTGTCAGATTATAGGTTGTCAAGTGAGCAGGATATATACAACCATTATGTTGCAGTCACACGAGCAAAATCTAAATTGATTATGGTATATATCAATGATGATTGGAATGCAAGGCAGTTCGCAAAAAATATAAATAAGATTTTAGCGGAATCAAATTTAAAAATGAGTGATGTAACAACTGTTGTGAATTGCTTAGGATGTAACTAAATATTAAGCTACTAAGGATTTTAGACAGAAATAGACTCACATTGAATGCGTGTACACATTTAGGTTTGGAAGATGCATAGCAAGAATTAAAACAGCTAGAAAAACGTACGAATTTGCAGACTTCGAAAGTTGTCAATTTTTAAAAGCACATTATTTATGCCATGAAAAAGTGGAAAATATTATGGTGTTCCAAATTCAAGAAAAATGTACCAATTTTTGTACCAAACATCATGGTAAATATAAGAAATTGCGAAAAAATATAAGAAAAAGAGAATTTTGATATAAGCTGACAAATACAGTAAAAAATAAGGATTTGACAAGAGATAAGGAGATATAAGAACATGAAAAAAATCCTATTTATCTGTCACGGCATTCCAGTTTTATGATAATGCATCCTTCGCAGCCTAGGGCAACACAGGGCAGAATATGGCGGAAAGCCTTGGAATTACTACGGTTTCGACTACTAAGGCACAGGGCGGAATCGGGATAAAGGCAAAGGTGTTGGGATAATTCCTTAGTAGTAATGGACTACTAAGCGATGGCACACATATAAAATTTTGAACGTAACTCCGGCTAATTTGTGAGAAAATCGCAGGTTAGTTGGAGTATTTTTATGTATCCGTTTTTGGGGACTGTATAGATGATAAATTTGAAACTGTAAAAGCTAGAACTACATTAAGAACGTTTGTTTGTGCAACAAAGTATTGACATTGCCATACTTGACAAAGTAGAATGATAGTTAGTGGGAGGTATCCTAGAATGAAGAAATCAATATCAATAAGTATACGTGTGAGTGAAGAGGAATTGGATAAATTCAAGCAGGCTGCGAGATTAGAAGCATATGCTTCTTATAGTGAATTTGTACGAAGAACAGCATTAATTGAAGCAGAAAAGGTAATAAACAAGAGAGTAGAGAATGAATCAAAGTAAAAGGGAAAGGTGATAAAATGTCTGAACAAACTATGCAAGAGGAATTGTATTCAAATCCAGTTACCATTTTAGATAAATATACATGCCTTAGTCTTGGTGCCACTACTGTCAATGATCTAATTATTACTGGAAAACTAACTGGAATCAGGGTAAAGAAAAATATTGGTAAGAAACCAGATGTTTTGATTGTGGATAAAAGTAAACAAATTATTGTTTTTATAGAATTTAAGAAGCCAGAGGAATTTAATACAGAAGTAAAAAAGAAAAAAGCTATTAAACAGGAGTTGGATGTTGCAAAAGAAGTTAAGGCAAAAATATATGTAGTAACTGATGGAACAACATTTATTTGGATTAATCCACTTACGGGAAGACGAATTGTGGATGAGAATGGAGAAGAAGTTCGGGTAGAAATAAAACCTAAATCTGAACAAAAGAAATTAGCGGATTTTATAGAACGAGTAATGTTTTCTCTTTCTGATGTGAATGATCAGGTTTTAAAAATTGAAGAAGTAGACCCTACGGATTTAGCAAGGAAAATTGCAACAATATTAAAAAGAATGACATTTGCTACATCTAAAATGTCATTATATACATTTGTTGAAGTTTTTTTGTTTAAATACTTATCGGATATAGAAGTGTTACGAGATCAGAATTCTTTTGATTATATTTACAAATTATACAAAGAGGATAATCCAGATGTTACAAAAGCAGACATTTTAGGAAAATATCTTGAAGGACCACGCCATCAGATGGAACTATTATTTCCGGCAGGTAAGGATCATACATCAATTGTAAATGGTAAGATTTTTCATGCAACCAAGGATGTAAAAACAGGGCATTACATAGAAGAAGATTCACATGCATTATGTTTTGAACAGATTATTTTGGAATTTGCTAAATACGAAAAAAATAATGGAAAATTTATTAAAATAAGTAAAGATTTTAAATCAAAGTTATTTGAAAAATTTATGAAAAATAGTGACGATAAAGCGGATATGGGGCAATTTTTTACACCTTTAAAAATAGTTGAAGAAATGGTAAGCATGGTTACTATTTTCAACGGAGCTAAAATATGTGATCCTGCTTCTGGCGTTGGAAAATTTCTGCTTGAGGCTGCTGTAAGTAGTGGAGTGGATTTTGAAATTGTTAGAAAAAATGATGGTACACCAGATTCAATTAGAAAAGGTGTTGAACTTTTTGGGTACGAAAAACAGATGTCGGGAAATGATGATATTACTACCATATTAGCAAAGGCAAATATGTTAATTTATTTTTCAAAACTATTTAAGGAAAATAATGATGCCGAGTCTGTAATGTTTTTGTCAAATGAATTGTTAAATAAAACTTTTACTTCAAGTACTGATGCATTAGGAACATTGAGAAGAAATGATAAAGATGAATATGATATTATTTTGGCAAATCCTCCATACTATCCGGATGCAAGAATATCATCATTAGCTAAAAATACAGGATATTATCCTTCTAATGGGCAGGGAGTTGAAGCTTTATTTTTAGAGTGGATCGTAAATGCACTTAAGTATGGAGGAACGGCGAATATAATCCTTCCAGATGGTATTTTTACAAATCTTGGGAATAAAGAACTAAAAGAATTTGTTAGAAGAAATTGTTATATTGAAAGTATCATTTCACTGCCAGTTAATAGCTTTTTTAATACACCTAAAAAGACTTTTATTTTGAAATTAAGAAAAAAAACAAAAAGTGAAATTGAAAGTGGAGTTAAACAGGATCATAAAGTTTTTACATACATTTGTAAATCTATTGGGGAAACTTTGGATGTAAATAGATTTGATATTGATGATAATGATTTGCATGAGGCGACAAATAAATATAATAGTTATCGTATGTTGGGTGATAAGAATAATATTCAGGAACCTTTTAAATCGTGGTTTGAGAGTGATAAAAAAATGAAATTAATTGATATTACCTTCTTTGATGCAAATAAGGATTGGAACATTGATAACTTTTGGACGGATGATGAGAAGATAGAATTGGGATTTAAAGAGGCCGGGATAAAAATGACAATAGATGAATTTCAAATTTATATTGACGATATTGTGAACGACATAAATTCATATAAGGAGGCTCTGAAGTGCCTGTTATAAAGTATAAGAAAGTAAAGTTATCTGATATATTTGATTTTACTAAAACTTCAAATGGTAGTTTCTTAACAAAGTCATTTGTAGATAGTAATAAAGGTGATATTCCAGTATATGGAACTTCTTTGATAAGGAGTGAAGTAGGGTATGGATATATTAAATCGGATCTAGGAAATGTGAAGTATTTTCATGATTGTTTAACTATAAATAGAAATGGTTCTGCAGGAAAAGTTTTTTATAGAAAAGGAAAATTTACTATAAATAGTGATGTTACGCCATTGGTTCCATTTGAGTGGCTCACTTCAAAGCTATGGATGCCATATTTGGAATACGCCATTGATAGGATTACATTTAATCGATTTAGTTGGGGAAAAAAGGCAGGGAAAGGAGCACTCAAAGAAATTGAAATAATTATACCAGTTGACAACAATGGCAATTATGACTTGGAAAAACAAAAGGAATTGGCAGAAAAATATGTAATGCTGGAACAATGTAAGAGACAATTATTACAAAAAGTTGACACATTGCCAGATATAAGTATTGAATTTAATGTTAAAGATGTATGTTATAAAATGGTGCCAATTACAGATTTGTTTACACCCAAAGGTGGGAGCATGAAATATTCTAAAAGCTGGTGTAATGAGAATGGTGGAGATTATGCAGTATATTCAGGAAGTACAACAGAAATTTTTTCGTATGTAAATGAGTTCTGTTATTCTGGTGATTATTTGACATGGGTGATTGATGGATTGGCTGGCTATGTTATGAGAGTAAATGGAAAATTTTGTATCACATGCCATAGAGGAATCCTGATACCGACAGAAAAATGCAAAAATATAGATTTAGATTATATAAAATATGTAATAGAACCCATTTTTAGAAAAAGAATACGGGGGCGAATTGGCATAAATGGAAAGAATGAATATACAGCATTGAAGCCAACACATATAATTAAGTATAATGATAAAATTCCGGTTCCTGTTGATGAGAGTGGTAAATTCGATATTGATAAGCAAAGAGAGTTGGCGGAAAAGTATATTGCGATTGAACGTACCAAGAAGCATTTGCTAAACAAAGTACATGAATTGATAGATATTTCAATAGAGGTATAATAGGGGGATTCAAATCTCTACGTCCTTTCTTCCAGAAGACCGATGACCCCTTCGTGCGAATTTTCGTAGAATTAAACAGAGGGGATACCAACCAAAGTCAGTTTATGTGAAAATATCCGCAGAATACCGTCGCTAAAGCCGATTTTGTTTTGCCGGATAGTACCGAAATACGCAGAAAAAACATGTAAAAAGCAGCATAAAAAGCGCATTTTTTTTGCGTACATTTTGGCAGAAATATAATCAGAATTGTCTTGCTATTCTGTGCAGTCAGAGTGATATACGTACTACCAAATAAAGAAAGGCGGGTACATATTATGAAGAATGAAATTGGATTCACATTGGAATCGAAGCAGAGACCAAAACTAGCACAGGAGATTGGAAACATACTTGGGACAGCACTGCATTATGAACGGGTACCAAGCTGTGCATATGATATTGCAGGATAGCGACTGGACAAAGAGGGTGTATTGCATATCCCAGATGGAACAGAAAAAGAAATAGTGGAAGACCTGATTCGGCAGTTACGGGAATATGGGTTTCAGGACGATATGGAAATAACGGAAGAAGTGCCAGTGCAACAGGATAAAGACTTTGTAATTGAACAGACTGGTAGTGAGAGAGTTAAATTTGTAAAACTTAAATCTGCGGAGGTGAAATAAGGAGAAAATCCTTAGTAGTAAGAAATTCTCTTTTACTACTAATTTTACTACTAACAGGTAGTAGCAACTTGCTCAATCTTGCTATGATCTGCCACAATCTGTAATTTCAGAGTATATCACCATACCCCAGAAACCCTTGCAAAACAGGGCATTTCTGGGGCAAATTAAGGAGAAACAAAACTATGATAAAAATTCTTTTCTGCTGCCACGGCAACATCTGTCGTTCCACCATGGCTCAGAGCGTATTCACCCACCTCGTCTATCAATCCCATCTCGATTCCTATTTCGAGATTGATTCGGCAGCGACGAGTACAGAGGAGATTGGGAATCCGCCACACCATGGGACAAAGCGAAAATTACAACAGGAACAGATTCCGTTGATTCCGCATCGGGCGAGACAGATGACACGCGCGGATTATACATATTATGATTATTTGATTGGTATGGATAGTGCGAATATCCGGAATATGATGCGGATTGCCGGTGGCAGTGATGTGGAAAGGAAGATTTACAAGATGCTGGCGTTTGCGGACTATGAGAAGACGCATAGGCTGAGCGAGGCACGTGACGTGGCTGATCCGTGGTATACCGGCGATTTTGACCAGACATTTGAGGATGTTATGGTAGGTTGCAAGGGCTTACTCGCCTACATCAAAGATAGAGAACAACTGCATAAGTAAAACAGCATTTACGTGTATTTAACATATGCGAGATAACATATTTAACACCCCCTGTTTATTATGAAGATATGAGGATGACATTGAGAATATCATAACCATAGTGTGGGATGTTGAATTTCAGTATCAATTTTAGGGCAGACAATTGGAGCATGTCGGTACTTAATGAACTGGACAGTAACTTGTTACTGGAACAGTGAGTTTAGTACCGTTACATGCGGAAGTGAGCGAGAGCGCGTCTGCACGTAATTGATACTGAGATTCAACATGGGACATTGGGTAGATGGATATTTACAATTCCCTCCCGTAAATCATAATAAATGGGGGTTTTTACATGAAGAAAACATATGTGATAGATACGAATATCCTGATTCAGGCACCACATGCATTCTTATGCTTTGAAGAGAATGATGTGGTGCTTCCGCTTGTTGTGGTAGAAGAACTCGATGGATTGAAGAAAGCGGACGGTGAGAAAGGTTCCAATGCGAGAAAAGTCGTGCGCATGCTGGAGCAGTACCGGAATCAGGGAGATCTGTTACAGGGCGTGACGCTGCCGGATGGAGGAACGCTCCGCATCGAGAAGAATTACAAGGCGGTGGAGCTTCCGGAGGATATGCCGGAAGATAAAGCAGATAACCGGATCTTGAAGGTCTGTAAGGGATTGTCACAGGATTTGGGCAAGAAGTCACAGGTGATTCTGGTTACGAAGGATCTGGTGCTCCGGATCAAGGCGCAGATGCTTGGCGTGCGGGCAGAGGATTTCACGACGGAACAGATTACGGTGGATGACCGGCAATATACAGGCAGGACGGATGCGTATATCCCGGAGGATAAGGTAAAGGAATTCAAGAAACACGGAATCCCCTGCAATGAGGTGTATCAGACAGATGCGGAAGGAAATCGCATACAGCCGGAATTTATCGAGCATGAATTCGTGATTTTAACGCCGGATCAGTCGAATAAGAAAACGATTCTCGGCAAGGTGCAAGCTGATAAAATCTATCCGTTATCCTATAAGAAATCATACCCGTATGGCATCAAGCCGAGAAATGTCGGGCAGTACTTCATGCAGGAGGCATTGATGGCTTCGGCGGACGAGATTCCGCTTGTGATCATCAAAGGAATGGCAGGCACAGCGAAGACATTTTACTCGCTGGCGGTTGGGTTAGAAAAGGTGTTCAACAATCCGACCGGGGAATACCGGCGGATCATCGTCTGCCGGCCGAATGCACAGTTTGACGATGAGATTGGATTTCTGCCGGGAAGTGAGCAGGAGAAGATTGCACCGTTGATGCGCCCGGTGATTGATAACTTAGAGCAGATTCTTGATTCGGATGAAGAGGAGCGATATGCGGATGAGAAGGCATTGGCAGATAAGATTCAGGAGATCTTCGAGCGGGGAATCATTCAGACAGAGGCGCTGAATTTTATCCGTGGACGTTCGATTGCGAAGACCTATTTGATTATTGATGAAGCGCAGAACATGACGCCGAATCAGGTGCGAGGCATCATCACGCGGGCAGGAAAAGGCACAAAGATCATATTGCTTGGAGATCCTTGTCAGATTGACCGGCCGTTTCTCGATGAACGGACGAATGGACTAAGTTATGCGGCGAAATACATGCAGGGAAGTCCGTATTGTGCGCAGCTCACATTATCAGCGGAAGAATGCGAGCGGTCGGTACTTGCAATGGATGCGGTGAAACGGTTGTAGAAGACCTACGGACATTGCGTCATATATGCAATATATTTGTATGTGGCAGATCCTGCCGGAACTATTTACATATTACAGAAGAAGGGTTTAGAAAATGGCACAGATATTATACAAAGACATCATCAAGAACAAAGAGATCAACGAATTTATCAAGAAGGGCGATGCGAATTTAGCCACGCTTGGCTATACGGAGCATTCGAAGACACATTGCACGCTGGTGGCAGAACGGGCGGCATATCTGCTGGAGAAGTTCGGACATGCCGACGCGGAGATCGAACTTGCGAAGATCGCCGGATATATGCATGATATCGGAAATGCAGTCAATCGTGAACATCATGCGGAGTATGGCGCACTTCTTGCAAATGATATCCTGCGGCGGATGGATATGCCGTTTACAGATCGTGCAACCATCGTTTCAGCGATTGGACATCACGACGAGTCAACCGGAGGTGCCGTGGATATTGTGTCAGCGGCGATGATTATAGCGGATAAGACAGATGTCCGCAGAAGCCGTGTGCGTTCGCGTGATAAGTCGACCTACGATATTCACGATTGGGTGAATTACGCAGTCACGGAAGCGAACCTGAAGATCAACCGGGAGAAACGCCAGATTGCATTGGAACTCAAAATCGACGAGAAGATCTGTACGATGTATGAGTATTTCGATATTTTCCTTGGACGCATGCAGATGTGCCGGCACGGGGCGGAGTTGTTCGGAGCGAAATTTAAGCTGACTGCCAATGGCAGCAAGGTACTGTAAAATCTTCTGTGGATATTCTTGTAGAAAAATGCTATAATCACAATAATTGTAAACTGATTCCGGAGTGATTGTTTGACAATGCTCCGGTTATTTGGTTAGCAAACTATAATATAAATATGGGGGAAGCGTATGAAACTAAAATGTACAAATGTGTTGGTTACAATTGCGATGATCTGCAGTGTGCTGGCAATGATTATGAACTGGATTATTTACTTTGGACCGCAGGACAAATATGTTCAATTTTTTGGCGTGGATGTAAACAACGAACGAATCTTTGATATCCGCTGCATTATATGTCCTATCCTGACTGTGGGACTGTATATTCTTGCATGCACCATCACACGGAAATCGCAGAAGAAAAGAACCGGATTGGCGATTTCAGTCATTGTTCTTGTGAGCCATATTATTTTAAATGTATTAAATGTTGTATGTGTGGTTGCAGTAAACCGGAAATATGCCTTTTTTTATGGGGCGTCAGTGCTGGCGAAAGCTTCGATTCTGAATAATATGAGGAATTTTATGGAAAAACCATTTCATATATTGGCTATGATATTTCTGGCAATTACGATTGGAACGTTGTGCGGAAGGGATAATAACATACAGCAGACACCATACTATGGTGATCCGATGTACCAAATGCCGAACAATGGGTATAATACGCAGCCTCAATCCGGACAATCGTTGTAAGGCATAAAATCATATACAGACATTTCATAAAAAGGAGTTTATACAGTATGAAAATCGGAAGTCATGTTGGAATGAGCGGCAAAGAGATGATGCTTGGCTCGGTGAAGGAAGCACTCTCTTATGGCGCAAATACATTTATGTTATATACAGGAGCGCCGCAGAATACGCGCAGAAAGGACGTGTCAGAGCTGCGCGTGGAAGAAGCGTGGGAGCTGATGCGGGCAAATGATATCACAGAGTTTGTGGTACATGCGCCGTATATCATCAATCTGGCAAATACGGTGAAACCGGAGATCTACCAGCTGGCGGTTGATTTCTTAAAGACAGAGATCGAGCGGACCGCGGCAATGGGAAGCAAGACGCTTGTCCTGCATCCGGGTTCTCATGTGAATGCCGGTGCCGACGCCGGTATCGCGAGCATTATTAAAGGGTTAAACGAAGTGCTGACCAAGGATACGCCGGTGCATATCGCGCTTGAGACAATGGCAGGAAAGGGCAGCGAGATTGGCAGAAGCTTCGAGGAGCTGGCACACATTTATGATGGCGTCACTTACAATGATAAGTTGCGTGTCTGCTTTGATACGTGTCACACGAACGATGCCGGATATGATGTGGCAAATGATTTCGACAGCGTGATCGAAGAATTCGACAAGATCATCGGCAAGGACCAGATTGCGGTATTCCATATCAATGACAGCAAGAATCCACGCGGAGCGGCGAAGGATCGCCATGAGAATATCGGACTTGGTTCGATTGGGTTTGATGCGTTATATAAGGTTGTATGGCATAAGGATTTCTTGGACGTGCCGAAGATTCTGGAGACACCATATGTGAAATCACTTGCAGATGCGAAGAAAGCATTTCCACCATACAAGGAAGAGATTGACATGCTCCGGAGTGGCGCGTATGATGCGGCAAGAATTACAAAGCTTGCGGAGTAAGTCGTCCGAAGAAACTTAGACATATTGCGAACACACACATGGAGCCGTCAGGCGACATGAAAAACAAAGAATCGAGAGTAGGAAATATGGCAGTCAGAGATGAAATCATAAAGACACTGGAAGAAAACAGAGGCACCTATCTGTCTGGCGAGCAGCTTGCGAAGAAACTATCTGTCAGCCGGGCAGCAGTGTGGAAAGCCATCCGCAAATTGCAGGAGGATGGATTTGCAATCGAGGGCGTGAACAACAAAGGCTACAAGCTGGCGGAGGATACGGATGTGTTGTCCGTACAGGGAACGGCGAAATATCTGGACGTCGAGTGCCCAGTGCGGTTGGAAGTGTTCCGCTGTATCAACTCCACGAACCTTGCACTCCGCGAGCGGACGCAGGAGGAAGAAGGCCTGGTGCTTGCTGCGATGGAGCAGACGAACGGACTCGGAAGACTGGGGCGGTCGTTTATGTCGCCGGCAAATACAGGAATCTATTTCAGTATTTTGCTGAAGCCGCAGATTGCGAATCAGGAAGTGACGCTGCTCACGACAATCGCCGCCGTGGCAGTCTGCGAAGCAATCGAGAAATACACGGACAAGAAACCACAGATCAAATGGGTCAACGATATCTTCATCGATTCGCACAAGGTATGTGGCATCCTGACACAGGCAGCATTTCAGATGGAGAACTTAGACCCGGAATACGTGATCGTTGGAATCGGAATCAATCTGTATATGCCGACGGAAGGATTCGGTAAGGAACTGGAAAATATTGCTGGTTCTGTCCTGCAGGAGCAAAGCGGTGACATCAAGAACAAGATTCTGGCAGAGACACTGAACCGCTATTTCTATTACTACAAAAACTTTGCGAAGAAAGAATTCATCGCGGAATACAAGAAGCGCAGTCTGGTTCTTGGAAAAGGTATCCGTGTCGTGACAAAGGATGGCGAGCGCAAGGCGACAGCCCTTGATATCGACGACATGTGCCATCTCCTTGTCGAGTACGAGGATGGCACCCGCGAAAATCTCTCAACCGGCGAAATCAGTATCCGGCTGCAGTAATACGTGATAACCAAGAGAAAATTGGATATAATATGTGTGTACTTTAAACAAAAAAGGAGACACATATTATGAAGATACTATTTTACGATGCAGCAGCCTACGACGTGGAATCCTTCGAGAAAGAACTCAACCATTTCCCGGACATCGAGATCATCTACCACGAAGTTGATATCTCTCCGAAGACTGTATCACTCGCACAGGGCTGCGATGCAATCTGTGCATTTGTAAACTCGGATCTGAGCGCGCCGGTACTGGAGAAGCTTGCTGCAATAAATATCAGACTGGTGCTGCTTCGCTGTGCCGGGTTTAATAATATAGATTTGGAAAAGGCAAATGAACTTGGCATTACGGTGCTGCGTGTGCCGGGCTATTCTCCGGAAGCCGTTGCGGAGCTTGCGATTACACTGGCGCTTGCGGTCAACCGCCATGTACACAAAAGCTACATCAAGGTGCGGGAGAATAATTTCAGCTTAGTGGGATTAACCGGAGTGAATTTTCATGGGAAGACCGCGGGCATCATCGGGACCGGAAAGATCGGTGCTGCAATGTGCCGGATCTGCCGTGGATTTGGTATGCGCGTAATCGCGTATGATATGTACCCGAATAAAGAGCTGGAATTCGTGGAATACATGCCGCTCGAAGACGTGCTGAAGCAGAGTGACTTGATTTCCCTGCATTGCCCGCTCACAGACGAGACTTATCACATGATCAACAAGGATACGATTGCACAGATGAAGGATGATGTGATCTTAGTCAATACATCCCGTGGTGCGCTGGTCGATTCAGAGGAACTGATACAGGGTATCCGGCAGGGCAAATTCTTCGGCGTCGGTCTGGATGTCTACGAGGAAGAGGGAGACAATGTATTTGAAAACCGGGAGGACGAACTGTTACAGCATTCTATCACAGCCAGATTGCTTTCATTCCCCAATGTTATCATTACGTCCCATCAGGGTTTTCTGTCGCGGGAAGCACTTGCGGCAATCAGCCGGACAACCTTACAGAATGCGGTCGATTATGAAAATAGAACCATCCATGAAGCCAATCAGGTAAAATAGATTGGACAAAATTATAACAATCATAAGTACGGGCAGATGTGTGTATCACACATATATCTGCCCATTTTTGTTGTTTTTATCAAATAGATGTGGATTTAAAAATAAATCTATGATAAAATGGCTCTTATCTGCTGTTTATAGGACAACAAAATGAAATCAGACAGCAAATAACGGACAAGATGCATGATACAGAATTCTTTATAAGAGGGTATGTGTTGTGAATCGAGAACGAAAAAAGAGAGGGAAAAAGGATGGAAGAAAAGAAGCGACACTCATTTGGTGGATCAATCGGATTCGTACTTGCGGCGGCAGGTAGTGCGGTTGGTCTTGGAAATATCTGGCGGTTTCCGTATCTGGCAGCCAAGGATGGAGGCGGATTATTCTTAGTCGTCTATATCATTCTGGCATTGACATTTGGCTACACGCTGCTGACTACGGAGATTGCGATCGGTCGAAAGACGAAACAGAGCCCGCTCACGGCATATACGAAGCTTCATGATAAATGGGGATTCTTAGGTGCTATTGCGAGTATTATACCGGTTATCATCATGCCGTATTACTGCACAATCGGTGGCTGGGTAGTAAAATATTTCTTCGTATTTTTGACAGGACATGGAGCCGACGCTGCACAGGATGGATTCTTTACCGGATTCATCACGTCACAGTGGGAACCGATTATTACATTTGTGATCTTCCTTGCGGTATCTGCATTTATCGTATTCCGTGGTGTCAATAAAGGAATTGAGTCTACATCGAAGATTATCATGCCAATCCTGCTTGTCATGATTTTGGGAATTGCAATATTCTCATTAACATTGAAAAATACAAATGATGCAGGTGAAGTAGTAACCGGTCTGCAGGGATTTAAAATATATATTGTTCCTAATTTTGAGGGACTGACAATCGGAAAGTTATTTACGGTTCTGATCGATGCACTCGGACAGTTGTTCTTCAGCTTGTCTGTGGCAATGGGTATCATGATTACATATGGTTCGTATGTGAAGGATGATGCAAACCTTGGAAAATCAATTAATCAGATTGAGATTTTTGATACGGTTGTTGCGTTCCTTGCAGGTGCGATGATCATTCCGGCTGTGTATGCATTTATGGGAACAGAGGGTATGTCATCCGGACCAAGTCTGATGTTTGTATCTTTGCCAAAGGTATTTGCTGCAATGGGTGTTGCCGGAAATATAATCGGTACAATCTTTTTTGCAATGGTATTGTTCGCTGCAATTACAAGTGCGGTATCCGTCATGGAGGCAGTTGTATCATGTATTATGGATGCATTCCATACAAGCAGAACAAAAGCCGGCACAATCGAGGGAATCTTCGCACTGATCGTTGGTATCATTGTCTGCCTCGGATACAACAAGCTGTACTTTGAGTTCAAGCTTCCGAATGGTTCAACGGCGCAGATCTTAGATATCATGGATTACATCAGTAACAATCTGCTGATGCCGATCGTAGCACTTGCAACCTGTATTCTCGTCGGATGGGTCATCAAACCGAAGACTGTGATCGAAGAAGTAGAAAAGAGCGGTTGTAAAATGGGAAGAAAGCGGCTTTACACTGCTATGGTAAAGGTCATCGCTCCAATCTTCCTGATCCTGCTTTTGCTGCAGACACTCGGAATCATGAAACTGTAAACATATAGAAAAAGGAACCCGGTTTGGGTTCCTTTTTTTCGCGGAGATACATTTATAAAGTTTTAATTATATCCAACAGTTCTTTTGGAATATTCATATTTCCCCGTCCGATTCCCATCTGTATATTCGGCTTTACAACCCCGTGGAAATCCGAGCCGCCGGAGATTGCCAGCCCGTATTTGGCAGCCAGCGAGCGGAGCTTCTCACTTTCAAAGCGGTTGTTCGAAGAGTGGAATGCCTCAAGTCCTTTTAATCCGAGTGTTTTCAGATACGCCAATAACTCATCAATCTGTGCATACCCAAGATGATAGAGCAGAGGATGTGCCAGAAATGCCGCTTTGCTATAAGTCGTTAAGATGCGCATGGCAGTCTCACAGGTAACCTGTGGTTTTGGAAGGTAATATTTACAGCCGATGCCGATGTATTTGCGGAACGCGGTATCCTTGTCTTTGCAGACACCTTCCTCGACGAGAACTCTTGCGAAATGTGCCCGTGTGATGACACTGTCCGGATTGCCGTGAAGCAGCTTCTCCATCGTGACAGGGAGACCATCTGCCTGCATCATCGCTACCATTTTCTCATTTCTTCCCTCACGTGCTTCCTTTAATACGGCAAGCTCTTTTTGAAGCTCCGGGTTTTCATAGTCCATATAGAAGCCGAGAATATGAATCTCACGATTATTATAGTAGCAGGACAGTTCGATGCCCGGCACTACCTCCAAAGGCTTGTCCTTTGTATAGTCTAAGATTTCTGCCACGCCATCGACCGTGTCGTGATCGGTCAGGGCAATCGCGGAAAGTCCCATCCGCATCGCTTCGTCGGCAACCTCTGTCGGTGTCAGAGAACCGTCGGACGCATTGGAATGTACATGTAAATCGATTCGTTCCATATTACCAACCTCCTTGTGATCGTGTTTGATGTATTATTTTATATCATAGCTTGTACCATCTGTTTTGTTTAGGTGATGCAAAACTATATCGGATAAGCGGATTATTTATTCTTCAGAATATTCAACAGCTCATCCGGTGAGAATGTATATTTCGTGTGACAGAAGTCGCACACAACTTCAATTGGCTTGTTGTCAGCAATCATAGCGCCAAGCTCTTTTCTGCCAAGACTGATAACTGCCTGCTCGACACGCTCCTTGCTGCAATCACAGACATACGCACAAGGCATGGAATCGGTCAGCTCGACATCATAGCCTTCAAACAATTTTCGTATGATAGCTTCCACAGACATGCCCTGCTTGAGAAGAGCAGTGAAAGAAAATCCTTTCAGCCGTTTCTCCAGCTCGTCAATCAATGCGTCCTCTGCAAATGGCATCAGCTGGATGATAAATCCACCGGCATTCGCTACGGATGTATCGTCGTTGAACAACACGCCCAGAGCCACAGAGCTTGGAATCTGGTCACTTGTTGCAAAATAGTAGGTCAGATCCTCTGCAATCTCGCCGCTTACCAGATGGGTGTCGCCGACATACGGCTCCTTCAGACCGATATCCTTGATGACGCTTAAGACACCGAGGTCCACAGCCTTTGCGACATCGTTTGCAGGAAGCATAACCTCCGGTTCGCTGACATATCCCTTGACATGTCCGTTTGCATCGGCAGTGACAAGCATACCGGAGATCGGTCCCTGACACTGGATACGGAGTGTTAATTTGTCGGTATCATTTTTACACATGGCGCCCATCAGCACGCCTCCGGTCAACAGTCTGCCGAGTGCGTTCGTAACAACCGGACTGGTATGATGTGTAATTCTTGCTTTTTCCACAGTATCGGTAGAGTTGCAGGCGAAGAAACGAACCTGCTTGTTCGCTGCCATGCCACGAATCATTGTATCTGCCATAAATGTATCCTCCTTAAAATGAGTGTTTGGATTTTGTATATATACTTGCATGTGTTGTTATTTATGATTGATGCAGTGGTATACAAAATTACTGTATATATTGTTTCTTTGAATTCTTGTTTCGTGTTTCTTTCGCGATGATATAAATACGTTCACATTCCTCGTCCGCCGGCTCATGTGTAAATGCATCATAGGCCGCAAGCAGGGTAAGACCGGAATCAGCTACCATCTGTTTCATCTGCTTTAGTGTGTACCCTTTTTGTACATGCAATTCCTCATATTTGCGGAACAGGTTATCATCGGCATCGGAATCCGAAGGTTCCTTTACGAACAGGCTTAAAGCGAGTTCATTAATTGCTTCCTCTTCATCATAATAATTATCCCAGATAAAGCTGATATCATCCCGATCCTCGGCAATTGTCGCTTCGGCTACGACATCCCGGTAATAATGCTCCGTATGGAAGTCGAAGATGAAAAGTCCGTCCGGATCAAGGTAGTTATTGACGAGCGAGAATACATGCGTAAGCTCTTCCGGTTCGGTAATATAATTGACGCTGTCGCAGAGACTTACGATGGCTGCAACGGTTCCGTATAACTCAAACTCGCGCATGTCCTGACACAGGTAGAGCGATGAAGAATGATTTTGTTCCCGCTTTTCGTTTGCAATATCCAGCATGGCAGGGGAGTTGTCGATACCGATCATGTCGTATCCGAAATCTGCCATACGCTCGGTTATATTTCCGGTTCCACAGCCAAGCTCTGCCAGAATGCCGCTTGCAATATCATATTCCACAAGCAGGCCGTGCAGATAGTCTGCCCATGCGTCATAGGGAATGTTGTCCATGAGCGCATCGTAGACAGCAGCAAAATTTGAATATGCTTCAGCCATAGGGTACCTCCTTATTTTTCGTAAACACTGACATTAAATTATAAAATAAAAGATAGTGAAAAACAAGGAAAAATCATATATAATAAAATGCGCGATTGATAGCGCGTATGCGAGATTTGGAGGATTACAATGAAAGATCAGATACAGACAATAAAATTAAAGAAGGAGAAGCGTGCATTTTCATATTGGCGCATCCCGTTTTTTGCGGGCGCGGGCATCTATCTGGAAGTGTTGTTTCATCTGGCGATTTACCATAAACTCGAAAGCACGAGCATCTATCCGATTTTGTTCGGTGCCACGTTGGGGCTTTTCTTAGCGGCACTCACTGTATGGCTGCCGCGCATCGGAAATGAGATCATCGCGTATGTCGGTCTTACGGCATTCTGCGTGTATGATATCGTGCAGCTCATCTATTTCCGGATATTTGGGACATTCTTAAGTCTGGTGTCTGTCGGCGGGGCCGGGAACGCGATGGATTTCAAGGTCGTGATGTTTGAGAAGATCCGTCAGAATGTTGGTTGGATTTTGCTGTTTTTACTTCCGGTGATCGCGCTTGTGTTGCTGCGTATATTTCTGTTAAAATTTGACAAACCGAAGATGAAAATAAGGCTTATAAGTGTGGCAAGTGCGGTTTGTCTGTGCGCCATTTCCATCCTTCTGCTGAATGTGCAGGGACGCGCGATGTATTCGCCGTATCAGTTGTTCCACAACCAGTATGTGCTGGAGCTTTCGATGAACAAGCTCGGCGTATGTGTGACGACCGTGCGGGATGCGCAGACGATGCTCACCGGGGGAAAGAAAAATGTGACATTCACTTTGGATGATACAGATATGCAGCCAGATGATGTGACGGCAACCGAAAGTGATGCAATGGAAGCTACGGCAACCGATACGGATGCAGCACCTGCGTATGTGGAACAGGTTGATCCGGCAGTTGATTTTAAGAAGCTGTATCAGGCAGCCGAGGATGAGCAGTTGAAGAATCTGTCCGCTTATTGCGCGCAGCAGACACCGACCATGCAGAACGAATATACGGGTATGTTCGAAGGGTATAATGTTGTCTGCATTACCGCGGAGAGCCTGTGCAAATACGGTATCTACGAGAACTGCACACCGACGCTTTATAAGATCATGAATGACGGCTTTGTATTTGAAAATTACTATAATCCGATCTGGTATCACAGTACGATTGACGGAGAATTTGTAGACTGTCTGGGACAGTATCCGTGTTCCTCAGAGTGGAGCTTTTATAAGTCAGCAGATACATATCAGCCGTATGCACTTGGCAATGCATTGAATGAGAAAGGCTACACAAGCAAAGCATACCACGACTTTGACTTCTATTATTATAACCGGAGTGAGACACATGCGAATATGGGATATGATTTCAAGGCAATCGATTATGGTCTGGATATCCCAAGCTATGTGACATATTCCGATTATGATACGATCGAGGCAGTATACAAGGAGTTTATTAACGAAGAACCGTTTCTGATGTATTTTATGACATTCAGTGGGCATCTTCCATATAATTACGATTACAATGCCATGTGCCTGAAGAACCGTGAGGAAGCAGAAAAATGCACAGAAGGAATGGACTTGCCGGAAGACGCGGTGGCGTATATTGCGGCACAGATGGAGCTCGATAAAGCATTAGAGGATCTGATCGACAAGCTGGATGAAGCCGGAAAGCTGGAGAAGACCGTGTTCATCGTGACACCGGACCATTATCCATATGGACTGACAGACAGCGGATACGATGCGCTTGCAGGCAAGAATGTATCCGATGATGCATTTGAAAAACATCATTCCTGCCTTGGCATCTGGTCTGCATCGATGGAAGAACCGGTTCATGTCAAGAAGCTCTGTGCGAGTGTGGATGTTCTTCCAACTGTCTTGAATTTACTTGGCGTGACATACGATTCACGCATACTCGCAGGACATGATATCCTGTCCGATTCGGAAGAACTCGTCATCTTTGCCGACCATAGCTTCAAGACAGACAAGATTGGCTATAACACGAAGACCGGAGAAGTGACCTACTATGTGGACGAAAAAACAGTTTCACAATCCTACATCGACGATAAGATCAAGGAAGTCGAAACGAAACTTTACATGTCCGATGAGGTCATCAACACCGATTTTTACGGCTATGTGTACGGCAGGAAATCAACAAACACCACAACAAGCACCACCACATCAACCGAACAACCAAACAAAGAATAACCCCGAAAAACATACAAAAAAGTACGATGTGGCGAAATTTTGTTGTGAAAAGCAACGAAGTATGCTAAAGTGGATTCGATTGTAAATTTTTAATTTGATTCAACCTTCGGGCATGAGAGGCTATATGTAGATTCGAGTTGTTCTGGATTTTCAATTCTAAAGCAGACCATTGGAGCACATCAGCACTTAACGAACGCAGTGAGTTTAGTGTCTGCTATGTGCGGAAGTGAGCGAGAGCGCGTCTGCGTAGAATGAAAATCCAGAATAACTCGGAGAAAGAGTAGAAGTTCTCATGCAGGGAGATAGAATAAGGAGGAAAACAAAATGACGAGAATCGGAATTTACGGATACGGAAATCTCGGCCGCGGCGTAGAAGCAGCCATCAACCAGAACGATGATATGGAATTAGTTGCCGTATTTACAAGAAGAAATCCTGATGAATTGGTTATTAAGAACCAGACAGCCAAGGTGTGCAACGTAAAGGACATGGCAGACTGGAAAGATAAAATCGATGTTATGATTCTGTGCGGCGGAAGCGCAACCGATCTTCCGGAGCAGACACCGGAATGTGCAAAATATTTCAACGTGATCGACAGCTTTGATACACATGCAAGAATCCCGGAGCATTTTGCGAATGTGGACGCAAGTGCAAAAGCAAGCGGACATATCGGAATTATCTCCGTTGGCTGGGATCCGGGCATGTTCTCACTCAACCGTCTGTACGGAAATGCATTGCTTCCGGAGGGAAATGATTATACATTCTGGGGCAAGGGTGTCAGTCAGGGACATTCCGATGCCATCCGTCGTATCGCAGGTGTCAAGGATGCCAAGCAGTATACGATTCCCGTAGAATCCGCACTTGAGGCAGTTCGTAACGGCGAGAATCCGGCGCTTACAACAAGACAGAAGCATACAAGAGAGTGCTTCGTAGTGCTTGAAGAGGGCGCAGATGCGGCAAAAGTTGAGGAAGAAATCAAGACAATGCCGAACTATTTCGCAGATTACGATACAACGGTTCACTTCATTTCGGAAGAAGAGCTGAAGGCAAACCACAGCGGAATTCCACATGGTGGATTTGTACTCCGCAGCGGTGTGACCGGCTGGAACAAGGAGAACAAGCATATCATCGAGTACAGCCTGAAGCTTGATTCAAACCCTGAGTTTACATCCAGCGTACTGATTGCTTATGCAAGAGCGGCTCACAGACTTGCAAATGAGGGAGCAAGCGGTTGCAAGACCGTATTTGATATTGCACCGGCTTACCTTGTGAATAAAACAGGGGAAGAGCTTCGTGCATCCATGCTGTAAGATGCACCAGATACCATGTCGCCGACTGAATATGGGCGGCAGACAATAAGAAAGAAAACGAGGAGAGAAGAGAGAAGATGGAAGAAATCGCAAATTACGTGCCACAGATGTACGCAACATTCTGGGCATTAATCCCGCCGGTCGTGGCAATCGTGCTGGCACTCATTACAAAGGAGGTTTACAGTTCACTCTTTTTAGGAATTGTGATCGGTGGACTGTTCTGGTCCAACTTCAGATTTGAAGCAACCGTAAACCATGTATTCAAAGACGGAATCGTCCGCGTGCTGACCAATTCATATAACATGGGTATTCTGGTATTTCTTGTAATACTCGGTGTTATGGTCTGTATGATGAACAAAGCCGGTGGTTCGGCAGCGTTCGGACGATGGGCAAGCGCCCATATCAAGACGCGGATTGGCGCACAGTTAGCGTCAGTTGCGCTCGGTGTTTTGATCTTTATTGATGATTATTTTAACTGTCTGACAGTTGGAAGCGTGATGCGTCCTGTGACAGACAAGCATCAGGTATCGCGTGCGAAGCTTTCGTATATCATTGATGCGACAGCAGCTCCGGTCTGTATCATTGCTCCGATTTCATCATGGGCAGCAGCAGTAGCCGGATTCGTAGAGGGAGAGGACGGATTCTCCATCTTTATCCGTGCAATTCCGTATAACTATTATGCGCTTTTCACGATTATATTTATGATTGTTTTGATCGTTAGAAAGATTGATTATGGTCCGATGCGGACGCATGAGAAGAACGCTTTGAAGGGCGATATCTACACGACACCGGACCGTCCATATGCAAACGCGGAAAATGAAGTCGTTGAGACAAAGGGGAAAGTGATTGACCTTGTATTCCCAATGATCGTTCTGATTACAGCCTGTGTCATCGGCATGATTTACAGTGGTGGATTTTTCTCAGGCGTTGGATTTGTAGAAGCATTTTCGGGCAGTGATGCATCGGTTGGATTGATGTATGGCAGCTTCTTTGCACTTGTGATTACGATTATCTATTATATGTTCCGCCGCGTATTGAAATTCAGCGAATCCATGTCTTGTATTCCGGAAGGATTTAAAGCGATGGTTCCTGCAATTTTAATTCTGACATTTGCCTGGACATTGAAGGCGATGACAGACAGCCTTGGCGCAAAAGAATTTGTGGCAGAGCTCGTGAAGAGTACGCCGGATGCGTTGCTTAGTTTCCTGCCGGCACTTGTATTTATCATTGCATGCTTCCTTGCGTTTGCAACCGGAACCTCATGGGGAACCTTCGGTATGCTGATTCCGATCGTTGTAAATGCATTCGAGGGAACAAACGCAACGATGATGATCATTTCCATCTCTGCATGTATGGCAGGTGCCGTATGTGGAGACCATTGTTCCCCGATTTCGGATACGACAATTATGGCATCCGCAGGTGCACAGTGTAATCACATCAATCATGTAAGCACACAGCTTCCATATGCGATTACAGTCGCACTTGTATCGTTCGTCACTTACATTATTGCCGGATTCTTTGGTAATAGCAAGGGACTTCCGGGAGTAATGAAGAGTCCTGTGATTCCGCTGGTAATCGGCCTGATTTTACTGTATGTTGTGTTGCAGGTGATCAAGACAGTTGAGAAAAAGAAAGATCCAATTGATGCAGAATAAGAGGCTTGAAATGAAAAAGACAAAAGGAAGTATTATGTTGCTGTTTGCCGCGTTTTTCTGGGGAACGACGTTCGTAGCACAGACAACAGCATCTGATCAGATTGGAACATTTACATTTAACGGAAGCCGCTCCATAGTTGGAGCGGCATTTCTTGCGCTATTGATTCTTGCTCGCACGGGAATGAAGAAGCAGAAAGCAAAGGTAAGTGGAGAACCGGTCGAAAAAGAAAGTATAAAACGGACCGTGATCGGTGGTATCCTCTGTGGCTGTGTGTTGTTTTTCGCAACGAATCTGCAACAGAGTGGTATCGCGGCATATCCGGAAGGCGTGGCCAGCTCCGGCAGATCGGGGTTTCTCACCGCAACGTATGTGGTTATGGTTGCAATCGTATCCGGATTACTCGGGAAGAAATTACATAAGATTGTTTATGTGGCAGTTTTTGTCTGCCTTGGTGGTATGTACATGCTGTGCATGTCAGGCGGTATCGACAATCTGTATTTTGGAGATCTGCTTGGGCTTCTGTGCGCAGTCTGCTTCACCGGACATATCCTGGCGGTCGATCATTTTAACGATTGTGACAGCGTGAAGATCTCGTGCATCCAGTTTATTACGAACGGTGTGTTATCTCTGATCTGTATGGCAATCTTTGAACAACCGGCATGGAGTGATCTTGCCGCCGCGTGGTTCCCAATCCTATATGCGGGTATCTTCTCGAGCGGTATCGCGTATACGCTTCAGATCGCAGGACAGAAATATGCAGATCCGGCAGTTGCATCCATCGTGATGAGTCTGGAATCGGTGTTTGCAGTGCTCGGTGGATTCGTCGTATTGCATGAGGTGTTAGCACCGCGGGAAATCGTCGGCTGCGTGCTTGTGTTCACCGCAGTGATCTTGGCACAGGTGCCGCAGATGCGAAAGTAGAGGCTATTATTTGATTGTGGTTGCATTTTTATAATAATCTTGTATATTATCTGTATTGAATGAGGTGTATGTTTCCGGACTGCACTGGGGGAGTCACTCTGTGGCTCTCTTTTTTGTTATCAAATAAAAGTGAATAGTCACGCAGTTTCGTGATAATCGGAATCGCAATTGCTTCGAACAACAAAAATCTACTTTAATTCGATATGAACAAATTGCAAATGAACTATTTTGGTGTAAAATGTAATTAGCAAGTAGCGGAGGATAAGTATGAGAGACTATAGTTTTGGAAATTTTATCAGTACACTACGACAGAGAAAAGGCCTGTCTCAATATCAGTTGGGTGTACTTGTCGACGTTTCAGATAAAGCGGTGTCAAAATGGGAAAATGGAGAATCAGAACCGTCAATTGATAAGTTAATCAAGTTATCGAAATATTTTGGAGTTAATATTGATGAATCAATGTCATTTAGATAAGGTTTTTTATGATGAAAACAGTATATCATATGCGTTCGTGCATTGAAAAAATACTGTTCAGTTAAGAAATGCTGTATTTTTTAGGTGCACTAATGCGTAGAAAGCAGGTGTATGATGAATTCAAATCATTTTTTGTGTATGACAAAAAGACAGATTGCATATCTGCCTCATAACGCAGTATAATGGTAACGAGATTTATGCAACCCGATACGTGAAATTCCTATTTCTCTTTGGACTGAGGTGGATAGGATATTTTCGATTGTACCTGACAGGT
>OHWR01000059.1_pt1 | contig 74382 bp, 70 predicted proteins | sample 1579771 | NCBI WGS metagenome assembly OHWR01 (sample SAMEA3882542, study PRJEB24775) | human gut metagenome | biome: human-associated habitat; feature: intestine environment; material: feces | place: Netherlands | collected 2009/2010 | reverse complement strand
TTTACGGAGAAACCTACTGCAGCAACCGGACCATCCGGAAGGTGGATGCCAAAGGACGGCAGTATCCGTGTCTGTACATCCGGAAAGAAAAGCTAGGCACGGATTGGCTGAAGGAACAGCAGGTCCTTCTGGATGCTCTCAGCCCCGAGTGCCGCCAGTGTTCCGTTTACGGTGCGTGCGGCGGGGCCTGCATCGTCAGCCAGGAGCATGCTCTGGAGTGCCGGTTCTACAAGGCCCTCTACACCTGGTTCCAGAAGGAAGTGAACCGGCCATGAACCATCTCTTTATCTTCCCGGAGGCGGTGCAGACAACGGATACCATTTCCCTGGATCTGGAAGAAAGGCGACTGAGCTTCTCCTGCAGCAACAAACGAGTGGCCATCAACCTGGATGCCCTTCGGAGCGGGTCCTCCACGGTGATCCTGAAGAACCCCATCACAGGGTCCGTGTATCCCCTGTTCAACTTCCGGGAGATTCTCCAGGTGATGGATCTGGGGCCCCAGGAGCTGCTGCGGACTCTGAGTCTGTGCTCCTTTGTGCAGATTGACAAGTCCGGGAAGGATACCTTTATGAAGGTGTTCCTGCCCAAGGGCCAGCCGGAACTCCGAAGCCGCACTCATGACTTCTCCCGTTTTCCTCATGTAGCCATGGCCGACCTCCACAAACTAGACCGGGCCTTTAGCTGGAGTGTGCATCATGTGAAGGCCCGGATCCATTATGGTCGGATCGAGGGAAGCCTGGTGTTTGAACGATCTGCCTTCTGGAAGGAGCCGGTTTATGTGAGCCACGCCGGCCAGACCCAGGAGCTGACCCAAGGGGAGAACTGGTTCTCCTTTGCCTGGAGTCCTACGGAAGACGTGTACTGCGGCACCGAAAAGGGACGGTACAAAGGCCGGGCTCTCCATGTTTCGGGAGATCGACGATAACAGAAAGGAGGGAAGACCATGAACTTCATTAGCTACACTTTTGTGAACGCGGTAATCAGTGCCCTGGCAGTCTTCGGGTGCTGGCTGATCCTGCGTCCCCAGAAAATCGAGAACCAGGCGCTCCATAAGAGCATCGACAATAATACCAAGGCCCTGGAAGATTTGACAGGACTGATCAATGAAATGCGGGTGGCCCAGGCAGGCATCGAGACCAATATCGACAACCTGTGGTACCGGTACAAGGACCTGAAGGGAGAAGTGGACCGCATCCACGATCACAGTAATCTGGGGAATCCACCATGTTTGAAAAAGTAAAAGGGATACTGACTAAAGGCCTGGATGCGGTGAAAGCACGCCTGAACCAATTCCAGCAGCCCATCAAATGGATCGTCATAGGGTATCTTGTGACGGTCTTTCTTTTTGTGCTTTCCTACTATGGCTTCTGGCTGTATCTGGCGGTGACGGGGAAAATCCAGCTGCCGGACCTTCTGGCCATGGTGCGCGAACTGGTCGGGCCTGCCATGGTGGGGTTTGTCACCTTCATTGCAGGCTGCTTTGTGGATCTTGACGGGAACGGCATCCCGGACCACTTTGAAAAGGAGGAGAAGAAATGAAGATTTTTATCAATCCAGGGCATATGCCCGGTGTGGACAGCGGGGCTGTCAATGACAAATACGGCGTCACGGAAGCCGGTATCGTGAAGAAAATCGGGGCAGGAGTCCAGCAGTACCTGAACCGGGTGGGTTATGACTGCCTGCTGGTCCAGTCCGACAATCTCTGCGGGGAGTCTCCCAATTATACCAACATTTGTGCCAGTGCCAACGGGTGGCAGGCGGACCTGTTCCTGTCCATCCACTGCAATGCGGCAGCTGCAGAAGAAGCCCAGGGGACGGAAACTCTGGTGTACAGCAGTGACAGTGCAGAAGTCTGCGGTCTGGCGGAATGCATCCAGAACCAGATTGTCCAGAGCCTGGGGACCGTGGACCGGGGCGTAAAGGAACGGCCGGGGCTGGCGGTGCTCCGGGAGACGGATATGCCGGCGGTCCTGGTGGAAACGGCGTTCATCACCAATGAGGAAGATGTACAGCTCCTGATGAACCGGAAGGACGAATTTGCCCGTGCCATTGCCCGCGGGGTGACGGATTATGTGGCCCAGAAAGGATGAGGACCATGGACATGTGGCGGATCAGCGATGAATTTCTTCTGGGCTATCTGTTGGGCATCCTGACCGGGGTGCTTCTCTTTACCCTGGTCATCTGAAGAAAGAGGGTGGGGATCATTGAGAAAAAGCGCCTGGTGCTTATTGCTGTGCTTGTTGTTGTCCTTTCCGCAGGTCTCCTGGGCCTCTACGTATACCATAACGGAGGAGGAACTGACCCGGTTGGAAACAAATATCACCGAGCTGCAGACCATCAACAGCAGATTACAGAAGGAATCCAGTCAGCAGAAGAAACGCATGGAGGAATTGGAGACGCAATTGACCGCAGCGCAGAGCGAATTACAGAAAGCCAGGGAACAGTCCAGTCTGCTCGGGAATCAGTTGAAAGAACTGGAGAGGACATCGATCAGGCAGGAAGAATCCTTGCGGATTGCCAACGAATCCTTAGCCGCGTACGAGAAAGAAAACAATAGGACACAAAAACGACTGAAGGCCGAGCGGAACCTGGCTTACGGGATAGGGACGGTGCTGCTGGCGGCTTTGGTACGGAAATGAAGAGGGCCATGGTGGGGGAAATCCTACCATGGCTCTATTTTTATCTATATTTATAATATCCTGTACCATTTAATTGATTTGCCGTACTTTGGGAAACGGGATGTGGTGCACTGTCTTTTAGAATTGCTTCAGCTGCAGAGTCTTTGTACATTATCTCTGATCCAAAATTTCCTTCTGCATTAAAAAGTTGTTGATCGGTGTTAGTATCAAAAATCTTGAAGCTTTTCATTACGACACCGAAGGCACCTTTGGCTGCAATTTTATAGCTGCATATAATTGTACCTGCATAAGTGCCTGACCCCATCGTTGTTCCGTGGACATTTAATGGGACAATTTTAACTTGGAACTGAAAACTGTGGTTGTTATACTCATGGTGGTTATCACCAGTATCTGTTGAATGGTCATGTTTATAATAGACATCATATGGTAACTGACTTTCAGAATCCCTCATAGACGTAATTCCGCGAAAGGTTGTTAGATGATTGATTAAATACATATCTACATTATGTGCAACTGGTGGGGTCCATAACAGACCAAATCGCCCAGCGTAAATCCAGTCGTCATCCGCTGCAGAGACTGATGATGAAAACGCAAAGGTAAAAAGTGCAACAAGTATGAAAAAGAATTTTTTCATTTTTTCCAACCTCCCTATGTGAATAAAATTAAATTAATATAGCGGCTTTAGTTGGGAAATGAAGAGAGTTATGGTGGGATAGTTCCTGCCATGGCTTTTTATTATATACCAAATATTTTGTAATATTTATTATAGTTATAGTTTTGTCATTTAAGTTGACTTTGCTTTTTTTGAATAATTTTTGAGATAGAAGTATTTAGCAATTTTGTATATCTTTTCTGAAGCGGTTTCAGGAACAACTGGTTTCCAAATTCGATTATTTTCATCATCTTCTATTTGATCTATGAGATTCCAATTCATATCATAAACATATACATTATTCATCGAGAGCTTTCTATTTATAAGATCTACAGTCCAGTCACATTCCATTATCTCTTCTTTTGGAGAATTTCTATAAAACAACAACCATAAATTGACCTTTTTATAGCCATCTTCTTTTCTTGCATAGATTGATTGTCTATCAAACCATATACTTCTAGTAGAATTTGATGCAATCCATGTCCATCGCTTAGGATTTGGTTGAAACTCTGCAAAACAAGGTGTTAGAAAGCAAGAAAACATTGCAATAAGTAGAAAAACATTAATTATTTTTTTCATTTTAACCTGCTTCTTTTCAACAAAACGGTACTTGCTAGAACTAAATTTCATCTATAGAAATTTCGTCCATGCGTGTGTTTCCATTCCTTACCGTAAACAGTGTCAAACTATAGCTCGTATATTGAATTCCATCTCCAAAGGGACTGGGATTTTCTTCTATTTTTACTGGTTGTGATTTTGACCCAGCCTTAGCATCTTGTTCTTCATAAAGATATTTAAAACGGACATCATAGTTCCCAGGAGTTATATTTTTTGCTGTGAATTTTTCACCCTCTCTAATGGTAAAACACCGTACAGGTCTAGGGGAGCCATCTAAGGACCAAATCCTCACATAAACTGGTGCACTATTCTGGGAATTGTCGACTTCGATTGTGCTATACCCTTTATTATTTTTAATGGGCTCTCCTTTGACATATCCTGTAACTACACCTTTTTTGGGGGTCAATTTAGAAGCGGGTTTTACTGGAGCTGCTTTAGCAGGGGCTTTATTTACTGCTTTATATGGAGCTTTTGGCGATTGAGATTTTTTACTTGTAGAATTCGATGAACTTACGCCTGCAAAAATTATTAAACCCCATATAGCAAATGCAACAGCTTGCAATAATTTAAATCCAGAAGATCGCCTAGAACTTATGATAATGTATGAATCCAGGGAAGGACTCAAAACACGATATTCTTTTATAGGAAAAACAGGAATCCAAAGAATGGTAAACCAGTATGATTTAATATAGCTTCCGCTATATTTATCTTCTTCTTTTTTTCCAATTAAGGTAAAGCCAATCCCGTTTACTCGCCTTAATGTTAATGGATCCTCTGGATTGTATATTTTTTCACCATTTTCTTTGGCTAAATGTAAGGCACGGAGAATACAAATTTGCAATGGTGATAGGTCATCGTATGTACTGTTATCTTGATATTGTTGCCTCTGTCTTTCGGTTGTGTTTTGGGATGAATTTCTTGCTGAAGAAGATGTGTTTCGACTCTGATTATTTTGGGCCGATTCCCTGGAAGTACCATTTCTTCGAGAATCATAAGCTCTTCTTTTTTCTGGGTCGCTCAGTACACTATAGGCTTCATTTAAAAGTGCCATCTTTTTGACGGCAAACTCCTTATCCGGATATACATCAGGATGATATTTTTTGGCTAAAATGAAATAAGCTTTTTTTATAAGGCTCTGTCACAACAAATGGTTGATTTTTGACGAGAAATAGCATATAATAATAGTAAGAAACAGTACCACCGAAGGAGGTAATTGGATATGCCTACTATCAAAGACGCATTAGATATTATCGGTAAGTTGACTGTCGCAGAGCAGGAAAGCCTTAAAACAATGCTTTTAAGTCCTGCCTTTGTAAAGTCTTTGAATATTGAAGATTTCGTAGCAAAGGAACGCTTTGCAAATGGTCGTGTATGCCCTCTTTGTGGCTGTATCCATGTGGTTCGCAATGGTCATCGTAAAGATGGCACACAGCGATATGTATGTAAGGATTGTGGCAAGTCCTTCGTGATTGCTACGAACTCCATTGTGTCTGGTACAAGAAAAGACTTGTCCGTGTGGGAGCAGTACATTGATTGTATGATGAATGGCTTATCCATTCGTAAGACTGCTGTTGCTTGTGGGATTCACAGAAACACCGCATTCCTTTGGAGACACAAGATTTTGGATGCACTTCAGAATATGGCAGACGATGTTACCCTTGACGGCATTATTGAGGCTGACGAAACTTTTTTCGCCATCTCGTACAAGGGCAATCATAGCAAGAGTAAGACATTTGCTATGCCACGCAAGGCTCATAAGCGTGGTCATTCTACACATATCAGAGGCTTGTCCCAAGAAAAGGTATGTGTTCCTTGTGCGGTTAATAGGAATGGCTTGTCTATCTCCAAGATTACGAATACTGGTAGAGTTTCTACAAGAGATTTACATCATATTTATGATGGTAGGATTAAGACCAATTCCACTCTTGTTACGGACAAGATGAACTCCTATGTGAGATTTACAAATGCCAATGGCATTGACCTTGTGCAGTTAAAGACTGGCAAAGCCAAGAAAGGCATTTATAATATCCAACATATCAATAGCTACCATAGCCAGCTAAAGAGGTTTATGCGTGGCTTTAACGGTGTTTCTACCAAGTATCTGAACAACTATCTTGTGTGGAATAACCTTGTAAATTACGCCAAAGAAAGCGACATGGAGAAAAGGAACATCTTCTTAACTTTCGTTTTGGCAACATTGAAAACTGCTAAATGCAGAGATTTATCAAACAGACCAGCAGTTCCTCTGGTCGCCTAATTAGAATTTGTGGAGATGATAAGATGGTCAATATAACAGATGTAAAACAGATTCTTCAATTTGCAATAGATGCGGAGATTAAAGTCTTTCTTGATGGTGGCTGGGGTGTAGATGCTCTTCTTGGATATCAGTCAAGAGCCCATAATGATATTGACATTTTTGTAGAAAAGAACGATTATCAGAACTTTATAGAAATAATGAAAGCTAATGGCTTTTATGAGATTAAGATGGAATATACAACATTGAACCATACTGTATGGGAAGATTTGAAAAACAGAATTATTGATTTGCATTGTTTTGAATATACGGACGAAGGTGAAATTCTTTATGATGGGGATTGTTTTCCGGTAGAAACTTTTTCGGGTAAAGGAAGAATTGAGGAAATAGAGGTTTCCTGTATTGAACCATATAGTCAAGTAATGTTCCATCTGGGATACGAGTTTGATGAAAATGATGCACATGATGTGAAGTTATTGTGTGAGACACTTCATATCGAAATTCCAAATGAGTATAGATAACTGCAAATAACAGTTTGTAGGGGAGTTCTGATACTCCCCTATAAAAACGGCTATTTATCAACTGTTTGTTGTGACATAGCCTTTTATAATTTCTGGAGAGGCTTTTGGATGTACCTCTAAAATCTCGTAATAATCAACCATTTAAAATGCCTCCTGAAGGATATCTCTAAGAAAATGACTCCATCTGAGATTGCAAATAACAAATGACAACCTATAGATAATTTAATCCTTCCTCGGGAATAATTTAGGTGAATAAATACATTGATGATTTTATTCTATCGTATTTTTGAAATTAATACATCATAAAAAATATTTCAACGATAATGCAGAAATATCTAAAGTTAGAGAGAAATCTGGCTTCTGAAACAAGTATAGAATTTTAAGTGTCCTAAAATTCGAACTGTGTCTATGCTATAATAAATAATAGCGTAACCGATGAGGAAAAGAAGGAATACAGAGAACTGAGAAATGAAAGAGAAATGGTTCTATGATAAAATAGAATCATCTCAGAAAAATTTCTACTTTTGGCCAAAGGAGATTCACAACCATGAACAACGAAGAAAAAAGCCTGGAACAGGTTCTGTGGGATTCTGCCAATGTGATGCGCCAGACCATGGGGGCAGCGGACTACATGAACTATGCCCTGGGCCTTATTTTTTACAAGCATCTGTCTGATAAAACCCTGGAAGCGGCAGCCGATGCCCTGGTGGATTCCGGAGAACTGGAAGAAGAGGCAGTGACCACGGAAGAGGCCCGCCAGGCTGTGTACAAGAAATATTACGAGGATGAAGAATTCCATGATGACCTGCTGGAAACCATGAATATGGATTATGAAATCAAGCCGGACTTTACCTTTACTGCTTTGATGGATTCCATCCGGAAGCAGCAGTTCCAGCTGGAAAATCTGAACCAGGCGTTCCGGGATATTGAACAGTCCAATTCGGACCTTCTGGGCCATCTGTTCGACGATGTGGACCTGTATTCTACCAAGCTGGGGTCCACGCCCCAGAAACGGAACGACATGATTGCCCAGGTGATGACGGCCCTGGCGCCCCTGAACCTGGACAGCCACAGCGGGGACGTGCTGGGGGATGCCTATGAATACCTGATCGGCACCTTTGCTTCGGATATGGGCCAGAAGGCGGGAGAATTCTATACCCCCCAATCGGTTTCCCAGCTGCTGACTCACATTGTAACCTGGGGCCAGGAAGCCAAAAAGGGGTTCAGTGCCTACGATCCGGCCATGGGATCCGGTTCCCTGCTGCTGAATGTACGCCATTATATCAAGGATGTGGATTCCATAGAGTATTACGGCCAGGAAATCAAAACATCCACCTATAACCTGGCCCGGATGAATATGATCATCCATGGCATTGCCGCCACCAACCAGCATCTGCGGAATGCGGATACCCTGGACCGGGACTGGCCCAGTGATGAAGTGACGACTTTTGACGGGGTGATGATGAATCCGCCCTATTCCCAGCACTGGAGTGCGGACAAGGGGTTCCTCAATGACCCCCGGTTTTCCGATTACGGGGTGCTGGCCCCCAAATCCAAGGCCGACTATGCCTTTTTGCTCCATGGCCTATACCATCTGCGGGATTCCGGTACCATGGGCATCGTCCTGCCCCATGGGGTGCTGTTCCGGGGTGCTGCGGAAGGGAAGATCCGCCAGAAGCTGCTGGAAAAAGGCAATATCTATGCGGTAATCGGCCTCCCGGCGGGGATTTTCTATTCCACCGGCATCCCTACCATCATCATGGTGCTGAAAAAAGACCGCCCCGGCCGGGATGTGCTGTTCATCGACGGCAGCCAGGAATTTGAAAAAGGCAAGGCCAAGAACACACTGACCCCGGCCAACATCCAGAAGCTGTTCCAGGCCTATGTGGACCGGAAGGACGTGGACAAATTCGCCCATGTGGCCTCCTTTGAAGAAATCCAGGAAAACGACTTCAACCTGAACATCCCCCGGTATGTGGATACCTCCGAACCGGAACCGGAAATCGATCTGGGAGAAGTGAATAGGGAACTGGCGGATACCAACGCACAGATCCAGGCAGCCGAAAAAGAACTGGCGGACATGATGGGAGACCTGACCACCACCGATCTCAAGAAGGCTAAAGACCTTCAGGACCTGCTTCACCTGTTTCAGTAAGGAGATGGGATGATGAAAAAAGAAATGAAAAAGGTTCCGGCGGTACGGTTTACGGGGTTTACGGGCGATTGGGAACAGCGTAAGTTGGGAGATTTTGGATCGGTTGCTATGTGTAAACGGATTTTTAAGAATCAGACAGCAGAAAGTGGTGACATCCCATTTTATAAAATTGGTACATTCGGCGGCCGACCTGATGCCTATATTTCGAAGGAACTTTTTGATGAATACAAAAAGAAATATTCATATCCAGAGAATGGTGATATTTTGATTTCAGCATCTGGGAGTATTGGCAGAACTGTCGAATATACTGGGGAAAATGCATATTATCAGGATTCAAATATAGTTTGGCTAAAACATGATAATAGAATCCAAAATTCATTCTTAAAACATCTTTATGAGATTATTAAGTGGGCTGGAATTGAAGGTAGTACAATCAAGAGATTATACAATAACAATATACTCAAAACGGAAGTTATGGTGCCTTCTGTGAAGGAACAAAAAATAATCGGGAATTACTTTGAAAAACTCGATAACCTCATCACCCTTCATCAGCGTAAGTCCGACCAGCTGAAAAAGCTGAAAGCCTATTTCCTCCAGAACCTGTTCCCGGACAAAGGGGAGAAGGTCCCGAAAATCCGGTTCAAAGGGTTTACGGACGATTGGGAACAGCGTAAGTTGGAAGATTACTTGGAAACATCTACTGATAAAAATTTCGAAGGCAGATATTCTAAAGCTGATGTATTATCCGTTTCAGGCGACGTGGGTGTTGTGAATCAAATTGAATTTCAAGGTAGGAGTTTCGCTGGAGCTTCTGTGCTTAATTATGGCGTTGTTAACACTGGTGATATCGTATATACAAAGTCTCCATTAAAGTCAAATCCATATGGAATTATAAAAACAAATACAGGAAAAACCGGAATTGTTTCTACACTTTATGCGGTATATCACCCTAAACAAAATACTGATTCCAAATTTATAGAGTGCTATTTTGATTCCGATTATAGACTTAATAAATACCTTCATCCGTTAGTCAATAAAGGGGCAAAAAATGACATGAAGGTTACTGCTGATAATGCTCTCAAGGGCATTGTTGTTATTCCAGCAATTAAGGGTGAACAGACACAAATTGCAATGTTTTTTAGTAAAATTGAGGAACTTCTTACCCTTCATCAGCGTAAGCTGGAAGCATTGCAAACGCTGAAAAAATTCCTGCTGCAAAATCTGTTTGTATAAGGGGGAAACCGTATGACTTCCTATGAATCGGAAGAAAGCATGGAACAGCACCTGCTCCGGCAGCTGACGGAACAGCAGTCCCAGTGGACACTCCGGGAGGACCTCCACACCATCCAGGACCTGTGGGACAATTTCCGGCGGATCTTGGTGAACAACAACAAAGAGCTGTTTGACGCCCATCCGCTCACCGACGGGGAATTCCTCCAGGTGCAGAACCAGCTCCGTTTCCCCACCTTTTACGACGGGGCCAAATGGATGCTGGGAGAAAACGGGGTGGCCCGGGTGGATATCCAGCGGGAAGACGCCAGCCTGGGCACCATCCACCCGGTGGTGTTCAAACGGGTAGACGTGGCCGGGGGCTCTTCCGTCTATGAAGTGGTGCATCAGATCCAGTTTCCCCGGAAAGAAGCCCTGGACCGGAACCGCCGGGGAGATGTGACCCTGCTCATCAACGGGCTGCCCATGATCCACATCGAACTGAAGAACCGGGCCCATCCTTATATGGAAGCCTTCAACCAGATTAAGAAATACCTGAAGGAAGGGGTGTTCCGGGATATTTTCTCCACCCTCCAGATGTTCGTGGTGACCAACGGGGCGGATACCCGGTACATTGCCGCCGCTGCGGAAAACAGCCTGAATCCCCAGTTCCTGTCCCTGTGGCTGGACAACAAGAACCAGCCCCAGACTGATTACCTGTCCTTTGCCCGGGATGTGCTGTCCATTCCGGCGGCCCACCGGATGGTGTCCCAATATACGGTGCTGGACAGCGAACGGAAGGCCATCATCCTGCTCCGGCCCTACCAGATCCACGCCATCGAAGCGGTGAAAAACGCCGTGAATCCCTATACGGACGGGGGCACCCAGTCTGGCTTCATCTGGCACACCACCGGCAGCGGCAAAACCCTGACCTCCTACAAAACAGCCCATTACCTGACCCAGATTCCCAGTGTGGACAAGGTGATCTTCGTGGTGGACCGGAAGGATTTGGACAACCAGACCACCGGGGCCTTCCAGGCCTATGCCCAGTATGATACCATCGATGTGAGCGAAACGGACAACACCAGTGACCTGATGCGAAAACTCCAGGCCAAAGGCGGGGACGTGATCGTCACCACCATCCAGAAGCTTCAGCGGGTGATGAAACGGTACCCGGAAGGGTCCAATCAATACGAAAAACTCCACAAACTGCGGCTGGTGTTCGTGGTGGATGAATGTCACCGGGCGGTATCCCCGGCAGCCCAGGCCCAGCTGGACCAGTATTTTACCCGGCCCCTGTGGTACGGGTTCACCGGTACCCCGATTTTTCAGGAAGATGCCAAGAACAGCGCCGGGAACCTGCCCAAGACCACTCAGGAACAGTACGGAAAATGCCTCCACCGGTACACCATCAAGGAAGCTCTCCACGATGGGGCAGTGCTGGGGTTCCAGGTGGAATACCACAGCACCTTTGACCTGGAGGACCTGGCCCGGAAGAACCAGGTGACCGGCTGGGAGGAAGATGAGGACGGATACAGCCTGGAAAAGGTCCTGCTCCGGGAGAAAATCCTGGATGCTGCCTATGAGGACGAAGGGCACATGCGCCAGGTGGTGGATTTCATCATCAACCGTTCCAGCGGCAAACTGGGACTGGACCGGGGGAAGGGGAACAACTTCACCGCCATTCTGACCACCAGCTCCATCCAGCAGGCCCAGCGGTATTATAAGCTGTTCCAGGATGTGAAGGCGGGGAAGGTGCCGGGGCTGGAAGTGAGCAGCGCCATCAAACGGAAACTGGCAGATTTTCCCAAAGTGGCCATTACCTATTCCGTAACGGAAAATGAGGACAACAGCTCCGTAAACCAGGATCGGATGAAGGAATCCCTGCAGGATTACAACGAGATGTTCGGTACCCAGTTCGGTCTGGACCAGCTGAACGCCTACAACGCCAATGTCAACGATCGTCTGGCCCGGAAGAAGAAACAGTACCAGGTGCGGGATGCCCAGCTGGATCTGGTGATTGTGGTGGACCGGCTGCTCACCGGGTTCGATGCCCCCTGCCTTTCTACTCTGTTCATCGACCGGAAGCCCATGCGGTCCTATGGGATCATCCAGGCCTTTTCCCGGACCAACCGGCTGTTTGACAGCCAGAAACGGTTCGGGCAGATTGTGACCTTCCAGGTGCCGGCCCATTTCAAACGGGCGGTGGATGAGGCCATCAAGCTGTATTCCGCCGGGGGCGGCAGTTTTGTCCAGGCGCCCACCTGGGAAGAAGCGGAACAGAAGTTCCGGGAAGCCCTGGGAAAACTCCGTCAGGCAGCTGCCAGCCCGGAAGCAGTGGATGGTCTGACGAAAAAACAGAAGCTGACCTTTCTCCGGGCTTTCCGGGATTTTGACGATGCCTATGGGGATATCCAGGTGTATTCCGAATTCCAGGACCGGAATCTGGAACGGGATTACAAAATCAGCGAAGAAATCATCGAAGGATACAGCGGCAAGTTCCGGAATGTGAAGGAAGAAATGAAGAAGGACCAGGGGGATGACGGGGATGAAGATGTGAACCTGGTCCTGACCTTCGAGCTCCGGTGCTGCCACCGGGACCAGATCGACGAAGATTACATCCTGAAACTGATGGAAGCCACCCGGCCCGATGAATCGGCCCTGATGATTGCGGATACGGCCAAGAATCAGAAGATTTTCCAGGAAATCAACGAAGAAATCGCCCGGTTCCGGAAGACCAATCCGGCCAGAGCCGAAGTCCTGGAAGAAATCTGGAAAGACTATCAGGACAACCCGGCAGCCTTTGTGAATCGGAGTTTTGTGGATGAAATGAACGACCGGGTACGGGCCAGGGTGAAAGACACCATCGATACCTTTGCCCGGGAATGGTGTGTGGATCCCGAGGCTCTGGAATTCTTCATCGAAACCTACGATATCAAGAAAGGTGAACACGACAAGCAGGTGAACCAGGACGCCTTGAAAAAGGCCAGTGATGTGAAAGAATACCGGAAAAGCCATCCGGATATCGGCCTGAAGTATTGGGGCAGGCTGCTGGCCGCCATCCGGGCTATGTACGTGGAAAAGCTCCAGAAGCTGATTGAGCAGTAAGAATAGCAGCCTCTTTTGAGGCTGCTTCCGATTGCTGAATATGGAAGGGATGCTTTTATGGAAAAGTGGACAGAAAGAGAAATCGATCTAAGTGAATATATGGGATATTATGTCACATGTACCGCATTGGAATTATTTTTTGCAGGGATGGATAAGAAAGACTTGCAAGAAATGATTGAAAGAAATCCCGCGGATAAAGAAGAAATCCTAAAATTACGTACAAGAGCTGGAGAATATTTTACTTCGCTTGATATAACGGTAAACAAAGCGGCACTTATTTTAATGAATATTGGAGAAAAGGCCTATGTGAAAGGGAATCGGGAACCGTGGGCCGTTTATGCACATCATCGGCTCAATAAAAGAGTAAAGTGGCCGATGATTATTACGGCAGTCGTGATACTGGCAATCATCTATTTCCTGTTTTTTAAATAAGCAGAGTAAGCGGAGTAGGAATTCCGCCTTAAGGAATATAGGATGCAAGAGGAACGTCCAAGTGACGGTCCTCTTATTTTTTTGTCTCTAACTCGATCATAACAAACCTTAGCCGGTATGGGAGCCATAGTAGCTTCTCATACCGGCTTTTTATATGCCAGAAAAAAATTTTAAAGTTTTTTGGAAACCGTCAGAAAATCCACTCTCCCAAGGCTAAAGAGTGGAAGGGGAAAACGATACTAACCCTCAGAAAGGAGGAAAAGCCATGAAGCAAAGAGTTAGCATCAGCGTTTCTGCGGCAAAGGGTGGTGGGCATATCGCTGCCATACGGTCTGTGTCCGTGCGGGAACGGATCCTGCGGTTCCTGCTGGGCGGGAAAGAAAAAGTAACCATCATCGTACCAGGTGACTCCGTAGAGGAACTGGCCATCAGGGAAATTAACGAAGGAGGAAACTAAGGTGACGAAGGGCAATCTTGAAAATCTGGCGAACGAAATGGCCAATTGCACAAAGACCCTGCTGCGGATTGTAGAAGCTCTGGAAAACGAGATGAACAATAGAACAGCAGAACCGGAAAAGGTGGTTCCGGAGCGGAAGGCCCTTTCTTTTGAAGAAGTTCGGAAAGCGGCGGCTGACAAGTCCCGCCAGGGATTCACAGCAGAAGTGAAAGCCCTTATTGAAAAATATGGGGCGGAAAAACTCTCCAGCGTAAAGCCGGAAGACTATGAAGCCTTTATGAAGGAACTGGAGGAGATCAGCCATGCCGGATAAGCAACATGCGGTTCTTTCCGCCTCGTCCAGCTACCGCTGGCTGGCCTGCCCGCCTTCCGCGTTGGAGTGTGCGAAGCGGCCGGATACCACAAGCGACTTTGCCCGGGAGGGTACGGATGCTCATACTCTCTGCGAATACAAGGTGAAGGAAGCCCTGGGCAGGAAGGCCCAGAACCCTACGGGGACCCTCGACTATTACAGCGAGGAAATGGCTGAATGCACGGACGACTATGCCCAATTCGTCATGGAGCGGCTTGCGGAAGCAAAGAAAGAGTGCAAGGATCCCATCGTCCTTGTAGAACAGCGGTTGGACTTCTCGAAATGGGTGCCGGATGGGTTCGGTACAGGAGACTGTGTCATTGTGGCGGACGATACCCTGACCGTCATCGATTACAAGCACGGGCTTGGTGTGGAAGTCAGTGCGGAGAAGAATCCCCAGATGATGTGCTATGCCCTGGGGGCACTGGACCTCTTCGACGGGATTTACGATATCCAAAGGGTCTCCATGACCATCTTCCAGCCAAGACGGGATAATGTCAGCACCTACGAAATGACCAAAGGCGACTTGCTCCAATGGGCGGAGAAAGTCCTCAAACCCACGGCTGCTCTGGCGGCTAAAGGCGAAGGGGAGTACAAAGCCGGTGAGCACTGCCGGTTCTGCAAGATCAGGGCCACCTGCCGGAAACGGGCAGAGTATAACCTGGAACTTGCCAGGTATGACTTCGCCATGCCGTCCACTCTCTGTGACGCAGAAGTAGAAGCAGTGCTGGAAAAGGCCGATGACCTTGTAGCCTGGGTGGGTGACATTAAGGACTATGCCCTGCAGCAGGCTCTATCCGGCAAGGCATGGACTGGCTGGAAACTGGTGGAAGGGCGCTCCAATCGCCGTTATGTAGACGACGATGCGGTGGCCGCCAAAGTGGAGGAAGCCGGATACTCTCCCTACGAAAAGAAACTCATGGGCATCACGGCCCTGACCCGCCTTCTGGGGAAACGGAGGTTTGATGAACTTCTGTCCGGCCTCATCGAAAAGCCCCAAGGCAAACCGGTCCTGGTACCGGAATCGGACAAACGCCCGGCTATGCATACCGCGGTAGAAGATTTTAGCAGTGAAAATTAAGGAGGAACGAACAATGAAACATTATGTAAACCCTTGCAAAGTCATTACCGGAGCAAATACCCGCTGGTCCTACGCCAACGTCTGGGAACCCAAATCCATCAACGGAGGAACCCCCAAGTACAGCGTGAGCCTCATCATCCCCAAGTCTGATACGAAGACCGTGGAAAAGGTGAAAGCGGCTATCCAAGCAGCCTATGAGGAAGGGCAGGGCAAGCTCAAAGGAAACGGCCGCATCGTGCCGAAGCTGGAAACCATCAAGAACCCGCTCCGTGACGGAGATCTGGAACGGCCTGGGGATGATACCTACAAGGACAGCTACTTCATTAATGCCAATTCTGCCACAAAGCCCGGCATCGTAGATTCTTCCTGCCAGCAGATTCTGGAACGGTCTGAAGTGTACAGCGGGGTCTATGGAAGAGCCTCCATCAACTTCTACGCCTTCAACTCCAACGGCAACAAGGGCATTGCCTGCGGCCTGAACAACCTGCAGAAGATTCGTGATGGGGAACCTCTGGGCGGAAAACCCCGGGCAGAAGACGACTTTGCTACGGCAGACGATGATGATTTCCTGGACTAAGGAGGAACAATAATGGAAAATGTTTTGAAATTGATTCTGGATTGTCTGTACTGTCTGGTTGCCCTGTGTGTTGGAGGATTTTTCGTATCCATGATCTATACGGATATCAAAAAGGACCAGCGGGATGAAATAGCGGCCCGGAACCGGGAAGAACGGGAAGCAGAATATCATCGCAAACAAATGGAATCCTTTCGGAAATAAGACTTGGTAAATGGTGGCGGCGGGGCCTTGTGCTTCGCCGCTTTTCTCGAGGTGAAACGTATGAAAACCATCAGTATCGATATTGAAACCTACAGCGATGTGAACTTAGCCAAATGCGGGGTCTATAAATATGCCGAGTCCCCGGATTTTGAAATCCTCCTTTTTGGCTATGCAGTGGATGGAAGAGAGGTGAAAGTAGTCGATCTGGCCCAGGGGGAAACCCTCCCGGAAGAGATTCTGGAGGCACTCACCGATGACTCCATCACCAAATGGGCCTTCAATGCCAATTTCGAACGGGTGTGCCTGTCCCGGTATCTGACGGACCTGGGGAGGAGCCTGGATCCCTTCCATGACCGGCACCCGCTGTCTCAAGAGTGTGCCCGGTTCCTGAACCCGGCCGGCTGGAAGTGCTCCATGGTCTGGTCCGCCTATATGGGGCTGCCCCTTTCCCTGGAAGGAGTGGGGGCAGTGCTGAATCTGGACAACCAGAAGATGAAGGAAGGCCGGGATCTGATCCGCTATTTCTGCGTGCCTTGCAAGGAAACCAAGACCAACGGGGGCCGGACCCGGAACCTGCCCCGGCATGCTCCGGACAAGTGGAATCTCTTCAAGAGCTACAACAAGCGGGATGTGGAAGTGGAAATGGCCATCCAGGAAAGGCTGCAAAAGTATCCTGTCCCAGACCAGGTATGGGAGGAATACCATCAGGACCAGGAAATCAACGACCGGGGAATCGCCATTGATCTGGAACTGGCCCGGCAGGCGGTGGCCATGGATACCAAAAGCCGGGAGAGCCTGATGGCCGCTCTAAAGGAAAAGACCGGATTGGAGAATCCCAACTCCGTCCTCCAGATGCTGGGATGGCTGGAAGCCCGTGGTCTAAAGTCGGACTCCCTGGGGAAGAAGCAGGTGAAGAAACTATTGAAAACGGCCCAGGAGCCTCTCCGCAGTGTGTTGCAGCTCCGGCAAAAGCTGGCCAAGTCTTCTGTGAAGAAGTACCAGGCCATGGAAATGACCGCCTGTCAGGACGGCAGGGCTCGGGGTATGTTTCAGTTTTACGGGGCAAACCGTACTGGACGGTTTGCGGGGCGGCACATTCAAATTCAAAATCTCGTGAGAAACACCATACCGGACCTTTCCGAAGCCCGGGATCTGGTGCGGCAAGGAAACTACGAGGCCCTGGATCTGCTCTATGATTCTGTGCCGGATGTGCTGTCCCAGCTGATTCGGACCGCCTTTGTGCCCCGTGAGGGGATGAAGTTTGTGGTCTCGGACTTCTCGGCCATTGAGGCAAGGGTCATTTCCTGGATGGCCGGGGAAAAGTGGAAAGCCGCAGCCTTTGCAGCCGGGAAGGACATCTACTGCTCAACGGCCAGCCAGATGTTTGGAGTGCCCGTGGTGAAACACGGGGTGAACGGGGATTTGCGCCAGAAGGGGAAAATCGCGGAACTGGCCTGTATCGCAGAAGGGCAGCTTGTCCTTACGGATCATGGTCTTATCCCCATTGAAAAGGTGACCACGGAAGACCGGGTTTGGGATGGAGAGAACTGGGTCCACCATGATGGGGTGGTCTACAGAGGAGAAAGAGAGGTGATGCGGTATGCAGGTCTCTTGGCTACTCCGGATCACCTGGTCTATGTAGAGGAAAAGGAGGAACCCATCCCGTTTCAGGCAGCGGCGGAGAATGGGTACCACCTTCGAAGATTGTGCTCATCCATCGTGATACAGTATGGAGACCTGCCTGCCCGGGCCCGGGTCTACGACATCCTCAATGCCGGACCCCATCACCGTTTTACCGTATCGGACTGCCTAGTGCATAACTGCGGCTATGGCGGCTCCGTGGGTGCCTTGAAGGCCATGGGGGCCATGGATATGGGGATCCCGGAAGAGGAGTTGGGACATCTGGTCCAATCCTGGCGGGCCGCCAATCCCCACATCGTGGATTTCTGGTGGCAGGTGGATAAGGCTGTGAAAACCGCCATCAAAAAGAGGATTCCTGTCCAGGTCAACAATCTCCGATTCCTCTGCAAGAGCGGCATGCTGTTCATCGAACTCCCCAGTGGGCGGCGGCTTTCCTATGTGAAGCCCCGGATCGGAGAGAACAAGTTCGGCGGGGAATCCGTAACCTACGAGGGCATCGGTGCAACAAAGAAATGGGAGCGCCTGGAAAGCTATGGACCGAAGTTCGTAGAAAACATCGTCCAGGGCACGGCCCGGGACATCCTCTGCTACGCCATGCAGACTCTGCGGCACTGTGCCATTGTGGGCCACGTCCACGATGAACTGATCATCGAGTGCCGCAAGGACGTAAGCGTGGATGCCATCTGCCAGCAGATGGGAAGGACCCCACCCTGGGCGGAAGGTCTGATCCTCCGGGCGGATGGGTATGAATGTGAGTTTTATCAGAAAGATTGAACGAAACCGTCAGAAAACACCTCCTGCCGTGGCTAGTAAGCAGGAGGTGTTTATTCATGAACGATATACAGAAAGCACAGATTCGGGAACTGCGGCTCCAGGGAGTCGGGTATCGGAAAATCGCCAAAGAAACAGGCATGTCGGAGAATACCGTCAAATCCTACTGCCGCAGACACCCTTTATCCCTCAAGGAGCCGGAAACGGAACAAGCCCATCACTGCCTGCAATGCGGTCAGCCTATTGAGCAGAACGACAAACGGAAGGAGAAAAAGTTCTGCTCCGATGCCTGCCGGATGGCCTGGTGGAATAGCCATCGTGACAAGGTGAACCATAGGATTGTACGAAAGCTGGAATGCCCTTGCTGTCATGAGACATTCATTGTCTACGGGAACGGGCAGCGCAAATACTGCTCCCACACTTGCTATGTAAAAGACAGGTTCAGAGGTGGCCAGGATGGACGCTAAGCAGTTGAAACAGGAGAAGATGTACCTGGCCGCCATGCATTTCATCAGGGGAATGCTCCAGAAGGGTTTGATTACAAAAGCTGAATACGGAAAAGCCGAACGGCAGCTCCGGAATAAATATTCTCCTGTGATCGGCCCATTATTAGCAGATATCGACTTGCTATGAATCCGGTTCAGAGTGAGTAATAGTAGCAAAAGGAGTTGATACAATGAAGAAAATCACGCGGGTCAGTCGGCCCATGCCGACCATCACGCGGAGAAAAAAAGTGGCAGCCTATGCCCGGGTCTCCGTGGAGTCGGAACGGATGAACCATTCCCTATCGGCTCAGATCAGCTACTATAACGGCCTGATCCAGAGAAACCCGGAATGGGAATTTGCCGGTGTCTATGCAGACGACGGTATCAGCGGAACCACTATCGACAAGCGAAAAGGGTTCAAGCAGATGCTGGCGGACTGTGAAGCAGGAAAGATTGACATTATCCTTACAAAGTCCATCCAGCGCTTTGCCAGGAACACAGTAGACCTTTTAACGACAGTGCGGCATTTGAAAGACCTGGGTATAGAAGTGCGGTTCGAGAAAGAGCATATCCGCTCCCTTACGGGTGACGGCGAACTGATGCTTTCCATCCTGGCATCCTTTGCCCAGGAAGAGAGCCGTTCCATTAGTACAAATGTCAAATGGGCAACCCGGAAGCGGTTTGCAAAAGGGGTTCCCAATGGACGATTCCGAATCTATGGATACCGTTGGCAGGGAGATCAGCTTGTCCCTGAGCCCAAGGAAGCGTCTGTTGTAAAGCTCATTTATGACAACTTCTTAAAAGGCCTGTCCGCTGAGACCACAGAAAGGCAGCTGGAAGAAATGGGAATCAAGTCCTTTAATGGGAAACATTTCGGGAATTCGGCCGTCCGGAGAATATTAGAGAACATTACTTACACCGGGAATCTATTGTTCCAGAAAGCCTATTCTGCAGACCCCATCACTGGAAAAACCAAAATCAATCATGGAGAACTCCCACAATATTTTGTGGAAAATACACATGAGGCCATTATCCCCATGGAAACCTATAAAAAGGTACAGGAAGAAAGGGAAAGACGGCGGGAACTGGGGGCTTTGGCAAACTGGTCCATTAATACCTGCTGCTTTACCAGTAAAATCAAGTGTGGAATTTGTGGAAAAAGCTATGTACATAGTATTCGCAGAGATCAAAAGAAAGAGAATGTCTGGACCTGTATTTCCCATAAAAAGAAGGGAAGAACTTGTCATTCAAAGGGTGGAATTCCACAAAAAGTCCTTATTAAAGAATGCACAGAAGTTCTGGAGCTTTCCGAATTTGATGAAAAAGTCTTTCTGAATCATGTGGATAAAATTGTAGTCACTGAGCCACATGTTATGGTGTTTCATATGAAAAATGGAGAGCAGATTACACGGCAATGGGTTTCTACTGCCCGGAAGGACGCATGGACTAGTGAACGCCGGAAGGAATGGGGAGAAAGACATAAGCTAAAAAGCACAAATCCCAATCGAAAGATATTCAATGAGTTCACGGGGTTTATCAAATGCGGGAAATGTGGGGAAAATTACAGGAGCCAACAAACTACATATTCTGATGGAAAAAAGGAACGGTACTGGCGGTGTGCTGGTATATGTGGCAATGAAGCCATCAAAGACAGTACTATGAAAAAGCTAACTGCTTCTGTGCTGGGACTGGACACTTTCAATGAGGAAAAAATGGATGAATCCCTTGAAAAAGCAGTTGTCCTGAATGGAGAAATAACATTCCATTTTAAAGATGGCCATACGGAAACCAGGCAATATAGAGAAAGAAAACGGGGAACCCGTCATAGCGAAGCGTATCGGGCTTATATGCATGAAATCATGCAATATGCAAAACGCAAGGACCCAGAGGCTAAAAAAATAATGCTTGCGATGAAAGAAGAATGGAAGAGAGAGGATAATCGATGGCAAAAACAGTAAGAGCGATTCCGGCAACAATCAGCCGTTATACATCATCTCCGATTAATAGTCGGAAGAAAAGGAAAGTAGCAGGGTACGCACGGGTTTCAACAGACCACGATGATCAGATTACCAGCTATGAAGCCCAGGTCGATTATTATACAAACTATATCAAAGGGCGGGATGACTGGGAATTTGTAGGTATCTATACGGATGAAGGAATCTCTGGTACAAATACCCGCCATCGTGATGGATTCAAGCGAATGGTCAATGATGCTCTGGAAGGAAAAATCGACCTGATCCTTACAAAGTCTGTCAGCCGCTTTGCTAGAAATACCGTCGATAGCCTTTCCACTATTCGGAAATTAAAAGAACACAAAATAGAGTGCTACTTTGAAAAGGAAAATATCTGGACTTTCGACAGCAAGGGAGAATTGCTCCTGACGATCATGAGTTCCCTGGCCCAGGAAGAAAGCCGGAGTATTTCAGAAAATGTCACCTGGGGTCATCGGAAGCGGTTTGCCGATGGCAAAGTCAGCGTCGCTTACAGCCGTTTCCTGGGATACAAGAAAGGCCCGAACGGTGGGCTAGTAGTTGTACCAGAAGAAGCAACAACGATCAGGCTCATCTACAAGCTATTCCTAGAAGGCTTGGGAACAACAACTATTGCCAAGCAACTAACAAAACGAGGACTTAAAACCCCAGGAGGAAAATCCAAATGGAGTGCACGTACGGTTTACAGTATCCTTCAAAACGAAAAGTACAAGGGAGATGCACTTCTACAAAAAAGCTATACGGTTGATTTTCTTACAAAGAAAACGAAAATCAACGAAGGGGAAGTCCCCCAATACTATGTAGAGCATGACCATGAAGCCATTATTGAACCTCAGACCTTTGAAATGGTGCAAGCGGAACTGAAACGTAGAAATAAAGCACGGAAGTACTTCAGTGGTACTAGCATCTTTTCCACCAAAATCCAGTGTGCTGAATGCGGAGGATGGTACGGTGCGAAGGTCTGGCACTCCAATGACAAGTACCGCAGAATCATCTACCAGTGCAATAATAAGTTCCGAAACAATACAGGGTGCAGAACGCCGCATCTGACAGAAGAGGAAATCAAGATGTACTTCGTCCGGGCAATGAATCAGATGATTACAGAGAAGGATGAGATTATCCAGACCATCGAGGATGCTAGGCAGGTGATCTGTGACAACGGAGACCTTCTAGCCAAACGAGATGCCATGCAGAAGGAAATCGGCATCCTGGTGGAAATGGCCCAGAATGCTGTGGAACGGAATGCACGGGTGGCGCAGAACCAGGAAGAGTACCAAAAACAGTATGATGACATCATCAGCCGCTATGATGCAATGAAAATTGAGTACGAACAACTGTGTGAGAAGATTGAAAACCGCCAGGATCGGAATGAGCAGCTTGGACGGTTCATTCAGGAACTGAAAGGTCGGAAGAGCCTGCTCACCGAATTTGACCATTCACTCTGGTGTGCCCTGGTCGATAAAATGATAGTAAAAGATAAAGAGAATGTAACCGTGGTCTTTCAAGACGGGACGGAAATCAAGGCATAAATAGAAACCGCTTTGCAGAAATGCAGAGCGGTTTTTTCTTTGTCCAAAACACCAGGCATGTCAATTTTAACAGCAATTGCAGGGGGCTTCTGGGGTGCACTTCACTTTGCACCCCAGGGTGCATCGTTCAAGAATTTAAGGGAATAATCGTGTAATTGTATCAAATGTTGTAAGGCAACCGATCCGTGCTGTGGAACTGGCGGATTTTTGTTGGCAACTTATGAACACATGCGTACGCAGAACAAGGATATAGAGAAACAGAAATTCCTGAAAAACAATGCTTTGCATGGAGCGGACAACACTTCTCTTGTAGTAACGCTGGCGTCGATGAATCTATATCTGCACGATATCGGTGTTAATAGAAGTCCGATTGCGTATAAGGATTCGCTGATTGAGACCACGGATGATCTGGATAATGTAGTTATGACGAATCCTCCCTTCGGCACACGTTCTCAAGGGAGCGTGGAAGTATCTGCAAACAGGCCGGAATTCGTCAAGACTACGGATAATCAGGTTAATTTTCTGTAGCACATCATGTCAATCGTAAAGACCGGAGGAAGAGTCGGTGTGGTTCTGCCAGACAGCGTGGTGACAGATGCAGGAGCCACGGCGAAGGTCAGGGAGAAGCTGATGAAGGATTATAACCTTCATACAATCCTGCGCCTTCCTACAGGAATCTTTTATGCGAATGGCGTTAAGACAAATGTGCTCTTCTTCGACAAGGGAGAGCCGACAAAGGATATCTGGGTCTATGACTACCGAACAGGCATTAAGAATACGTTGGTGACAAAGCCAATGACCAGAGAGAATCTGCAGGAATTTGTCGATTGTTACTGCTCCGGTCACATGCAGGATCGCAAAGAAACGTATAACGCAGACACGAAACCGAACGGCAGATGGCGCAGATTCTCCGAAGAAGATGTTAAAGCGCGGGAGGATCTGAATTTCAAGTGGATTGACTTAACCGAAGAAGACGACCGTTCTGTCGGAGAGATTCTTGACGAGATGCAGGAAGAGGCAGACGGTATTAGCGCTGCCGTTGCTCAGTTGAAAGAACTGCTGGGAGGGGTTGAGTTTTGATTGATACACGGGCAATTAGAAATATAGTTCTTGACCTTGCAATAAGGGGAAAATTGACTGAGCAGCTTGCGGAAGATGGTGATGCAGTTGATTTGTATGCCAAGATGCAGGAAGAGAAGTCAAGGCTTGTAAAAGAGGGAAAGATAAAAAAGAAAAAATCTTTGCCTGTTATTTCTAAATCAGAGCAACCATTTAGCTTCCACGGAACTGGAAATGGGCACACATAAGTGATGCATGGGTAATAATAAACGGGGATAGAGGAAAAAATTATCCTGCAAAGTCAACGCTTTCTCACGATGGAATTCCGTTTATTAGTGCACTTAATTTAGACGGAAAATCAGTCGTATCAGATGAAAACCTTTTATGCCTTAGTGAGGAGCAATATGAAAAACTTGGAAGTGGAAAACTCATAAGGGGAGATGTAGTTGTATGTATTCGAGGTTCACTTGGCAAGCATGGAAGGTATCCGTTCGATAAGGGTGCTATAGCATCATCACTTATTATTGCGAGAAACTATATACAAAACGAAGTCATCAATGATTATCTGATGTTTTATCTGGATTCGCAACTATTTAAAGATGAAATAGAAAAATATAATGCGGGTTCGGCACAACCAAATCTGGCGGTAGGTAGTTTTGAAAAATTTCGTATTCCGCTTCCACCGCTTTCGGAACAAACACGAATAGTCGAACGTATCGGAGCTATTTTTGAGATTCTTGATAAAATTGACACATTGCAAAGCCGGTACGCTGCCAATTGGGAAGCGTTGAAGAGCAAAATAATCGACGCGGGCATTCAGGGCAAGCTGACAGAGCAACTGCCGGAGGATGGAACGGCAGAAGAACTGTATAAACAAATACAGGAAGAAAAAGTAAAACTCGTCAAATATGGGAAAATCAAGAAACAGAAATCTCTCCCGCCAATCAACCCAGAGGAAATTCCGTTTGATATTCCAGAGAATTGGAAATGGGCGCGACTTGGCTGTGTTGCAACAATTTTAGGCGGGAAAAGAATCCCGGCGGGAAGAAAACTTACTTCAGAAAATACTGGACATAAGTATATTAGAGTTTCTGAGATGAAAGACCGGTCTATCATTACGGAAAATTTATTATATGTTCCAGAAGATATATATCCGTCAATCTCACAGTACATTATAAATAAAGAGGATGTTTATATTACTGTTGCAGGAACTATAGGCCGTGAGGGAAAAATACCTGAGGAGATAGACGGGGCAAATTTGACTGAAAATGCGGATAGAATCGTCTTTTCTAATTTAGATCAAGAGTGGCTTATATTCTGCCTTTCATCATCAATGGTTCAAAAGCAGATTGGAATGTTGACTACGCAAGTAGCACAACCGAAACTTGCAATAAAGAAGATACAAGAGTTTTCGATTCCTCTACCACCATTTGCTGAGCAAAAGCGAATTTCCGAGCGGATTGATGAATTACTGACAGCAATGGATGGGCATTAAGTCCAAAAAAATGTCCGTACCCCCAAAACAGTCCAGCTGGTTTAGCTATTTTCATCTCAATCGTCAAAAATGAATTAAATTCTCCAACACTGAGGAATCCCTTAGTACTGTCATGCCTCACCGCGTGGTATTCTATAAGTGGCGGAATAGCTTACCCGGGAGGGTGAGAGATGGCTTAGAAAGCGCAGCGGCTTTGTCAGCCTTTGCAGCGGCCTTCCCATCTTGATGGGGCCGGCCGGGAGCGGCTTCTGTGTGACCCGGAAACCCGCGGGGGTCCGGGATAGGCAGGACACCGTGAAGGCGGAGGGAATCTGCAGCTGCAGGCTGGGCAGCCGGATTGTGCCAGGACATCGAAACGGAAAGGGAAAGCATTCCGCCACTTGGCCGGTGTGCATCGAATGGCTCCGCTTTACATGGGCGTTCGCACGCCGGCGCGGCGTTTGGCTGAATCGGAAAGGCTCCCTTCGTGGCAGCAGGTGTATGCTTGTTGACCGGGAAGGGAGTCATTTTTTCTCTCCATGGGCAAAGTATGGTATAATATTTAATACATTTTCCCGAAAGGAGCCACTACCATGCATCGTTTCTTCATTCCCAAACCCTATGCGGCAGAAATGGTCATTTCCGGCATGGACGCCCATCACATCATCGATGTGCTGCGCATGCAGCCGGGGGACACGGTCCAGGTGGCGGCGGACGACGGCATCCGCTTTGTCGGCCGCATTACGGAGCTGGGCCGCAACACCGTGACGGTGCGGGAGGTGGAGATCCTCCACGAGAGCCACGAGCCGACGGTGCGCCTGGCGCTGCTGCAGGGGCTGGCGAAGGGGGAGAAGATGGACTGGATCGTCCAGAAGGCAGTGGAAATCGGCGTGTCGGACCTCTATCCTGTGGCCATGGCCCATTCCGTGGTGCGCCTGGAGAGCGGGCGCGCGGAAAAGAAGGTGGAGCGGTGGCAGAAGATCGCCGAGTCGGCGGCCAAGCAGAGCAAGCGCGATGTGGTGCCGCGGGTGCATCCGGTCCTGCCGCTGGACAAGGCCCTGGAGGACGCGGCCTGCGAGCTGACGGTCCTGGCTTACGAGAGTGAGGACCGGACGGGCCTGAAAGAGGTCCTGCGGGCGCACGAGGGGGCGCGCAGCGTGGCGGTCGTGATTGGGCCCGAAGGGGGCATCGCGACGGAAGAGGCGGATCTGGCGAAGGCGCACGGCGCTGTGGCGGCGAGCCTGGGACCGCGCATTCTGCGGACCGAGACGGCGGGCCTGGTGGCCTGCGTCGCCATTTTGTACGAAACGGATAATTTGGAGTTGTGAGCAAAAGGAGATACTGGCAATGGACGAATGGCTGGAAGTCAGCGTCAAAGTGACCCACGAGGCGGTGGAGGCCGTGGCGGAGCTGCTGCGGGAGACGGGCGCGCGCAACGGCGTCCTGATTGAGGATCCGCAGCTGCTGGAAGAGCTGCGGGAACATACGGAGTGGGAGCTGTGCCCGCCGAAACCGTCGGACAAGGAGCTGGAGGTGGTCACCGTATCCGCCTTCTATCCCGAGGACGAGGAACTGCAGCCGCGCCTTGCGCGCATTGACGCGGGGCTGGCGGCGATTGAGTCGCGCATCGGGGCGTTCCGCTTCGGGCCGGTGCTGTTCCGCAAGGTGAGCGAACAGGACTGGGCCAACGAATGGAAGCAGTATTTCCATGTGACGCACGTGGGGAAGCACATCGTCATCAAGCCGTCCTGGGAAAGGTATGACGCCCAGGCGGACGACGTGGTGCTGGAACTGGACCCGGGCATGGCCTTCGGAACGGGGACGCACCCCACGACGTGCCTGTGCCTGCAGGGGCTGGAAGAGATCATCCGCCCCGACACGGTGGTCTTTGACGTCGGAACGGGCAGTGGCATCTTAGCCATGGCGGCAGCCAAAATGGGCGCCCGGCAGATCAAGGCGGTCGATATCGACGGCGTCGCCGTGCGCACGGCCAAAGAGAACATTGCCAAGGCCGGACTGGCGGACCGCATCGACGTGAAGCAGGGCGATCTGCTCCACGGGACGGACGGACAGGCCGACGTGATTGTGGCCAACATTCTGGCGGACATCATCATCCAGCTGCTGCCCGATGTGCCGGGCAAGCTGAAGGACGACGGCGTGTTCCTGGCCAGCGGCATCATCGACGAGTATCTGGACGATGTGACGCGCGCCGCGGAGCGGGTAGGGCTGCAGGTCACGAAGGTGGACCATATCAAGGACTGGCTGGGCATCCAGATGAAGAAGGCCCGAGTCTGAAGTAGGAGTTTTTGTTTCATGTTGAAGATTGCGTTTCTGACGCTGGGCTGCAAGGTCAACCAGGCCGACAGTGCCAGCATGGAGCTTCTGTTCCGGAAGGCGGGACATGCGATTGTGCCGTTTACGGATGCCGGAGCCGATGTTTATATTGTTAATACGTGCGTCGTGACGAACACGGGGCAGCAGAAGTCGCGCCAGATGATTCACCGGGCCGTGCGCAAGCGGGCCGATGCGGTCGTCGCCGTGACGGGGTGCTATCCCCAGACGGCGCGGGACGAGGTCAAGGCCATCGAGGGCGTGGACCTGATTATCGGGACCCAGGACCGGCACCGCATTGTGGAGCTCGTCGAGGCGGCCGTGGCGCGCAAGCGCGGCGGCGCGGACGGGACTGCGGACGGTGCGGGAACGGCGGCCGGGCCGGATGACGAAGTACGGCCCTGGGACGGCCAGGTCCTGTTCGAGGAAATGGCCGGCGGCAACGAGGAAGACAAGACGCGGGCCTACCTGAAGATCGAGGAAGGCTGCAACCAGTACTGCGCGTACTGCATCATTCCCTATGCCCGCGGACCCGTGCGTTCGCGCAGCCTGGAGAGCATCCGGGCCGAGGTGGAGAAGCTGACCGCGGCGGGCTACCAGGAGGTCGTCCTCATCGGCATCCACCTGGGCTGCTACGGCCAGGACAAGCAGGACGGGACGACATTATATGACGCGGCCCGGGCGGCCCTGTCCGTGCCGGCCCTGCAGCGCCTGCGCCTGGGCTCGCTGGAGTCCGTTGAGGTGGAGCCGCGCCTGCTGGACCTGATGCAGCAGGACTCGCGTTTCTGCCCGCACCTGCATCTGCCGCTCCAGAGTGGCTGCGACAAGGTGCTGCGGGACATGCACCGGCCGTACGATACGGCGAAATTTGCGGCCCTGCTGCGGGACATCCGCGCGAAAGTGCCCGGCATCGCCATCACGACCGATGTCATCGTCGGGTTCCCCGGCGAGACGGACGCGGACTTTGCGGCCACGTGCGACTTTGCGCGCCAGTGCCGCTTTGCGAAGATGCACATCTTCCCGTATTCCATGCGGCGGGGGACGCCGGCGGCGGAGCGGAAGGACCAGATGCCGGAACCGGTGAAGAAGGAGCGGGCCGAAGCGCTGGCGGCCATCGACCGGGAAATGCAGCAGGCGTATTTTCAGGAGAATGTGGGCCGGACGGTCCGGGTGCTCGTGGAACAGCCTGTCCGCGCGGCCCGGGGCGGAGCGGATCCGCACAAGGTGGAAGGCCTGGCCGAAAACTATGTGCGCGTGGAACTGCCCGGCGACGCGTCGCTGTGCCGCACCATTGTGCCCGTCAAAATCACGGCGGCGGGCGTTGACAAGTGCGAGGGAGAACGCCTATAATTTTTACAGGTATTGATTGATATCCATGCAGTAAGGAGTGATACAGATGGCAGACTGCGTATTCTGCAAGATTGCGGCCGGAGAAATTCCGTCCAATAAAGTATACGAAGACGACAAGATGGTGGCGTTCAAGGACCTGGAGCCGGCGGCTCCCGTCCATGTGCTGCTGATTCCGAAGAAGCATTTCGATAACATCACCGTGGCGGATCCGGACCTGGTGGCCTACATGATGGGCAAGGTCGGGGAAATCGCCAAGAAGCTGGGCGTGGCCGAAAAGGGCTTCCGCCTGGTCATCAACACCGGTGACGAAGGCGGTCAGACGATTCATCACCTGCATATGCACCTGATTGGCGGCAAAGCGCTGGGATGGCCTCCGTTCCCGCCGGAAAAGTAAGCCGGAAAAGCGGTTTGAGGCGCTGTGGCGTTATTGACATAGGCGCCGGATTACGATATAATTAACAAGTAAGATTCTGTATCGGCGTACCGTTCGGAAACCGGTACAGATATCCTATACCTAAACACTTCCCTAAAGTGTGTGGAGGGAGGGAGATCAAATGGCAGAAATCAAGGTCGGCAAAGGCGAGTCCCTGGAAAGCGCTCTGCGTCGTTTTAAGAGAGCTACCCAGAAGGCTGGCATTCTTTCCGAAGTAAGAAAACGCGAACACTACGAAAAACCGAGTGTTGCACGTAAAAAGAAATCCGAAGCAGCCAGAAAGCGTAAGTCCAGATAATGGAGGCGGGCTGTTATGACCACAAAAGAAAAGCTCATGGCTGATATGAAGCAGGCGATGAAGGACCGCGAAGCGGGGAAGCTCCGTTTGGAAGTCATCCGCATGATCCGTTCCGACATCCGCAATGCCGAAATCAACAACAAGGGTAAGGAAGAGCTGACGGAGAACGAAGTACTGGCCGTCATCATGAAAGGCGTCAAAATGCGCGAGGATTCCCTGGCGGAATTCACGAAGGGCGGACGCCAGGACCTGATTGACCAGACCAAAGAGGAAATCGCAATCCTGAAGTCCTACCTGCCGGCGGCACTGAGCGACGAAGAGCTGACGGAGATCATCCAGAAAGCCATCGCCGAAACAGGCGCCCAGGGACCCAAGGGCATCGGACTTGTCATGAAGACCGTGCTGCCCCAGGTACAGGGCCGTGCCGACGGTTCGCGGATCAGCAAGCTGGCCCGCGCCTTACTGATGAAATGAGAACACGGACAAGGCCGTAACGAAAGTTACGGCCTTGTTTTTTTTGTGAAATCAACCGCGAAAAGGGGCAGGAAGGCCCTGCCGGACATCGGTTTCTGTCGCAATCGTCGTGCAATTATAGTATAATGGGATTGTACAGGTATCTATAAGGATACAGAAGGAACAAAAGGAAGGAGACGCACCATGGAAACCATCGGACTGGCAGTGGCAGGCTTCATTTTGCTGGGCATCGAAGCCATGATTCCCGGTTTCGGGGTGTTCGGCGTGGCCGGCATCCTGTGCCTGACGGCGAGCGCTTTCTTCCTGCTGGGCGCCGGCGTGACCGCGGCTGCCGTGATTGCGGCGGTGTACGTGGTCGTGCTGCTGGTCATCGCGTTCCTGGCCTGGTACCTGCCCCGGGACAGCAAGTACAATCCCTTCGTCCTGTGGGACCGCCAGAAGAGCAGCGGCAGCAACACCCTGTCGCGGGAAGTGAAGGAATACACCGGCCGGACAGGGAAGGCCCTGACGCCCCTGCGGCCCGCCGGTATTGCCGAGATCGACGGCAAGCGCATCGACGTGCAGACCCAGGGCGAATTCATCGAACCGGGGACGGTTGTGGTGGTGCTGCGCACCGAGGGCAGCAAGGTCCTCGTGGAAGCCGCGGCTGATAAAGCGAAATAAAGATTGTTTTCAGGTTGGAATGGAGGAACGTTATGTTGACAGCGATTTTAGGCAGTGGTTTCAGCATCATCGTGTTGTTGGTGCTGATCTGGCTGTTTTTCCAGTTTGTGCCCGTCGGATTGTGGATTTCGGCCATTTCCGCCGGCGTGAACGTGGGCATCATCAACTTTATCGGCATGCGGCTGCGCCGCGTGGTGCCGAGTAAGATCGTGCTGCCCCTGATCAAGGCGAACAAGGCCGGCCTCAACGTGAACGTCAACCAGCTGGAAGCCCATTACCTGGCCGGCGGCAATGTGGACCGCGTCATCGATGCCCTCATTGCGGCGCACCGGGCCGACATCGACCTGAGTTTCGAACGGGCCTGTGCCATCGACCTGGCCGGCCGCGATGTCCTCGAAGCCGTGCAGATGAGCGTCAACCCGAAAGTCATTGAAACCCCCGTGGTCAGTGCCGTGGCCAAGAACGGCATTGAACTGCGTGTCAAGGCCCGTGTCACCGTGCGGGCCAATATCGACCGCCTGGTCGGCGGCGCCGGCGAGGCGACGGTCATCGCCCGTGTCGGCGAAGGCATCGTCACGACCGTCGGTTCGTCCGATGCCCATACGGATGTCCTGGAATCGCCGGACCATATCTCCAAGACCGTATTGGAGAAGGGCCTCGACGCCGGGACGGCTTTTGAAATCCTTTCCATCGACATTGCCGATGTGGATGTGGGACGCAACATCGGGGCGGCCCTGCTGACGGACCAGGCCGAGGCGGACAAGCGCATCGCCCAGGCCAAGGCGGAACAGCGCCGTGCCATGGCTGTCGCCAAGGAACAGGAAATGAAGGCCTACACGCAGGAAATGAAGGCCAAGGTCGTCGAGGCCGAAGCCCAGGTGCCCGCCGCCATGGCGGAAGCCCTGCGCAGCGGCAACCTCGGCGTCATGGACTACTACCGCATGAACAACATCAACGCCGACACGAAGATGCGTAAATCCATTTCCGGCGAAGACGATCCGGAACAGAAGAACTGACGACAGGCAGGTACGCGATGGATAGGGATTACAAAGGACAGCCGCCCCTGGACGACGAGGCGTGGCTGGAAGAGGAACTGAAACGGGAAGCGGGCATTTTCCACCCGGAAAAGCAGCCTGACCGTATAGTGCCTGCTGCGGCGCCAACCGAAACGCCAACCGAGGCGCCGGAGGAGGCGGAACAAGAGCCGCCGTCCCTGGAACAGGTACCCCTTCCGCCGGATACATCGGCGGAAGACTTACCGCTGCCCCAGGAGGAGCCGCAGCCGGCCGTGCCTGCTGCTGCAGCGGTTCCCGTGGTCCCCGCGGCGGGGACGGGGCCGCAGCGCCCTTTCAGCCGGGAGGAGCTGCGCCGCGGCATCAAGATGGCCATCGTATTAGGCAGACCGAAAGCCTTACAAAAAGAAGGAGACGAGTTCTAATGCTGAGAAGTGTCAATCTGGACGAACGTTTGAAGAAGGACAAGTTGAAGAAGATCCTCGATGAGAGCCTGGGCAACGAACTGGGCCAGGTGCAGCGCGACGCCCGCAATGCGGGCCTGCCGGTCATCATCCTCTTCGAGGGATGGCGCCATTCCCGCCGCAGCGAGATTCTGGGGCGCATGATGCAGTACATGGATGCCCGCGGGTTCCGCGTGTTCTCTTCGGCGAAGTTCAACAAAATGAGCCGCCGCATGCCTTTCTTCACCCGGTACTGGCAGCTTCTTCCCGAACCGGGGAACATGACCGTCTACCGGCACAGCTGGTACTACCAGAAGAACGAGAGCGAAGTGGAAGAGGGCTACGTTGGCACGAAGACGACCTTCGACCATATCAACAAGTTCGAAAAAATGCTGACCGACGGCCATTACTGCCTCATCAAGTTCTTCATCCATGTTTCGGAAAAGCAGCAGGAGGAGAACCACAAGAAGGCCGCCAAGGAACTGGGCAAGGCCTGGGAACCCTTTACGGATATCTATACCGAAGAAGGCCGTTACAAGGAATTCAAGGAACGGTACAACGTCATGCTGCAGGAGACGGACACGCTCAACGCACCGTGGCACGTGATCAGCGGCGACGATGTGGACGTGGCGGAGTACCAGGTCTTCACGACCATCGTGGACGTCCTGAAGAAGGCCGTGGCCGATTACACGGAAGCCAAGAAGCATCCGCTGCCTTCGACGAACATCAGCGACAGCAACAAGAAGTTCGATATCCTGAGCAAGGTCGACCTGACGAAGACCGTGACGAAGGACGAGTACAAGAAGAAACTGAAGGAATACCAGGACCGCCTGCGGGTGCTCCAGATCGAAGCCTTCCACAAGCAGGTCTCGACCATCCTGGCCTTCGAGGGCTGGGATGCCGCCGGCAAGGGCGGTGCCATCCGCCGCGTCACGGCCGCCCTGGATCCCCTGGGCTTCGCCGTGCACCCCTATTCGGCGCCGAATGCGGTGGAACGCATGTTCCATTATATGTGGCGTTTCTGGGTGAATATTCCGGCGCCGGGGCAGATCGCCCTGTTCGACCGCACGTGGTACGGCCGCGTCATGGTGGAACGCATCGAGAAACTGACGCCCGATGTGGACTGGCGCCGCGCCTATGACGAAATCAACGAGACGGAGAAACAGTGGTCCGAGGCGGACATGGTCATCGTCAAGTTCTGGCTGCAGATCGACCAGGACGAGCAGGCCCGCCGCTTCAAGGAGCGCGAGGAGAATCCGGAGAAGGTCTGGAAGATTACCGACGAAGACTGGCGCAACCGGGCCAAGTGGCCCCAGTACGAGGATGCGGTCAACGAGATGCTGGGCCGCACCAACACGCCCTGGGCGCCGTGGGTCGTCGTCGAGGCGGAAAGCAAGTACTACGCCCGCCTGAAGGTGCTGAAGACGGTCATCGACCAGTTGGAAGCCAAACTGAAAGAGAAATGAGGGAACGTTTTTGAGCTGGAATCTGCGCAAGGAAATCAAGGATATATTGGCAAAAGAGACCGGCACACGGATTTATGCCCCGGGGTCCCGTACCCCGGTGGCTTTTTTATACCCGAACACCTATCATCTGGGTATGTCCAACCTGGGCCTCCATATCCTGTACCAGGTCCTCGACGACAAAGGCTGGGCCGTGGAACGGTTCTTTCTGCCGGGCCGCCGGGAACTGCCGGAGTACATTAAATCGAAGACGCCCCTCCTGTCCATGGAGAACCAGCGTCCCCTGGCCGATTTTCCCTACCTTTGCGCCACCATTCCCTTTGAACTGGACTACATCCATTTCCTGGAGGAGCTGCGCCTGGGCCATATCGTGCTGACGGCGCAGGACCGGGGCGAACGGGATCCCTTCGTCATTGTGGGCGGTCCCTGCGCGACCTTCAACCCGGAACCGCTGGCCGATTTCGTCGACTGCTTCGTTATCGGCGAAGGGGAGGAGACCCTGCCGCGGCTCTTGGCCCTTTTGGAAAAGCTGCGCCTCGATGGCAAGGGCCGGGAGGAGAAGCTCCGGGCCGCCGCGCAGCTGCCGGGTATCTACGTGCCGCGCTTCTACACGCCGCGCTACGGGGACGACGGGTCCTTCGCGGGCCTGACGGCGGACCCCGGCGTGCCGTCAACGGTACGGCGCCAGTGGGTACGCAATCTGGATGACTATCCCCACACATCGGCTATCGTGTCCCCGTTGACGGAATTTGCGGACATGTACATCGTCGAAGTGGCGCGGGGCTGCGGCCGCCACTGCCGCTTCTGCATGGCGGGCTACTGTTTCCGCAGACCGCGCAGCCGGAATCTGGAGACCCTTTGGCGCGATATTGCGGAACGGCCGGCGCAGACGGCCCGGGTGGGGCTCATGGGCGCCGCCGTTTCGGATTACCCCGCCATGCGCGAGCTGACGGAACGGCTGGTGCAGGAGCATGTGCCTTTTTCCTGCGCCTCCCTGCGGGCGGACACGCTCACGCCGGAACTGGTGCAGGCCCTGGCGGCCTGCGGCCAGCGTACCATGACCGTGGCGCCCGAGGCGGGCAGCGCGAAGATGCGCGCCGCCATCAATAAAGGCATTACGGAAGAACATATTTACGAAGCCATGGAATATGCCGCCGAAGCGGGCATGCCGAACATCAAGCTCTACTTTATGATCGGCCTGCCCGGCGAGACGGACGACGATATAGAGGAAATGATCCGCCTGGTGCACCGCGTGCGGGCGCGCATGGATGAACTGGGGCACAAGGGCGATTTGGTGCTGTCCGTGAACCCCTTCATCCCGAAGCCTTTCACGCCGTTCCAGTGGAGCCCCATGGCGCCGCTGCCCGTGCTGAAAAAACGCATCCGCGCCCTGCAGGCCGGGTTCCGCAAGGACCGGCGCATCCGCCTGCTGACGGAGTCGCTCAAGGAGTCGGTCCAGCAGGCCGTCCTGTCCCGCGGTACGCGGCGCCTGGGCGCCGTGCTGCAAAAGGCCCTGGACGAAGGGACGGGCTTCAAGGAGGCCCTGGCGGCCTGCGGCCTGTCGGAGCAGGATTACGCCGGCCGGGCGTTCCCGACGGACGCGCCCCTGCCCTGGGGCCACCTGGACATGGGCGTGCGCGGCGAGTACCTGCAGACGGAACGGAAGAAGGCGGAACAGGGGACCTTTACGCCGTCCTGTTTCGACGGCTGCCGGCGCTGCGGCGTATGCCGTGCGGAAGACGGACAAGGAGAAGCATGACATGGAAGACGATTTTGTATTGCAGACGCAGGACGGCCTCTGGTGGGGAACCTTTCCCCGCTTTGCCGCGGCGGGCTTTCTGACAGCCTGCTCCTGCCGCCTGCACGGAACGAGCGCCCTCGTGCCGGGGACGCTGAACCTGGCCCTGCATGTGGGCGATGAGCCGGACCGCGTGCTGGCGGACCGGCGGCGGTTCGCCCGCGCCATCGGCGTGGACGCGGAACGCTTCACGACGTGCGCCCAGGTCCACGGCTCCCATGTGGAAGTCGTGACGGCGGACAAAGTTGGAAGCGGCGCTTTGGCGCTGCAGGACGGCGTGCTGCCGGACGGGCGCCTGGTGCGGGGCACCGTGGCGGAAACGGATGCCCTCATCACGGATCTGCCCGATGTGCCCCTGCTGCTGTTTTACGCGGACTGCACGCCCGTTTTATTGGCGGACCCCGTGACCGGTACCATCGGGCTGGCCCACGCCGGCTGGCGCGGTACGGCGGCGCAGATCGCGAAAAAGACCGTGGCCGCCCTGAAAGAACATTTCGGAGTGCGGCCGGAGAACCTGCTGGCCGCCATCGGGCCGTCCATCGGGCCGTGCTGCTACGAGGTCGACGACGGCGTGCGGGACAAGATGCCCGGGTACAGGGAGTTCTTCCAGGACCGGGGGAACGGCCATTACCTGCTCGACCTGTGGGGCGTCAACCGCCGCCAGCTCGAGGAAGCCGGCGTTCCGGCGGGACAGATCGTCGTTTCCGGCGTGTGCACGGAGGACAATCACGAGCTGTTCTGTTCGTATCGTTACGAAAAAGGGAAGACGGGCCGCATGGGCGTCTGCCTCTGCCGTCCCGGTTTTGCAAAAAGCGGTAAAATAGAGTAAAATAGTGCCGACATCAAGTTTTGCGTCAGCAACAAGTGGAGGAGAGACGACCATGGGAAAAAAGAAGGTCATGGACCGCATCACCGATTTTCTGGGCCTTTATGACAGCGATAAGTACGATCCGGAGGATCTGGAGGAACTGGAAGAAGACGAGCAGGAAGAGGAAGAAGAAGAACGCAAGCCTGTTCCGGTGGCCAAGGCGGACGAGCCGGCTCCGGAAAAGCCGAAGAAGTCTTTCTTCTCCCGCAGCAAAAAGAGCGACAAGGAGAACAAGAATCTCATTCAGATGAAGGCGACGACGGATATCCGCGTCTCCATTCTGGAACCGAAGGAGTTCGATGACTGCAAGGAAATCGCCGACTGCCTGTCCCAGGACCAGCCGGTCGTCGTGAATTTCGAGGGAACGGATCCGGCCACGAAACGCCGCATCACGGATTTCGTGACGGGCACGGTTTACGCCCTGCACGGCTCCATGCGCGCCATCGGGCCGAACATCATCGTGTGCGCTCCCCACAACGTGAATGTTGACGCCGAAGCGGAATTGTACGGCGACAACAACAGGGGGGAATGACCATGACCGCGGCACTGCATGCACAAAAAGTGGCCTTTATTGGCGGCGGCGCCATGGGCGAAGCCATCATCAAAGGCATTACGGCAGCGGGCCTGCTGCCGGCGGAGAGCGTCTTTGTGGGCGCCCACCGCGCGGAGCGGGCGGAGTATCTGCATAACACGTACGGGGTCACGGGCCTCGTCGATAACTGCGAAGCCGTCCGGGACGCGGATCTGGTCATTCTGGCCATCAAGCCCCAGATGGTGGACTCGGCGCTGACGCCGGACGTGGCGCAAGCGTTGAAGAAGGACGCCACGGTGCTGTCTATTATGGGCTCCGTGACGATTGCCCGTGTGGCGGGGCTGTTCCCGGGCCATGCGGTCATCCGCACCATGCCGAACACGCCGCTGGCGGTCGGGGCCGGTATGACGGCCATCGCTCCCGGCGAGGGCGTGCGGGAAGAGGCACTGGAGGACGCGAAGACGATTTTCGGGTCCTGCGGCGAGATCGTCGTCATCCAGGAAAAGGATATCGAGGCGGTCACGGCTGTTTCGGGCTGCGGACCGGGATATGTGTACATTCTGATTGACGCCCTGGCGGACGCCGGCGTCATGGCGGGCCTGCCGAGGGCTGTGGCCATCAAGCTGGCGGCGCAGACCTTCGCCGGCTCGGGCCGCATGGTGCTGGAAACGGGACTCCATCCCGATGTGCTGCGCGACCAGGTGACGTCGCCGGGCGGCACGACCATTGCCGGCATCCACGCCCTGGAGAACCACGGCGTGCGCGGCGCCATGTACGATGCCGTGCAGGCGGTGCTGGACCGCAGCGATGAGTTAAAAGGAAACAAGTAATGGCGGAAAGAGATAAAATCTTAAAGTATTTCAAAGGCAGCGGAGACGAGGAACTGGCGGCCAGGCTCATTGACCTGGCCGAACGGGCGAACCGCTCGAACACGTTCCGTGTCACGGAATTTCTGGACCCGCACGAGCAGAACACGGCGAAGATCGTCGCCGCGAACTTTGCGGACATCGAATTCGTGACGGACGGCGGTTTTCCCAATGCGGAACGCGTCAAGGCTGCTTTTGTGTCGGACGGGTTCCACGGCGTGCCGGATTTCGGTATGGCAGCCTATCTGGTGGCGTGGGACAAACGGTATTACACGCTGGGGCACCGCGATGTCCTGGGCGCGTTCATGGGCATGGGCTGCCGCCGGGAAATCCTGGGGGATATCGTGCTGGTGCCCGAAGGGGCGCAGCTCGTCGTGGACAAGACCTTCAGCAACTATCTGGAGAGCAACCTGACGACCATCGGCGCGGCCAATGTGACCGTGACGCCGATTGACCGGTCGGAGCTGAAGGCCCGCGAGGAAAAGGTGAAGACCATCAGCGCCACCGTGGCGGCCCTGCGGCTCGATGCCGTGGCAGCGGCGGGGTACGGGACGAGCCGTTCCCGCATGGCCGACGAGATCAAGAGCCAGAATGTGAAGATCAACTGGAAAGAAGCAAAGAATGCCGCCCAGTCCGTGGAAGAAGGGGATGTGATCTCCTTCCGCGGCCGGGGCAGGGTGGAATTGGCGGAAGTCCGCGGAACCACCAAAAAGGGACGCTTCAGCATCACGTTGAAGCGCTACATCTAAGGAGGAAGCACTATGTTGACACCGATGGAATTGAAGGGAAAGGTGTTTTCGAAGGGTTTCCGCGGGTATGACACGGACGAAGTGAACCAGTTCATGGCGCAGATCGCCAAGGACTACGAACGGCTGTATCAGGACAACGCGGAGTTGAAGGATACGGTGGAACGTGTCAGCAGCAAGCTGGAGTATTACCAGCGCATGGAGGGCACGATGCAGAATACCCTCGCCGTGGCCCAGGAAACGGCCGACGAGGTGAAGAAGAGCAGCAAGGAGAAGGCGTCCGTCATGGCCCAGGCCGTGGAGGTGGAGTGCCGCAAGCAGCGCGAGGCGACGCAGGCTTACTGCGCGAAGCTGCAGCAGGACGCGGAGCACAAGGTCAAGGAGATCAAGGACGCCGCCGACAAGTATGCCAGCGACGTGCGCGCCGGGGCCGACGATTATTCGTCCCGCGTGCGTTCCGCCGCCGACCAGTATGACAAGTCGAAGCGCGGCGAGGCGGACCTGTACGCGACCAATCTGGTCAAGAACACGGACAATGCCACGAACCGCCTGAAGGAGGACGCGAAGGCTTTCGTCACGAAGATGAAGAGCGCCGCGGAAATCGAGGCGGCCCGCGTGAAGGTGGCCAGCGACGAGAAGAGCCGCGCCCTGCTGTCGGAGGCACGGGAGCAGGCTGCGTCGCTGCAGTCGGAGGCTACGTCGCGGTCCAACCAGCTGATTACGGACGCGAACAAGAAGGCCCAGATGATGATCAACGAGGCTAATGCCCAGAGCCAGGGCATGGTGGCCACGGCGCAGAAACAGAGCCAGGATATGGTGGCGTCGGCGACGAAGGAGGCGCGGGGTATCGTGTCTTCGGCCCAGAAGGAGGCCCAGGATATCCTGGACAACGCGGGCAAAAAGTCGCAGACCATCCTGAACAAGGCGACGGAACAGAGCCACACCATCCTGTACAACGCGCAGGAGCAGAGCCATACGATGATCTTCGAGGCGCAGACGAAGGCCAGCGCGGCCATGGATGTGTACAAGTCCATGCTGGACAACGCGAACAGCCACAGCAAGCAGATGAAGAACATCCTGAGCACGCAGCTGTCGCTCTATGACACGCTGAACGTGGACAAGGCGGTCAACGATATCATTGCGGCGAAACTGAACGGGCTCGGCCTGCCCGAGGCGAAGAAAAAGGCCGACGGAACGGGCGTGAAGCCGCTCCAGCACGGGGCGGAGGCAGCGGCTGCTGCCGACGGCAAGGCCGGTGCGGCCGGCGCGGCTGCGGATACGGCGGCCGGCGCGGCTGCCAAAACGGCCGGCGGGCCGGAACAGGGCGCCGGACAGGCGCCGGCGGGGGACGATAAAGCATGATCATACTTGTGCGGCACGGGGAAGCGACACACCATACGCAGCACCTGACGGGCGGCTGGACCGATTCGGACCTGACCGCCAGGGGCCGGCAGCAGATTACGGCGGCGGCAGCCAAGCTGGCGAAGGATTTCGCCGGCCGGAAGGTGCCGCTGCGCATCCTTTGCAGCGACCTGAAGCGGGCCCGGGAATCGGCGCGGATTTTCGCGGCGGCCCTGGGCATCGACCGGGTGGAGCCGTACGCCTTCCTGCGGGAAAAGAACAACGGCGCGGCGGCGGGCCTCAAGGAGAGCGAGGCCCGGGCCCTGTACAAGCCGCCGGCGTCCCTGCGTGAACTGGACCACCGCAATTATCCCGGCGGGGAGACGCGGCGGGGCTTTTTCCAGCGGACCATTGCCGGCTTTGCGGAACAGGACATCGCGCTGGAAAAGGAGAACCTGCTCATTGTGGCCCACAAGGGGACGATCCAGAACATCGTCTTCGCCTGGATGGGCCTCGATATCGCCGATGTGAACCGCCTCTGCTTTTCCGTCGATGTGCTGCCGTCGAGCGTGACGGTGCTGGGCATCAACAAGTGGGAAGAGCACGCCGTGTTCCTGTTGAACGATGTGTCCCACCTGCACGGCGGGGAAGGGTACGGATTGTTCAATTTCAAGTTCGGAAATGTTGACGCGGTGAAACAAAAGTAGTAAAATAATGGACGTTAACAAGTTCCAGACCCATATCGGAAATGCGATGACGAAGACAGTAGTCCGTGGAAGCGGGAAAGCGAGCCGGGGAGGGTGCGAGCCCGGACAAGTGCGGAAGCGGAACGAAGATCCCTTCGGAGCATCCGGCTGAAAGGCGCGGCAGCGCGGTGAGTAGGCCCGGACGGAGCGGCGCGCGTTACAGCGCTGAATGAGCGGCGGCCTTCGGACCGTCATCAGGGTGGTACCACGGGTAAACTAAGTCTCGTCCCTTTGCGGGTCGGGGCTTTATTTTTTTGCAAGGATCACAGGAGGAAGAGAAATGGATTACAGCAAGACGTTGAACCTGCCGCAGACGGATTTCCCCATGCGCGCGGGCCTGCCGAAGGCGGAACCGAACTATCTGGATTTCTGGTACACCAACAAGATTTACGAAAAGAAGCAGAAACTGCATGAAGGGCACACGAAATGGGTGCTCCACGACGGCCCTCCGTACGCCAACGGCGGTATCCACATGGGTACGGCCCTGAACAAGGTGTTGAAGGACATCATCATCAAATACAAGTACAGCCTGGGCTATGACACGCCGTATGTGCCCGGCTGGGATACGCACGGCATGCCGATTGAGCACGCCTGCCTGAACGCCATGGGCGTGGACCGTCACAGCATGACGCCGCTGGAACTGCGCGCGAAGTGCAATGAGTACGCCCACAAATACATCGACATCCAGCGCGACGAGTTCAAGCGCCTGGGCGTGCTGGGCGACTGGGACAACCCGTACCTGACCCTGCGCCATTCCTTTGAAGCGGAACAGATCCGCGTCTTCGGCGCCATGGCCAACAAGGGTTACATTTACAAGGGCCTGAAACCCGTGTACTGGTGCCCCCACTGCGAAACGGCCCTGGCCGAAGCGGAAATCGAATATGCCGACCAGAAGACGCCGACCATCTTCGTGAAATTCCCGCTCGTCAAGGATAACGGCAAGACGCCGGCCGGCGTGAACGGCCGCCCGGTCTATGTGGTCATCTGGACGACGACGCCCTGGACCATTCCGGCCAACATGGCGGTCACCCTGAACCCTGATTTTGAATATTCCTTCGTGGAAAACGGCGACGAAGTCCTGTTCATGGCTTCGGACCTGGTGGACCACGTGGCTTCCGAATGCGGCCTGACCCTCGGCAAGGTGCTGGGCACCGTGAAGGGCCGCGAAATGGAATACGGCGAATGCGAGCATCCGTTCCCCGAATACAACCATCGCAAATCCCTCATCTGCCTGGCGGACTACGTTGACCTGGAAACCGGTACGGGCTGCGTCCATACGGCCGGCGGCCACGGCGACGTCGACTATCTGACCTGCCTCAAATACAACGTGCCCATCGTGTGCCCCGTCGATGCACAGGGCAAGATGACGGCCGAAGCGGGCGAGCGCTTCAAAGGCATGTTCGTCTTCGACGCCAACGTGCCCATCCTCAAGTATCTGGCCGAAATGGGCATGCTGCTCGGCAAAAAGAACATTCACCATCAGTACGCCCATTGCTGGCGCTGCAAGAACCCCATCATCTACCGTGCCACGGAACAGTGGTTCGCGTCCGTCGACGGCTTCCGCGATGCCGCGCTGAAGGCCATCCACAACGAAGTGAAGTGGATTCCGGCCTGGGGCGAACCGCGCATCCACAACATGGTCGCCGACCGCCACGACTGGTGCATCAGCCGTCAGCGCGTCTGGGGCGTGCCCATCCCCATTTTCTACTGCGAAGAGTGCGGTGAACCGCTGGTCAACGAAGCGACCATCGACAAGGTCGCCAATATCTTTGAAAAGGAAGGCAGCGATGCCTGGTGGAGCCATACGGCGGAAGAACTGCTGCCGGAAGGCACCAAGTGCCCCAAGTGCGGCGGCACCCATTTCCGCAAGGAAAAAGATATCATGGACGTGTGGTTCGATTCCGGTTCCAGCCACATGGGCGTCCTGCGCAAGCGTCCGGAACTGAAATGGCCGGCCGACATGTACCTGGAAGGCAGCGACCAGCACCGCGGCTGGTTCCAGTCCTCCCTGCTGACCTCTGTGGCCGTCACGGGCCACGCGCCGTATAAATCCGTCCTGACCCACGGCTACGTGGTCGACGGCGAAGGCCGCAAGATGTCCAAGTCCCTGGGCAACGGCATCGACCCGAAGGACGTCATCAAGAAGTACGGCGCCGACATCATCCGTCTGTGGGCCGCTTCGTCGGACTACAAGCAGGATATCCGCATTTCCGACGTCATCCTGAAGCAGCTGGCGGAACAGTACCGCAAGATCCGCAACACCATCCGCTATATCCTGGGCAACACCTACGACTTCGATTACGAAAAGGACAAGGTGGACTTTAAGGATATGCTGGAGCTGGACCAGTGGGCCCTGATGCGCCTCCAGTCCCTGAAGCAGGAAGTCAAGGGCGGCTACGAAGCCTACGATTTCCATGTGGCCTGCCACGCCATCCACAATTTCTGCGCCGTCGACATGTCCAGCTTCTATCTGGATATCATCAAGGACCGCCTCTACACGAGCCGTCCCGACAGCAAGGAACGCCGCAGCGCCCAGACCGCCATGTACGAAATCCTCAACGACCTGGTCGTCATGCTGATGCCGGTCCTGAGCTTCACCATGGAAGAAACGTGGCAGTACATGCGCAAACCGGCCAATGCCCCCGAATCCGTCCAGATGGTTCCCTGGCCGGAAGCAAAGGAAGAATACATTGACGCCGCCATGGAAGAGAAATGGGCGAAGTTCATTGCCCTGCGCGGCGAAGTGACGAAAGTCCTCGAAGTACACCGCCGTGCCAAGGATATCGGCAACTCCCTGGACGCCCAGGTGGAACTGCATGCCACGGGCGAAGCTCTGGAAATCCTGCATTCCGTCGAAAAAGACCTGGCCAGCCTGTTGATCGTGTCCCAGGCCAAGGTGGTCGAAGATACGGCCGCCGGCGAAGACACGGGCCGCGAAGACCTGAAGGTCGTCGTAAAACCGGCCGAAGGCAAAAAGTGCGAACGCTGCTGGACCTATTCCGACTCCGTCGGCTCCGATCCGAAGCATCCGACCCTGTGCGCCCGCTGCGCTTCCTGCGTGGACGACTGATTCATTCAACATAACGAAACGCCTGACTGCTCTGCAGCCAGGCGTTCTTTTTATGACCGGATGAAGGTTTTTCGGACGAAATCGATGAGTTTCTTTTCGTCCTCGTATATATGGTGGCCCCGCTTCATGACGAGGCCCGATGTAATGCGCACGGGCTCCCGGAAAGGGATGACGGCCATGCCGTCCCGAGGCAGGACGGCCTGCCGGGTGAGCACCGTGGAGGCGATGCGCTCGTAGACCAGGTTCTTGACGGTGTGGAGCTGCGTCGTGTGCAGCAGGATGCGGGGGTGGAGGCCTTTGGCCGCGAAGGATTTGTCGATGCGGTCGTTGACGAAGAAGCCGCCGCTTAAGAGCACGAGCGGCTCGGCGGCAATCTCTTCCCACGTGACGGAAGACCGCCCGGCCAGGGGATGCCCGGGGTACGTGCAGAAGCAGACTTCCACTTTGTAGACGGGGTAATAGACGAGGTTGTCGCTGTACGACGTATCGTAATTCGTGATGGCCAGGTCCAGTTCGTCGTTGAGGAGCATGCGCAGGGCGTCGATGCCGCCGGCTTCGGAAATTTCCAGGGAGATTTCCGGGTGGTCCTGCTGGAAGCGGCTCATGAGGATGGGCAGCATGTGGGCGCCGATCTGCAGGGGCACGGCGATGCGGATGTGGTTCTTGGTCTGGGACAGGTCGCGGATGGTGTTGTCCAGGTCCTCCATGCTCTTTAAAATCGGGATGATGCGCCGGTAGAGCGTCATGCCGTCGTCCGTGATGACGATGTGCCGCCCGTCGCGGTGGAACAGGTTGAGGCCCGTCTTGGTCTCCAGGTCCTGCATGGACAGGGAGACCGTCGGCTGGGACACGTGCAGGTGTTCGGCCGCCTTGGTGATGTTCTGCCAGCGGCAGACTTCGTAAAAGTAACGCAGCTGCGTCAGGTTCATGGTCCGTTCCTCCTTCCGGTCTGGTTCCTGGTTTTTATTATAACCTATATTCATAGGTTTTTTCTATAGTCATATTAAATAGTTGTATTTTACAGACGATTTTAAATCGGCGATAATGAAGGCAGGAAAAAAGTGTACGGAGGGAGGTCCGTTTTATGGAACGCAACAAAATGGATGCGAAGTATTTTCCCAGTTTCCGGCAGGAGCTCGTCGACGTGGGGGACGGCGTGCAGATCAACGCCCTGGCCGGCGGTTCGGGCCGCGAAGCCGTGCTGCTGGTGCACGGGCATCCGGAAACGCACCTGATCTGGCGTTTTATGGCGGAAAAGCTGGCGCAGCGCTATTTCACCGTCCTGGTCGATATGCGCGGCTACGGTGACAGCAGCAAGCCCCAGGGACTGCCGGACCATTCGAACTACAGCAAGCGCACCATGGCGCAGGACATGATCCGCGTCATGGCCCATTACGGATTCGACCGGTTCCATGCCGTCGGACACGACCGGGGAGCCCGTGTCCTGCACCGGCTGGTCCTGGATCACCCGGAGACGACGCTGTCGTGCACGCTCATGGATATCCTGCCGACGTACGACATGTACGCCGGGACGAACGAGGAATTCGCCACCAAGTACTGGCACTGGTTCTTCTATATCCAGGGCAACGGCTTCCCGGAGAAATTGCTGGCCGCCGATCCGGATTACTTCATCCACTATAATCTGAACCTGAAGGTCGGGCCCGCCGCCCGGGCCAATTTCCCCGAAGAGGTGCTGCAGGAATACACGCGCTGCTTCGCCCTGCCGGGGACGATCCACGGCATCGCCGAGGATTACCGCGCCAGTGCCGGCATCGACCGGGAATACGACAAGGCCGACGTGGTGCCCCATAAGAAGATCACCGTGCCGCTGTGTGCCATGTGGGGCAACAACGGCGTGGTCGGCAAGCTGTGGGACGTGAAGGCGGGCTGGCAGGTCTATTCGGACCGGCTGCGCGCCGTCGGCGTCGACAAGTGCGGCCACTTTGTGCCGGAAGAGCAGCCCGGTGTGGTCTACGACGAACTGGTCCGCTTCCTGGACGATGTGGACCGCGGTGCCATTTGAGGCGGACAGGGATAGCGAGGAAAGGTAGGAAAAGCCATGCATGCCATTGAGAAACTGTTGGCGGCGAAAGCCCATCAGGCAAGTGTCACGACCGGGGAAATCGTCAATTGCGACGTGGACCTGGCCGGTATCAACGACCTGTATCTGCAGACCGTGAAGTCCTTTTACGAGATGAAGGGCGACAAGGTGTACGATCCGGACAAGGTCGTCCTCTTCTTTGACCATTACGCGCCCTGCGCGACCATCAAGCAGGCGCAGAACCATAAGGAGTTCCGCCAGTTCTGCCGCGAGCAGGGCATTGAGAAACTCTTCGATATCGACCAGGGCGTGTGCCATCAGCTGCTGGCCGACAAGGGCCTGGTCTGCCCGGGCAAGATCGTCGTGGTGACCGATTCGCACACGACGACCCACGGGGCCTTCGGGGCCTTCGGCACGGGCGTCGGCGCGACGGACCTGGCGACCATCCTGATTACGGGCAAGCTTTGGTTCAAGGTGCCGGAAATCGTGAAGATCAACATTACGGGCACGCTGCAGCCGGGCGTTTACGCGAAGGACGTCATTCTGCACATCATCGGCGACCTGGGGGCGGACTACAACGTGTACCGCGCCGTGGAGTTCGCCGGCCCCGTCGTGGCACAGCTGAGCGTTTCCGAGCGTATGTGCATGTGCAACCTGTCGACGGAGATGGGCTGTAAGACAAGCTACATCCAGCCCGATGCGGTGACGATGGCGTACCTGAAGGAAAAGGGCATTACGGACTACACGATCTATACGACGGATCCCGATTTCGAGTACGCCGAAGAGCTGACGTACGACGTGAGTGATTTGAAGCCCCAGGTTTCGGCGCCGTCGAGCGTGGACAACGTCTACGACCTGGCCCGGTACGCCGGAACGAAGATCGACGAGGCGTACCTGGGTTCCTGCACGGGCGGCCGCGTGCCGGATATCGCCGTGGCGGCGAAAATCCTCAAAGGGAAGCACATTCCGCGCGACACGCGCATGATCGTCGTGCCGGCGTCGAAGAAGGTCATGGAAGAAGCCATGGACAAGGGCTATATCAAGACGCTGATGGAGGCCGGGGCCTGCATCACGGCGCCGGGCTGCGCGGCCTGCCTGGGTGTCCACCAGGGCATGCTGACGGGCGGGGAGACCTGCATCAGCTCGACGAACCGTAATTTCCCGGGCCGCATGGGTTCCACCGATGCCAAGATCTTTCTGGCCTCGCCGGCGGCCGTGGCCGCTTCGGCCCTGAACGGCTGCATCACGGACCCCGTGCCGTACCTGAAGGACTGACGGCGGGAACGTTTGGAAAGGAAGGTAGCCATGAACAACGTAGTGGAAGGCAAAGTCTTTGCGTTCGGTAAAAATATCGATACGGACCAGATCTACCCGGGCCGTTTCGTGGAGCTCACGGAGCCCGAGGATATCAAGCAGTACGCCATGTACGGGGCGGACCCGGAGTTCACGAAGAAATTCCGGCCCGGCGACATCATTGTGGCGTCGACCAATTTCGGCTGCGGCTCGTCCCGCGAGCATGCGGCCATCACCCTGAAGAGCGTCGGCGTGGCGGCCATCGTGGCGGAATCCTTCGGCCGCATCTTTTTCCGCAATGCCATCAACCTGGGCATTCCGGTCCTCACGTGCAAGGATATTTCGAAGGTGGCTGCGAACGGGGACAAGCTGCGCGTGGATATCCGCAGCGGCCGCATCGAGAACCTGACGACGGGTGCCGCGGCGCAGGCCACGCCCCTGTCGGATTATATCATGCATATTTTGGAGAGCGGCGGCATCAAGCCCATGATCCGGGCCATGCAGGAAGCAAAACAGCGTTGAGCGGGAACGGGTAATGCTATGAACATCGACGAAAAACGGATTCTGGCGCGCTTCCGGGACTATGTGGACACCTTTTCCGGAACAGGGGAGGGCGTGCGCCTCAAATACCTTCATTCCCTGAAGGTGAGCGGCCTGTGCCGGCAGATTGCAGAGGGTTTGTCCCTTTCCGCAGGGGAGGCGGAACTGGCCTGGGTCATCGGCCTGCTGCACGATATCGGCCGGTTCGAGCAGCTGCGGCGCTACCATACCTTCATCGACCGCCAGTCCATGGACCATGCCCGGTACGGCGTCCATTACCTGTTCGACGAAGGCCATATCCGAGATTTCGTCCCCTCGCCGGACGAGGACGACGTGATCCGCGCCGCCATCGGGGAGCACAACGTGTACCGCGTGCGCCCGGATCTGACGGAGCGGCAGGACCTGTTCACGCGCATCGTACGCGACGCCGACAAAATCGACATTTTCCGCGTCTATGTCCTGTACCGGGACACGCACCTGGATGTGTGGCACACGGACTGGTCCGACCTGCCGTACCAGGCCATTACGGACACGGTCATGGCCCAGGCGCGGGCGCGGCAGTCGGTGCGGACGGAGGACAAGCGCACGTTCATCGATTTTTACGTCGGCGTCCTGTGTCTTTATTTCGACCTGTCTTTTGCGAAGAGCCGGGAACTCGCGTGGCAGCAGGGGAACTATGAGAAGCTGCTGGCGTTCCATTCGCAAAATCCGGACACGGAACGGAAACTGGAGGAAATCCGGCAGATGGTGCTGCCGGACCGCAAGAGGGTGTAGGGAGTAAAAAGAGCAGGTGGCCTGCCGTGTGGCAGGTCACCTGCTTCGTGTTTCCGTCAGTTTTTCGTCAGTCCCAGCGGTTGAGGATGTCGTCGATGATCTCTTTTTTGGTTTTGCGTTTCTTTTTCTGCTGCGTGCGGAAGTTGTCGTCTTCCCGGTCCGTGGAGTAGTCGGCGTAGTCGAAGCCGTCGTAGCCTCGGTCGTAGCTCTGGTTGTAGTCGCCGTGGCCGTCGTCGGCCTGTAAGGGCGGCAGCGCCGGCAGGAACGGCAGCGCCGGGACGGACTGCAGGTTTGCGTAGGAAAGCATGGGTTACATCTCCTTATGGATGAATGAACGTATCGAGTTTTTCGAAGAGTTTCAGGGGCAGTTTCGGTTCCAGCCAGGCGATGACCTTGTCGGACAGGGGCGTGAGCAGGACCCAGCTGAGGACGACGAGGACGATGGAGATGGAGCCGACGGCGACGTCGGTGAACCAGTGGGCGCCGGACATGATGCGCGGCAGGGAGAACACGAGGAACACGACGATGCCGGACCAGAAGGCTTTTTTGCCGAGGTAGCGGCCCATGAAGGACGTGAAGATCAACAGGCACATGCCGTGGTCGCCGGGGAAGCTCGTGGCGGAGCGGTCTTTGACGTGCCAGCCTGTCATTTTGCTGACGAAGTTGACGTGTTCGTGCAGGCTGTCGAAGTAGGCCGAGGCGCTGGGCCGGTCGATGCCGAGGCGGTTGTCGACGAGTTTGACGAGGATGATGCTGAGCAGCATGGCGATGCCCATGGCGAACATCCAGCGTTTTCCCCTGGCGTCCTTTTTCCGGAAATAGAGGAAGAAGAGGACCGCCATGATGAGGAAGGCGACGGCGTCGAAGGCGCGGAAGTTGGTGAAGGCCACCAGGTAGAGGAAGGGTCTGCTTTCAGCGACGAGGTTGTTGAAGAAGTAGAAAACCGATTTGTCGATGGCAAACCAGAAACCGTGGTCAGCCGGCAGGTACCAGCTCAGGAACAGGGCGGCGCCCAGGATGTTCAGCCCGATGATGCTCAGGAACTTTTTCGCTGACATTGGGTGAATCTCCTTTATTGTTTAACTTTTGTTTAGAAACTGTTTAAGGATTTTACATGGTTTTTACACGTTATATTACCATAAATTGACAATTATGTCATGCTAGATTAAAATTTAACCGTATGGCTTTTTGACAGAAACGGCAGTGCCAGGAGGAAGTTCATGTTGGAAAAACAGGTACGGCAGATGACCGCCGTAAAGGAAAAATATCCGAAGGACCCGCCCATTCCGTCCCGTGTCCCACGGGATCCGGAAACGGGGAATTATACGGACTGCGCCGCCCGCATCCGGGAGATTTACGCCCGGAACTGCTTCATGGCGGACTATTTCCATATCGATATCGATAAGATCCGTTGCGGCAGCGCCGTCGTGAGCCTGCAGCTGGATCCGGAACGGCATACGGACGACGGGGTGTTCGTGGGCAGCGATGTCCTGTCCGCCCTGGCGGATGCCGTGCTGGGCGTGACGGGCGCGTCCCTGGGGGAACGGGTCGTCACGGTCATGTCGTCCATGAACTTTGTGCGCCCCGTGCGGGCTGAGGGCCGGCTGTATTGCCGCAGCCGCGTTGCCCATCACGGCCGCACGACCATGGATATCGAGAGCCGTATGTACGATGACGACGGCCGGCTCGTCATGAGCATGCTGTCCGTCATGATGAACGTAGGCAAGTTCGAGGGCATCCCTGCCAAGTGGTGAGCCCTGCATAGAGTAAGGAGGAGTCAAGTTGAAAGAGAATCTCGTCATGATCAACGGCATCATCGTGGAAAAGGACAAGGCGCAGATCAGTCCTTTTGACCGCGGGCTGCAGTTCGGCGACGGCGTGTTCGAAATCACGCCGGTCTACCACGGCAAGCCGCTGGATACGGAAAAACATATGGAGAACCTGTTCAATAACGTGGTGCAGATGCGCATTCCCGTCGTCAACACGGTGGATGAGCTGGTGGAACTGGTGGAGGACATGGCGTCGTTCACGGAAATGGACGACGGCGAAATCTACACGCAGGTTACCCGCGGTGCCGGCCCCTATGAATTGAACTTCCCGGAACGGTGCCGTCCGCTCATGATCATGCAGACCGTGCCCGTCGACCGGGCGGCCCTGGCGGCCCGGCGGGCTGCCGGCGTGAACCTGATGACCGTGCCCGACGAACGGCCGGCCAACCGCAAGTTCAACGTGCTGAACCGCGTGGACGAAGTCATGGCCAAGCATACGGCCGCCGTGGGCCGCTGCTACGACGCCCTCTTCGTCAAGGGCGACCGCATTACGGAAGCCACGGATTCGGCCTTCATGGTGGTCAAGGATGAAATGCTCTGGACCGCGCCGGACAAAGAAGTCCATGAAAACCTGACGCGCAGCCTCATCAAGGAACAGCTGGCCAAGCAGTTCGACACGCAGGTCATTGAGAAGTCCTTCACGAAGGATTTTGCCCTGAAGGCCGACGAAGCCTTCCTGTGCGGCCCGCGCTGCGAAATCATGCCGGTCGTGAAACTGGACCGCCGTCCCATCGGCGACGGCAAGCCCGGGGCGCTGACCCTGAAGCTGCAGCAGGCCCTGGAAGCGTATATCCGCACGGAGACGGCGAAACAGCCGGACGGGGACAAGTAAGCCATGAAGAAGGGAAACGACAGGACGCGGCAGATGGTACGGGCCGCCGTGCTGCTGGCCATCGCGGCCGTCGCGCAGTGGATCCGCCTGGTGCTCCCGCTGCCGGCGGTGGCGTCCATGCTCCTCATCGGCACCATCGTCAACCTGTGCCTGTGCCTGTCTTTGTGGACGAGCAATTTAAAGTTTACGGCCGTGTCGTGCCTGCTGCTGCCCGTGTTCGCGTGGCTGCAGGGGCACCTGTTCTTCTGGCCCCTGATACCGGTCATCTTCATCGGCAACTTTGTGTACTGCTTTTCCTTGAAGATGGCGGCGGGCTGGAAGTTCGCCCTGCCGCCGGTCCTGAAGGCCGTCGTGCTCTGGAGCGGCACGGGCCTGACGGCGAACCTGTTCCACCTGCCTGTCCAGGTGAAGCAGGTGCTGATGGTCTACATGGCCGTGCCCCAGTGGGCGACGGCGGCCATCGGCCTCGCGTTGGCGCTCTTTCTGCGCCGCGCCCTGCAGCAGCGGGGTATTTTGTCCTGACCTGCTCCACAGGGCCGTGAAAGGGCCGCTTTTGTTTGACAAGGGCGGGCCTTCGTGGTAATATGATACCGTTATATGCCGCTGTGGCGGAATTGGCAGACGCAGCAGACTCAAAATCTGCCGTCCCCAAAAGACGTGCCGGTTCGACTCCGGCCAGCGGCACCAATTTTACAGACCTGTACCCGGACCGGAAGCGGCCCGGGTATTTTTTTGTTTCAAATGAAGAATATTTTTCAACAATATATAGGACGAAAGACTGTTTTGTTGTATAATTGTAAGATAAAGTGATTTTATATTGGAGGAGAATGTCTATGCTGCATATCGGTTGCCACCTTTCTTCGGCCGACGGGTTCCTGGCCATGGGGAAGACGGCCCTCGGCATCGGGGCCGACACGTTCCAGTTCTTTACCCGGAATCCCCGGGGGAGCAAGGCGAAAGCCATCGACCCTGCCGACGCGGCAGCCCTGATGAAGCTGATCCGGAAGGAGCATTTTCCTGTCATCCTGGCACACGCGCCGTACACGCTGAACCCCTGCTCGGCCAAGCCGGAAACGCGGGAGTTCGCCCTGGAGACCATGGCCGATGACATGAAGCGCATGGAATACACGCCGGGCATGCTGTACAACTTCCATCCCGGCAGTCATACGAAGCAGGGGACCGAGACGGGCATCGCCCAGATCGCGGACCTGCTGAACAAGATCCTGACGAAGGAGCAGACGACGACGGTCCTTTTGGAAACCATGGCCGGCAAAGGCACGGAAGTGGGGCGGACCTTCGAAGAGATCGCCGCCATCCTGGACAAGGTGGAACTGGGCGATAAGATGGGCGTCTGCCTGGACACGTGCCATATCTGGGACGCCGGTTACGATATCGTGGGCGACCTGGACGGCGTCGTGGCGGAATTCGACCGGGTCATCGGCCTGGACCGCCTCAAGGCCATCCACCTCAACGACAGCCTGAACGGGCGGGGGAGCCACAAGGACCGCCACGCCCGCATCGGCGAAGGCCACATCGGCCTGGAGGCCCTGTCGGCCGTGACGAACCATCCGCGGCTGCGGCACCTGCCGTTCTTTTTGGAGACGCCGAACGACCTGGACGGCTATGCCAAGGAAATCTCCCTGTTACGGAGCCATTACCGCGAAGAGAACTGAACCATGAAGAGATACGAACACTGGCTTCCGCAGCCTTACGACGAGGCGCTGGCGGAAACCCTGGCTGCAAAACTGAATATTTCCCCCGTCGTGACGGGCATCCTGCTGAACCGGGGCCTGCAGACGGAAACGGAGATGCGGGATTTCCTCTACGGCAAGGCGGAACCCTACTACGACCCCTTCCTCATGAAGGACCTGAAGAAGGCGGCGGAGCGGATCTGGCAGGCCGTGGACAAGAAGGAAAAAATCACCGTCTTCGGCGATTACGATGTGGACGGCATTACGGCCAGTTCCACCTTATACCTGTATCTGAAGAGCCGCGGGGCCCGCGTCGGTACCTACATTCCGAAGCGGCAGGGCGAGGGCTACGGCCTCAACTCGGAAGCCCTGCAGACGCTCTTTGACGAAGGCACGACCCTGGTCGTGACCGTGGACTGCGGCATCAGCGGCCTGCGCGAAGTCGCGGAGGCGCCGGCCGGCATGGACATCGTCATTACGGACCATCACCGCGCGCCGGACCAATTGCCCCCGGCCTATGCCGTCGTCAATCCCAACCAGGCCGGCTGCGGCTATCCGTTTAAAGGCCTGTCCGGCGTCGGCGTGGCCTTCAAGCTGTGCCAGGCCCTGGAAAAGCTGCGCCATCCCGAGGCGCCCCTGTGGGAGGACTACACCGAGCTGGCCGCCCTGGGCACCGTGGCCGATATCGTACCCTTGCGGGACGAGAACCGGGCCATCGTGAAGAAGGGCCTCAAGGCCATGGAGACGACGCGCCTCGTGGGGCTGCGCAAGCTGATTGAAGTGAGCGGCTGCCCCGTGCGGAACATTACGTCGGAAAACGTGGGCTTCATCCTGGCGCCGCGCCTGAACGCCGTGGGCCGCCTGGAACACGCCCAGCGCGCCGTGGAACTGCTGACGGCGACGGACGAGGAAACGGCCGCGTCCATTGCGGCGGAACTGAACGAGGAAAACGCGCGCCGGCAGGAGATCAGCCGGACCATTTTCGAGGAAGCCGAAGCCATGCTGGCGGAACAGGAAACCATCGGGCCGGCCATCGTGCTGGCCAAGGAAGGCTGGCACGCCGGCGTCATCGGCATCGTCGCCTCCCGCCTGGTGGACAAGTACTACCGGCCGGCCATTCTGCTGAGCCTCGACGGCGGCCATGCCAAGGGGTCGTGCCGGAGCATACCGCCCCTGGATCTATACAATGCCATCAAGGCCTGCAGCGACGATCTGATCCAGTTCGGCGGGCACAGCCAGGCCGCGGGCCTGACGCTGCAGGCGGACAAGGTGGACCGGTTCCGCGAGGATTTCTGCCGTACCGTGGCGGAACGCCTGGCGCCGCGGGATTTTGAACCGGAAATCAACATCGACGTCATTTTGAAGAAGGACCACGCCATCACGCTGGAACTGCTGGACCAGCTGGAATGCCTGGAGCCTTTCGGGTGCGGGAACGAGGCGCCCGTGTTCGCCATGCGGGACGCGCTCATCCGCAATCCCCGCACGGTGGGACGCGAACAGAACCACCTGCGCCTGTTCGCCGAGTACGGCGGTGTTTCCTATAACAGCATCATGTGGCAGGCAGGGCCGCTGCTGCCGGCTGTCGGCAGCAACACCGAAGCCGACCTGGCCTTTTTGCCGAAGCGGAACTTTTTCCGCGGCGTGGAGAGCGTGAACCTGCAGCTCATGGCCATCCGGCAGCCGCTGACCATTTTCGATTACCGCCAGCAGGCAGGGGAGAAGGCGGACCTGGTCCGCGCCTTCCTGCGTTCCGAGCCGGCCGTGACGCTCTTTGTGAACGAGGGCAGCGCGTCGGCGGAAGCCTTCGCGGACAGCCCCAACCTGACGGTGCGGCACTACGGCGAACGCTGCGGCAGCGGCGAGCGGGTCGTCCTCTTTTACGACCTGCCGCGGCAGGACATCTTTACGCCGGAGGCTTTTCCCCTGGCTGGGGAGCCGGGCGCAATCCTGGGCCTGCTGTACGGCTGGCAGGATTTCCGCGAGGCCATGGACGGGCTGGATACGGAATGTCCGGGCCACGCCCATTTGTCCCTGGCATACCGTTATATATACCGGACCCTGCAGTCCCAGGCGGTCTGCAAAATCGGCCAGCTGAAGGCGTCGGCCGCCTCCAGCCAGGTGCCGCTTACGGATACGGATCTGCAGATTTTCGAGGAACTGCATTTCTTCCGCCGCCAGGAGGACGAATTGACCATGGGCAGCCGGCAGCGCCGCAGCCTTACGGAATCGCCCACGTTCTGCGAACGGCAGAAGCAGGGCGAAGGGCTGCGGGACGTATTCAATAACTGCCTGAAGATTACGCGCCAGCGGATTACCGCGTTGTGGCGCAGATGAGGATGGGGTACGATGCCTTCTACAGAAAACCAGAACATCAGCATTGAAGATTTCATGAAATATATTGCCGACTACCTGTCCCCCAAACAGGTGGCCAAGGTACAGAAAGCCTACGATTTCGCGGCCCGGGTCCATGCGGACCAGAAGCGCCGCTCCGGCGAGCCGTACATCATTCACCCGACCCAGGTGGCCTATATCCTGGCGCAGATGAAGATGGACGACGAGACGCTCTGCGCGGCGTTCCTCCACGACACGGTGGAGGACACGGACACGACGCTGAACGATATCAAGGAGATGTTCGGCGCCAAGGTGGCCATGCTGGTCGACGGCGTCACGAAGTTAGGTAAAATCGAATATATCTCGAAAGAGGAACGGCAGATCGAGAACTACCGCAAAATGTTCCTGGCCATGGCCAAGGATATCCGCGTGGTCATCATCAAGCTGGCGGACCGCCTGCACAACATGCGCACCATGAAGTACATGCCCGTGTACAAGCAGCAGTCCATTTCGAAGGAGACCCTGGAGATTTACGCGCCCCTGGCCAACCGCCTCGGTATCTACACGATCAAGTGGGAACTGGAGGACCTGGCCTTCCGCTACCGCGATCCCGAAGTCTATTACAACCTGGTGGAGCAGGTCAAGGTGAAGCGCCGCGAGCGCGAGGCCATGATCCGCGACGCCATGGCGCAGATGCAGGCCGAGCTCGACAAGGTCAACATCAAGTGCGAGATCCAGGGCCGGCCGAAGAACTTCTACAGCATCTACAAGAAGATGATGCGGGACCACAAGGAACTGAACGAGATTTACGACCTGTTGGCCATCCGCGTGCTCGTCGACACGGTCAAGGACTGCTACGGCACCCTGGGCGTGGTCCACAGCCTGTGGCGGCCCATTCCCGGCCGGTTCAAGGACTACATCGCCGTGCCCAAGTCGAACATGTACCAGTCCCTGCACACGACGGTGGTCTTCACGAACGGCCAGCCCCTGGAAATCCAGATCCGTACGTTCGAGATGCACCGCATCAGCGAGTACGGCATCGCGGCGCACTGGCGCTATAAGGAAAGCGGCGGGTCCAGCCCGGCCACGGGCGCGACGAAGGCCTATGCGGCGAAACTGTCCTGGCTGCGCCAGCTCCTGGAGTGGCACAAGGACATGAGCGATTCCCGCGACTTCGTCAACACGGTGAAGCTCGATGTCTTCGCCGACGAAGTCTTCGTGTTCACGCCCCGCGGCGACGTCATCGACTTGCCCGTGGGCTCCGTGCCCATCGACTTCGCCTACCGCATCCACACGGACGTGGGCAACCGCTGCATCGGCGCCAAGGTCAACGGCCGCATCGTGCCGCTGGACTACAAGCTGTCGAACGGCGACATCGTCGAGGTCATCACGTCGAAACAGGCGTCGGGACCGAGCCGCGACTGGATCAACATCGCCGGTTCGTCGGACACGCGCAACAAGATCAAATCCTGGTTCAAGAAGGAACGCAAGGAAGAGAACATCGAGCGCGGCCGCGACATGCTGGACAAGGAGTGCAAGCGCCTGGGGTACGACACGAAGGAGTTCGCCACGCCGGATAAGCTGAAAACCGTGGCGGACAAGCTGAACCTGCCCGACGTGGACAACATGATGGCCGCCCTCGGTTACGGCGGCATCACGCTGAACACCATCATGGCGAAACTCGTCGAGATGTATAAGCAGGAACAGCAGCAAAAGCTGAAGCAGAGCAAGGACCTGACGCAGCTTTTGAACGAGCTGAAGCCGCGTACGTCGAAGGCGAAATCGAGCCACGGCATTTTGGTCAAGGGCGAGGACGGCATCATGGTCAAGCTGGCCCGCTGCTGCAACCCGGTCCCCGGCGACCCCGTGGTGGGCTATATCACGCGCGGCAACGGCATTTCGGTACACCGTATCGACTGCCCGAACGTGCTGTCCAACAATCCGGAGGAGCAGGCGCGCCTCATCCCCGTCACGTGGGACGTGGCGACGGACAATGTCTACAAGGCCAACATCCTCATCCAGACCGTGGACAAGCCGGGCATGATGGTGGACATCATGATGGCCATCAGCGAGAACAAGATCAACATCAACAATGTGAGCAGCCATTCCAACAAGGACAAGGTGGCGACCATCCACATGGGGCTCGACATCAGCAATACGGGACAGCTCGACGCCATTATGAGCCGCATCAAGCGCATCCAGGGCGTCTACCGCGTGGAGCGCGTGACCGCCGGCATGGCGGAGCCGTCCGAACATAAGAAGAAACAGAAATGAGGAACGCTATGAAGATCAAACAGATGGAAGTCGGCCCGATCATGACCAACTGCTATATTGTGGAGAACGAGGAGACGAAGCACGGCGTCGTCATCGACCCCGGTGACGACGGCGGCCGCATTGTGGACCTGCTCCATGACGACGGCATCACGGTGGACGCCATTCTGCTCACCCACGGCCACGCGGACCATATTTCCGGCCTGAAGGAGGTCCGGGAAGCGACCCATGCGAAGGTCTACATTGCCGCGGGGGACGCGGACCGGCTGACGCATTGCACGTCGGTCTTTTTCCCCGGCCCGGCCAAGGACTTCGGCCCGGCCGATGTGATCTACAAGGACGGCGACAAGGTGCAGGCGGCGGGGTACACCTTCGAAGTGCTTGCCACGCCGGGCCACACGCCCGGCGGTGTCTGCCTCAAGTGCGGCGACGTCGTGTTCTGCGGGGATACGGTCTTTGCCGAGTCCATCGGCCGGACGGACCTGCCCGGCGGCTCCTACGACGACCTGCTGCGTTCCATCCATGACAAGATCCTGCCCCTGGACGACGACGTGACGCTGCTGCCCGGTCACGGCCCGTCCACGACGGTGGGCTGGGAACGGAGGCGCAACCCGTTCCTGCAGTGATCTGCTGCCGCGGCCGGCGCGGAACCGGCCGGCAGGAATCATGTTTATGACAGGTACATGATCATGAAAAACGGTGTAATCAAGTATATACAACAGCATACGTTTTTGAAGGTCCTGGTCACCGTGGCCCTTTCGTTCGTCTTTTACGAACTGAGCTCGGTGCTCCTGTCGGTGATCCTGGCCATCGGCCTGGCCTTCGCCCTGTACCCGCTGACCCGCGCCCTGGGCCGGATCAAGCTGGGCAAGACGGGCATGCACCCGTCCCGGGTGGCGGCCATCATACTGGCCTTCGTGGCCATGGCCATCTTCCTGGGCGTCGTCGTGTCCTTCATCGTGCTGCCCCTGTTCGGGCAGATCAACGAATTGTTGAAACAGCTGCCGCAATACACGAAGCAGCTGCAGGGCGACTCCCTGCGCAGCGTCCTGACCCAGTCCGGCACGGGCATACCCATGCTGCCGTCGAGCATCGAGAGCCTCATCGAGCAGTCCATCACAAGCTTGACGGGTTTCATCGCCGGCGCCGTGGAGAACCTGGTCCATTCGACCGTCGATATCGTGTCCAACCTGGTGGGCCTCATCATTGTGCCGTTCCTGGCCTTCTATTTCATGAAGGACTGGAAGGAACTGTGCCGCATGGTCGTCCATCTGTTCATGCCCCAGGCGCGGCCGAAGGTGGGCCGCATCCTGACGCGCACGGGCCAGGCCATCAGCCATTTTGTGGAAGGCATGTGGAAGCTGTCCCTTTTGGCTTCGTTCTGCGTCACCATCACGCTGCTGATCCTGGGCGTGCCGTATCCGTTGGTCTTCGGTTTCGTGGCCCTGCTGTCGGAAACGATTCCTATTGTTGGCGCCATGATGGCGGCCATTCCGGCGATTTTCGTGGCCTTTACGAGCGTCTCCCCGGAGACGGCGGGCTACGTGGCGTTATTCTACATCATTTACTATACGATTGACAGCCATGTGCTGCAGCCCGAAATCATGGGCCGCAACCTGAACCTGCACCCGGTCATCGTGCTGCTGGCCCTGCTGATCGGCGGCAAGCTCTTCGGCATTTTCGGCATGCTCATTGCGACGCCCGTGGCGGCGGTCTACCGCGTGCTTTACGACGAGCTCTGGTACTACGACGGCGAGGAAGAGGAATTCCGGCACCGCGTCGTCCAGGAGCGGCTGGCGCAGAAGCGGGAACAGGGGATCGACCCCGATTCGCTGACCCTCGAGGAGGAAGTGGCGGCCGAAGAGGACGCTTTTGCCGAGACGAAGGCCGAGAAGGAGGAGCGCATGCGGGAGCTGACCCAGATGATGGAGGAAGAGGCCCGCAAGCGCGCCGAGAGGGTCCACAAGGCCCGCGAAGAGGCGGAACGGGCCGAGGGAATGGGTCCCCAGGGCGGCAATTACAACGATATGCCCTGACGGCCTGCGGGAATGTTTGCCAGCAGGCGGTAAAAGTGATACAATATTTAGGCGTGTTAAGACTTTGACGGACCCGGACGTTTCGGCCGGGGTCCGATAGCATTAAGGGGGAATTACCTTGTTGACGACAGTGCCTCGCGGCACGAAGGACATTCTGCCGTCGGAAGTGGGCGCATGGCGCTACGTGGAGAACGTGCTGCGCGATTTGTGCGCGCGGTTCGGGTTCCAGGAAATCCGGACGCCCATGTTCGAACACACGGAGCTGTTCCAGCGCGGCATCGGCGACACGACGGATGTCGTGGAAAAAGAGATGTACACCTTCACGGACCGCGGCAACCGCAGCATCACGCTGCGCCCGGAAAACACGGCGTCGGCCGTGCGTGCCTTCGTGGAGCATAAGATGTACGCGGAACCGGACCCGGCCAAATTGTTCTATATCGGGCCCATGTTCCGGTACGACCGGCCCCAGGCGGGGCGGCAGCGCCAGTTCCACCAGTTCGGCGTGGAAGTGCTCGGCGCGCCGGGCCCCAACGTGGATGCCGAAATCATCCTGCTGGCTGTGGAGATCCTCAAGACCCTCGGCCTGAAGGACCTGCAGCTGAAGATCAACACCGTGGGCTGCCCGGACTGCCGTCCGGTCTACCGCAAGCTGCTGCAGGACTATTTCCGTCCGCATCTGGACGAATTGTGCGAGGACTGCCGGTCCCGGTTCGACCGCAATCCCATGCGCATTTTGGACTGCAAAGTTGACCACGCCCTGGCGGCCGGCGCCCCGAAGCTGCTGGACTGCCTGGACGACAAGTGCAAGGCCCATTTCGAGAAGGTGCAGGAACTGCTGAAGGCGGCCGGCGTCTCCTTCGAAATCGACCCGACGCTGGTGCGCGGCCTGGATTACTACACCCGCACGGCCTTTGAAATCCAGTACCCGCCCCTGGGCGCCCAGAGCGCCGTCTGCGGCGGCGGCCGTTACGACGGCCTCGTGGAAGAGGTCGGCGGTCCCGCGACGCCGGGCATCGGCTTCGCCATGGGACTGGAACGCCTGATTTTGGCCCTCCAGAGCCAGAACCTGCTGCCGGCTTTCGACGACGCCATCGACGTGTTCGTCGTGGCTCCCAACGGGGCTGCGGAAGTACAGGCCTTCACGGCTGTCAATGCACTGCGCGAAGCCGGACTGAAAGCGGCCTACGATTACAAGATGGGCAGCATGAAGTCCCAGATGAAGGCGGCCAACCGCCGGAACGCGCGCTTCACGGTCATCTTCGGCGAGGACGAACTGAGCCGGGGCTGCGTGACGCTCCGCGACATGAAGACGGAAGACAAAGAGCACAACCAGAAGGAGATTCCTCTTTCTGACATGACAACAATATTAAAGACAGAGGTGCACAAGAATGAGTGAGAAATTTAAGAGGGACCATCACTGCGGTACCCTGAGCAAAGCGGACACGGGCAAGGAAGTCGCCCTGTGCGGCTGGGTATCCAAACGCCGCGACCACGGCGGACTGATCTTCATCGACCTGCGCGACCGTTCCGGTATCTGCCAGATCGTCATCGATCCCGATGCCGGCGAAAGCTTCAAGAACGCGGAACATATCCGCAGCGAGTATGTCATCCAGGTGTTCGGCAAGGTGCGCGAACGCTCGGCCGACACGATCAACCCGAATATCGCGACGGGCGATGTCGAAGTGGTGGCAGACACCCTGAATGTCCTGAACGGTTCGAAGACACCTCCGTTCTATATCCAGGACGGTATCGACACGGACGAGAACCTGCGCCTGAAATACCGTTATCTGGACCTGCGCCGTCCGGAAATGCAGGCCAACCTGATCCTGCGCCACAAAGTCACGAAACTGATGCGTGACTACCTGGACGAACACGGTTTCCTGGAAATCGAAACGCCCATGCTGTGCAAGAGCACGCCTGAAGGCGCCCGCGACTACCTGGTGCCGAGCCGTGTCAACCCCGGCAAATTCTATGCCCTGCCGCAGTCCCCGCAGATCTTCAAACAGCTGCTGATGGTGGCAGGTTATGAAAAATACTTCCAGATCGTGCGCTGCTTCCGCGACGAAGACCTGCGTGCCGACCGCCAGCCGGAATTCACCCAGCTGGATATGGAAATGTCCTTCGTGGAAATGGACGACATCATGGACCTGATGGAAGGCCTCATTTCCTATGTCTTCAAGGGAGCCCTGGGCGTCGACGTACCCCTGCCCATGAAGCGTATCTCCTGGGACGAAGCCATGGACAAGTACGGCAGTGACAAGCCGGACCTGCGCTTCGACATGCAGCTCATCAACATGGTGGATGCCGTTTCCGGCTCCGACTTCAAGGTATTCAACAACATCATCGCCGACGGCGGCATCGTCAAAGCCATCAACGTCAAGGGCGATGCCAAGATTCCCCGCCGCGAACTGGACGGCCTGGTCGATTTCGTCGCCATCTACGGCGCCAAAGGCCTGGCCTGGATGCAGATCCAGGAAGACGGCAGCGTGAAATCGCCGATCGCCAAGTTCTTTGACGAAGCCCACCTGGCCAAGATCAAGGAAACGGCCGGTGCGGAACCGGGCGACCTGCTCCTGTTCGTGGCCGACAAGCCGGCCATCGTGGCCCAGGCCCTGGGTGCCCTGCGTATCGAAATGGCGAAACGCATGAACCTCATCGACAAGGACAAACTCTGCTTTACGTGGGTCACGAAGTTCCCCATGTTCGAGTGGAGCGAAGAAGAACACCGCTGGGTCGCCATGCACCATCCGTTCACGGCTCCCTGCGACGAAGACCTGCCGCTGCTCAAGACGGACCCCGGCAAAGTCTATGCCAAAGCCTATGACATGGTGCTGAACGGCATCGAACTGGGCGGCGGCTCCATCCGTATCCATCGCCGCGATATCCAGAACGCGATTTTCGAAGCGATCGGCCTGACGGACGAAGAAGCACAGGAAAAGTTCGGCTTCATGATGAAAGCCTTCGAATACGGTGCACCGCCCCATGGAGGACTGGCTTTCGGCCTGGACCGCATGATCATGCTCATGGCCAAGCGTCCGTCCATCCGCGACGTCATCGCCTTCCCGAAGACGCAGAACGCCAACGACCTCATGAGCGAGGCGCCCAACACGGTCGACGAAAAGCAGCTGCGTGAGCTGCATATCCGCACGACCCTGGTGGCAAAGAAAGACAACAAGAAATAAGCGGAAAAGGATTCAGGCCCGGGCGTATTGAAAAAATGCCCCGGGTCTGTTATATTATAGGTAATGGAACCGGCGGCAGGTCCGCGGAACGGTTCCCCGGAAACGCCGTCTGGCGCCGTCCGGAATCCCAATTTCAGACATTTACCCTGCGGTGTACGTCACACTCTTCTTTGCGTTGAGCCAACACTTAAACCTAGGGAGCTCGGAAGTCGTGTTTATCAAAAACCAGCCGTCCCAGAACGGACTTTTGCGGTAAACAGCAGAGCACCCACCTGCATTTGCAGGTTCAAACTTCGAAGTCCGAACGGCATTGTGGGGTATTTTTATCGCCTTTCTTCCTTTTTCGTGACGTGGCACGGGAAGGAAGTTTTTATTTTCCCGGAAGGGGAACCGAGGAGTATTGGATATGGACAGTTTATTTGACGTGCCGGCCTACAAGCCGCTGGCGGACCGCATGCGGCCGGCCACTCTGGCCGATTTCGTGGGCCAGGAGCAGGCGGCGGGACCGCACAGCCTGCTGAACCGCATGATTCAGAAGGACGCCCTGCAGTCCCTGTTGTTCTACGGGCCGCCGGGCACGGGCAAGACGACCCTGGCGCGCATCATCGCGCACCGCACGGACAGCCGTTTCGTGGCGGTCAACGCCGTCACGTCGGGCATTCCGGAACTGCGCAAGGTCATCACCCAGGCCAAAGAGGCCCGCATGGCGGGGCAGGGGAGGACCGTCGTGTTCATCGACGAAATCCACCGCTTCAATAAGGCCCAGCAGGATGTCCTGCTTCCGTTCGTCGAAAACGGGACCATCATCCTCATCGGCGCCACGACGGAAAATCCCTTTTTCGAAATCAATTCGCCGCTCCTGTCGCGCATGAAGATCATTCCTCTGGAGAAGCTGACGCCGGCGCAGATCGAAAAGATTCTGCAGCGGGCCCTGACGGACAGGGTGAACGGCCTGGGCGCGGAAGGGTTCACCATCGAACCGGAAGCCCTGCACATTCTGGCCGATTTCGCCCAGGGCGACGCCCGCAGCGCCCTCAACATGCTGGAGCAGGCCGCCCTCATGGTGCCGCCCGGCAAGACGCGGATCACGGCGGCGTCCCTGCAGGAAATCCTGGGCACGGCCTTCCGGCGCTACGACAAGAAGGGCGATTCCCATTACGATATCGTGAGCGCCTTCATCAAGAGCATGCGCGGCAGCGACCCCGACGCGGCCCTGCATTACCTGGCCCGCATGCTCGAAGGCGGGGAGGACCTGCGCTTCATTGCGCGGCGCATCGTCATCTGCGCTGCCGAGGACGTGGGCCTGGCGGACCCGCAGGCCCTGGTGGTGGCCAACGCGGCGGCCCAGGCGGCGGACTTTGTGGGTCTGCCCGAAGCCCAGTTGATTTTGTCCGAGGCGGTGCTCTACATCGCCACGGCCCCGAAGAGCAATTCGGCCACGACGGCCATTTTCGCGGCGCGCCACGATGTCCGGACCCGCGACTGCGGCAGCGTGCCGGCCCATCTGCGGGACGCCCATTACGGCGGGGCGGCGAAACTGGGGCACGGCACGGAGTACAAGTACCCCCACGATTACCCCGGGGCCTGGGTGGCCCAGCAGTACCTGCCGGACGCCCTGGAGGGAACCCGGTACTACGAGCCGAAGGAGAACGGCTTCGAGGCCCGCTTCCGCGGGAAGCTGAAGGGCCGGGACTGACGGACGGGAACGGGCCGTCTGCATTGACTTTATCGGGGTTATTGCATATAATTTAAAGTATGCTTTTATACCCTTTATACAGATAGAAGGAGCGATGTTGTAAATGAAGTACATGAGCGGGAATGAAATCCGCAGCCGTTTCATCAAATTTTTCCAGGAGAGGGGCCATCTGTGGCTTCCGAGCGCATCCCTGATTCCGCAGGACGATCCGACGCTGCTCCTGATCGGTGCCGGCATGGCGCCCTTCAAACCGTTCTTCACGGGCAAGCTGAAACCGCCTTCCCCGCGCATCACGACGTGCCAGAAGTGCGTCCGCACGGGCGATATCGAGAACGTGGGCCATACGGCGCGCCACCATACATTCTTTGAAATGCTGGGCGATTTCTCCTTCGGCGATTATTTCAAGAAGGAGATCATTCCCTGGAGCTGGGAGTTCCTGACGAAGGAACTGGAACTGCCGGCGGACAAACTGTATATCACGATCCACACGAAGGACGACGAGGCCTACCAGATCTGGCATGATGTCGTCGGGGTGCCCGATGACCATATCGTACGCCTGGAGGACAACTTCTGGGAGATCGGCAGCGGCCCCTGCGGCCCGTGCTCCGAAATCCACATCGACCTGGGCGAGGAACGCGGCTGCGGCAAACCGACCTGCGGCCCCGGCTGCGACTGCGGCCGGTACCTGGAACTGTGGAACCTGGTCTTCACGCAGTACAACCAGAACGAAGACGGCACGTACACGCCGCTGGTGCATAAGAACATCGATACCGGCGCGGGCCTGGAACGCCTGGCTTCGGTACTGCAGGGCAAACCGTCCAACTTCGAGACGGACCTCATGTTCCCCATCGTGGAATACGCCGCGGAAGTTTCCGGCGTGAAATACAACAGCGACCCGAAGAAGGATGTCTCCCTGAAGGTCATTGCGGACCATGCGCGCAGCCTGGTCTTCATGATCGGCGACGGCATCCTGCCTTCCAATGAGGGCCGCGGCTATATCCTGCGCCGCATCCTGCGCCGTGCCGTCCGGCACGGACGCCTGCTGGGCATCGACAAGGAATTCCTGGGCGGCGCCGTAGACGTCGTCGTGAAGATGTTCGGCGATGCCTATCCGGAAATCCGCGAGAAGCAGGACTACATCAAGAAAGTCATCCATATGGAGGAAAGCAGCTTCCTGAAGACGCTGAAGAGCGGCAGCGAGCTGCTGGACAGCGAAATCGCCGCCATGAAGGAGGCCGGCCGCACGGTCCTGGACGGGGCCGCCGCGTTCAAACTGTCCGACACGTTCGGGTTCCCGAAGGAACTGACCCAGGAAATCCTGAGCGAACAGGGCCTCACCATGGATGAGGAAGGCTATGCGAAAGAGCTGGAGGCACAGCGCAAACGCGCCCGTGACGCCCGCGACGATAAAACCGGCCGTCCGGTCATCTACAACGACCGCGACCTGAACGCTGCCGCCCTGAAGGTGGACGAAAGCGCCCATGCCGGCAAGATCATGAAGCTGTATCCCATGCAGGACGCCCAGCCTGTCGATTCCATTTCCGACGGCAAGGACGCCGCCGTCATCCTCGATGTGACGGCATTCCACGCCGAAGGCGGCGGCCAGCTGGGGGACATCGGCACCATCAAGGCGCCGGCCGGCGTGCTGCAGGTCGTGAAGACGAAGAAGCTGCCGGACGGCGTGACCTACATGGCCGGCACGGTGGTGGAAGGCACCATCAATGCAGGCGACGAAGTGACGTACGAAGTGGACATGGCCCGCAAGGCGGACATTGCCCGCAACCATACGGCGACGCACCTGCTCCAGGCGGCCCTGCGCAAAGTCCTGGGCGACCATGTCAACCAGGCCGGCAGCTATGTCGGTCCGGACCGCCTGCATTTCGACTTCTCCCATTTCTCCCAGATGACGCCGGAAGAGCTGGCCGAAGTGGAACGGCTGGTCAACGACCAGATCCTGGCAGGCAAGACCGTAACCTTCGAGGAACTGCCGCTGGACGAAGCCAAGAAGCGCGGTGCCCGCGCCCTGTTCGGCGAAAAGTACGGCAAGATCGTCCGCGTCGTGACGGTGCCGGGCTTCTCCATGGAACTGTGCGGCGGCGTACATGTGCATAACACGGCCGAAATCGGCATGTTCAAGATCATCAGCGAATCTTCCAGCGGTGCCGGCGTGCGCCGCATCGAGGCTGTAACGGGCCACGGCGCCCTGGCCTACGTGAACGGGCTGCAGCAGACCCTGGCCTGCGTGGCGGACAAGCTGCACTGCCGTCCGACCGATGTGGAAGAGCGCCTGGGCGTCCTCACGGACGAACTGCGCGACGCCAACCAGAAGGTGAAGGCCCTGGAAGCGAAGATGAACGCGGCCGCCGCGAAAAATGCCGGCGACCAGGCCCGGGACATCAAGGGCGTCAAGGCCCTGGTCCAGAAGGTGTCCGTCGTCGACGTACCGGCCCTGCGCACCCTGGGCGACCAGCTGCGCGACACCACGAAGGGCGTCGTCGTCCTGGCTTCCGTCTTTGAGAACGGCAAGATCGGCATCCTGGCCATGGCGACCAAGGAAGCCGTGGGCAAGGGCATCCACTGCGGCAAGATCGTCAAGGAAGTCGCTTCCCTGTGCGGCGGCGGCGGTGGCGGCCGTCCCGACATGGCACAGGCCGGCGGCAAGGACGCAGCCAAACTGGACGCTGCCCTGGAAGCAGCCTGGAAGGTCATCGAAGGCCAGATCAAGTAATTGGCGGCGCCAAGAGGCGCCGTGCATAGAAGGAAACATAAGGAGAGAATATACATGAGCGAAGAAGTCCGCGTACGTTTTGCGCCGAGCCCCACCGGCAACCTGCATGTGGGCGGTGCCCGTACCTGCCTGTTCAACTGGCTCTATGCCAGAAGCACGGGCGGCAAGTTGATCCTGCGTATCGAAGATACGGATCCGAGCCGTTTCAAACCCGGTTCCGTGGAACAGATCATCCGCAGCATGAAGTGGCTGGGCCTGGACTGGGACGAAGGCCCGGAAGTCGGCGGCCCGAGCGCTCCCTATTTCCAGTCGCAGCGTACGGAAATCTACCAGAAATACCTGAAGCAGCTGTTGGATGAAGGCAAGGCCTATTACTGCTTCTGCACGCCGGAAGAGCTGGAAAAGCAGCGTGAAATCCAGAAGGCCCGCAAGCAGCCCTTCCGCTATCCGCGGACGTGCCGCAACCTGTCCAAGGAAGAGGTGGAACGCCGCCTGGCTGCAGGCGAACCGCATTCCATCCGCTTCAAGATGCCCATGAAAGGGAATATGCGCATCCACGACCTGATTCACGGCCGCATGGATTTCGATATGACGCAGTTCGATGATTTCGTCATCGCCAAAACGAACGGCACGCCGACGTACAACTTCGCCGTCGTCATCGACGACCATCTGATGGGCATGACCCACGTGCTGCGCGCCGAGGAACACATCCCCAACACGCCGAAGCAGATCCTGCTCTACCAGGCCCTGGGCTTCGAAGTGCCCCAGTTCGGCCACATGTCCATGATCCTGGCCCCGGACCGCAGCAAACTGTCCAAGCGGCACGGCGCCCAGTCCGTGGAAGAGTTCCAGGCCATGGGCTACCTGCCGGAAGCCCTGCTGAACTATCTGCTCCTGCTGGGCTGGTCTCCCGACGGCGACCAGGAAATCATCACGAAGGAAGAGGCGGTCAAGCAGTTCCGCATGGAACGCATGTCCCACAAGGGCGCCGTCTACGATATCAAGAAACTGTACTGGATCAACGGCCAGTACCTGAACAGCCTGCCGCTGGAACGCATCGTGAAGGACGCCAAGCCGTTCTTCGTGAAGGCCGGCCTCGTGACGGAAGACTGGTTCGACGATGCGGCCCACGCCAAGTACTTCACCCACCTGGTCGAAGTGCTCCGCGTCCGCGTCAAGACGCTGCAGGAAATCGTCGACGCGTCGACGTATTTCTTCCGCGATTTCGAGGAATACGACGCCAAGGGTGTCCGCAAGTTCTTCACGAAAGAGGGCGCCGCCCAGCTGGCGAAGTGCCGCGAACGCATCGCCGCCGCCCCGGCGGAAGCCTTCAATGAGGCGGAGCTGGAAAAACTGTATAACGCCATCGCCGAAGAAGACGGCGTCACGCTGGGCAAAGTCATCCAGCCGAGCCGCCTGGCCCTGTCCGGCCGCACGGTTACGCCGGGCATGTTCGACCTGATGGTCCTCCTGGGCCGCGACAAGACCCTGGAGCGCATGGATAAGGCCCTGGCCTATATCCGCACCCTGCCGGAAGCCTGAGCGCCCTGACGGCGTTCCTGGCTGTTTGCGGGGAAGTTTTGCAAGGAGTCACACCATGAAACATATCGCATCCCTTCTGCTTTCGGCCCTGCTGCTGGTTCCGGGCCTGGCCCTGGCGGACCAGCCCACGACGGTCCTGACGGAAGTGAGAAACACGAAAGGCGCCACGGTCAATGTGCCTTACATTGACGGCGCCAACGACGAGACTCTGGAAAAGGCGGCCAACCAGCTGCTCAACGATGCAGCGGAAGACCTGGCCGGCAAAGCGGGACGGGGCGGCACCGTGTCGTACGAAGTGACCCTGGACCGGCCCAGCCTGGTGAGCGTCCTTTTGACCGCGAAGAACGGCGGCAGCACCTACCATAGGGCGGTGAACGTCGACCTGACGTCGGGTAAGGAGTTCGGCCTCAACGGGTTCTTCTTCGACAACGACAAGCGCAAGGAACTCGTCGGTTCGAAAGCGGAAAACGTGCTCTTCACGGAGAGCGGGGTCCGCGTGGCGGACCACAAGGGCGGTTCCTACGACCGGTATTACAGCTACGGCCAGCTGGTTCCCTGTGTCCGTATCGGGGACATCGGGCGCCTGCTGCGGGTCTGGAAACTGACGGAAAACGCGGCGGGCAAATCCATCACCGTGCATAAGGGCGATTTGCTGGCCATCAAACTGAGCGCCAATCCGACGACGGGCATGCAGTGGATCCGGACCATCGACGGCCCGGCCAACGGCCTCGTGGCGAACGGCGAATCCTTCGTGATGCCGCGCGATACGCCGACGGACTCGAGCGGCGCTTCCGCGGGCACGCTGATCCAGTTCCTGGGCGCCATGACGCCGGGCACCTATACGGTGCGCATGAGCTACCAGAAACCCTGGGACAAGATGGGCGGCATCCGCCAGTTCACGTACACGGTCATCGTGAAGGAATAAGAAAAAATGGACTTTGTAAAGCAGCATCGCGTTCCGACCGGTGCTGCTTTCGTTGAATTTAAAGAGGTTGCTATGGACAAAGAGATTGAACTGCTGGCTCCGGCCGGCACCTGGGACGCAATGGAAGCCGCCGTCAATGCCGGGGCGGACGCGGTCTATCTGGCCGGCAAGGCCTTCGGGGCCCGCGCCTACGCGGATAATTTCGACCGGGACGAGATGAGCCGGGCCATCCGCTTCTGCCATCTGCACCACGTGCGCATGTACGTGACGGTCAACACCCTGGTCGACGACCGCGAGATGGCCGATCTGGAGGATTACCTGGTCTTCCTGTACAACGCCGGCGTGGACGGCATCATCGTGCAGGACCTGGGCGTCATCCGCGCGGCGCTGCGCGTCGTGCCGGGCCTGCCCCTGCATGCGAGCACGCAGATGACCGTGACGAGTTCCGCCGGCGTGCGTTTCGTCGCCGCCCACGGGATGGTCCGTGCCGTTCCGGCGCGCGAACTGACCCTCAAGGACCTGGAAAAGGCGTCGGCGACGGGCGTCGAAATCGAAGCCTTCATCCACGGCGCCCTGTGCGTGTGCTATTCCGGCCAGTGCCTCATGAGCAGCCTCATCGGCGGCCGCAGCGGCAACCGGGGACGCTGCGCCCAGCCCTGCCGCCTGCCGTACAGGCTGGTCAACGGCAAAGGGGAGGACATGCTGGCCAGCGATTCCACGGCAGGCCAGTACCTGCTCAGCCCGAAAGATCTGAACACGCTGGCCATTCTGCCCCGCATGATTGACGCCGGCGTCCTTTCGTACAAGATCGAAGGCCGCATGAAGCGGCCCGAATACGTGGCCGTCGTGGTCGACGCCTACCGCCGTGCCATGGACAGTTACAAGGCGGGCCATTACGATGTACCGGCCCGTGACCTGGCCAATATCGAGCAGATTTTCAACCGCGATTTCACGACGGCCTATCTGGAAAAACCCCAGGGCCGCCGCATGATGAGCGACCGCCGGCCCAACAACCGGGGCGTCCTCGTGGGCCGCGTGCACAGCCTGAACCGCAATCACACGAAGGCCGTGCTCAAAACGGAAAAGGACATCCATGTGGGCGACGGCCTGGAATTCTGGGTCAAGGTCGGCGGCCGCGTGGGCACGACGGTGACGTCGCTGCTGGTGGACGGACGTTCTGTGGAACTGGCGCCGGCCGGCTCCCTGGCGGAAATCGACGTGCCCAAGGGCGTGCGCCTCAACGACCGTGTGTTCCGCACCCTGGACAGCGAACTCATGGCCTATGCCGGTCAGTTCTACGGGGAAAAGAACAAGAAGCGCATCCCCGTGACGGCCCGCGTGACGGCCCGTCTGGGCGAGCCGCTGGAAATCGTCCTGACGGACGGCGACGGCAACGAAGGCCGCGGCCGGACGAAGTTCCTTGTGGAAAAGGCGCAGAAGCACGCCCTGGACGAAGCCACGCTCCGCAAGCAGGTCGGCCGCCTCGGTACGACGGAATACAGCCTGGCGGACCTGGAACTGGACCTGGGCGAGGGCCTCATGGCGCCGGTCAGCGAACTGAACGAAGCGCGCCGCCAGGCCTGCGAAGCCCTGGATGAAGCGCGCCTGAACGCCTTCCTGCCGGCCCGTAAGCCCGTCCGCAACGAAGGCATCGTGGCCCGGGCCATCGCCGAAAGCGAGGGACAGGGCCTGCGCCGCCGCGGCGATACGGAAATCACGGTCTGGGTGGACACGCTGGACAAGGTGGAAGCCGCGCTGGAAGGCGGGGCCGACTGGATCCTGTTCGGCGGCGACCGCTTCAGCACGAAGGATGTCACCTTCGACGACTACGCGAAAGCGTTGGAAATGACGCGCCGCGCCGGCCGCAAGATCGGCTTCGGCACGTCGCGCATCGTGAAGGAGGCCCAGCTGCCGTACTACGAGGCTTTCCTGGACAAGGTAGAAGCTGCCGGCCCGGATCTGCTCTACATCCACAATGTGGGGCTGTGGCAGACGGCGGTGGAGAAGAAGCTGTCCGTGCCTTTGTGGGCGGACATGAGCCTCAACATCTACAACACGGAGGCGCTGCGCTTCTGGAAGGACGCCGGTGCGGCCGGTGCCGTGCCGTCCATCGAATTGAACATGGGGCAGCTGGAGCATCTGGCCAAGTCCAGCCCGCTGCCGCTGGAGTGCCTGGTGCAGGGACCCATTGAGATGATGGTTTCCGAATACTGCGCCGGCGGCAGTTTCCTGGGGCACCTGGACAAGGGGGCCTGCACGTTCCGCTGCCGGGAACCGCTGTACCTGCACGACCGGAAGGATGCCGAATTCCGCCTGGCCGGCGACCAGTTCTGCCGCATGCACGTGCTCAATTCCCAGGACCTGTCGGTCGTGGGGAGCGCGGCGGTGCTGGCCGGCATGGGCATCGCGCGCCTGCGCATCGACGGGCGCACGTACGACGCGGCCACGGTCCGCAAACTGACGGCCCTGTACAAGGAAGCCGTCGCGGCCGGCCCGGATGCCATGGAGAACCTGCCCGGCACCACGCGGGGGCACTATTTCCGGGGCGTGCTGTAAGGCACGGGATGGAAGAGACAGAAGGAAAGAGCGTATGTCACGTTTTTCGATAAAGACACTGGAATTTGATAAGGTAAAGGCCCTGGCGGCGGCCTGTGCCGCCACGGAGATGGGGCGGGACAAGCTGCTCGCCCTGCCGGTCAGCGCCGACTTCGAGACGGTGCGGCGCATGCTGGCGGAAACGGCGGAAGCCAAGCGCCTGCTGGACGATGCCAAACGGTTCCCCTTCGGCGGGCTGTACAACATCGCGGCTTCCGTGAAGCGGGCCAAAATGGGCAGCGTCCTGGAAGTGGACGAACTGCAGAACATCAAGACGAGCGCCCAGGAATTTGCGGCCCTCAAGGTGTTCCTTCTTACAGGGAGCGACGACCATCCGAACCTGGCCGTGTACGGCCGGGAGCTGCAGGAGTTCCCCAAGCTGGTGCGCCAGATGGAGAAGGCCATCTCCGAAAAGGGGGAAATCCTCGACACGGCGTCGGTCAAGCTGAGCGGCCTGCGCGTGGGTATCGCGTCAGCCAAGAACCGGGTCAAGACGCAGCTGGAACATATCCTGCACGACCCGGACAACCAGAAATATTTTCAGGACGCCCTGGTGACCATGCGCGGGGACCGGTACGTGATCCCCATCAAGCAGGAATACCGCCTGAATTTCCCCGGCGTCATCCATGACCAGTCCGGCACGGGGGCGACGCTCTTCATCGAGCCGCTGGCCGTGGTCAACCTGAATAACGAAATCAAGCGCTACCTGGTCCAGGAAAAGGAAGAAGTGGAGCGCATCCTGCGCCATCTGTCGGCCCTGGTCGGCAGCGAGGCGGACAACCTGATGCGCTGCCTGGAAACGGCGACCGATGTGGATGTCATTGCGACGAAGGCGGAGTTCGCCCTGCAGACGCAGGCCGTGGAACCGGTCCTGGTGCAGGACGGCGGCCTGCGCATCGAAAAGGGGCGCCATCCGCTCCTGCCGAAGGATACGTGCGTGCCCTTGGACATCAGCTTGGGCGGCACGTTCCAGACGCTGCTCGTGACAGGCCCCAATACGGGCGGCAAGACCGTGGCCCTGAAGGCGACGGGCATTTTCGCCCTCATGGCCCAGACGGGCATGTTCATTCCGGCCCTGAGCGCGGAGCTGCCGATCTTCCACGCCATTTACGCCGACATCGGCGACGAGCAGAGCATCGAGCAGAGCCTGAGTACCTTCTCGGGCCATATGACCAACCTCGTCTCGATTTTGCGGGACGTGCGGCCGGGGGACCTCGTCCTGGTGGACGAAATCTGTTCCGGTACGGACCCGAACGAGGGCGCCGCGCTGGCCATGGCGATCCTCGATTATTTGACGGGCCGGGGTGTCTGGTCCATCGTGACGACCCATTACAGCGAACTGAAGACCTTCGCCTTCGGGCGCAAGGGGATGGAGAACGCCAGCGTGGAGTTCAATCCGGACACGCTGATGCCCACGTACCGCCTGCTCATGGGCGTGCCGGGCAGCAGCAACGCCTTCAACATCAGCCGCCGCCTGGGCCTGCCGGACGCCATCATCGACAAGGCTGGCGCCTTCCTGAACGAGGAGCACGCCCACATGGAGGATGTCATCCAGGGGCTGGAAAACCAGCGGCGCCAGTATGAGGAAAGCAACCGCGAGATGGAGCAGCTCCGCTACGAAAGCGAAAAACTGCGCAACGAGCTGGCCTTCAAGAAACGGGAATTCGAGAAACAGCGCAACGAAATGCTGCGCAAGGCGCGTTACCAGGCGGACGAAATCTACCGCAACAGCCGCCGCGAGGCCGAGGCGGTCCTGAAGGAACTGCGCCGCCTGCGGGCGGACGCGGATACGAAACAGCTGCAGGAGACGGCCATGGAGGCGCGCAAACGCCTGAACAAGCAGCTGAGCCTGGAAGAGCCCCTGCCGAAGGGGACGCCCCTGACGCCGAAGACGGCGAAGGAGGGCATGACGGTCTTCGTCACGAACCTGCGCAAGGACGGCGTCATCCGCGAAGTGAAGGGCAAGGAGGCCCTGGTCAGCGTCGGCGTGCTGAAGATCACCCTGCCGCTGAAGGAATGCCTCCTGGTCAAGGACGCGCCGAAGCCGCAGCCCGAACGGTCCAAGTACAGGGCCGGGACGGCGCACGAGCTGTTCGTGTCGAAAGCCGAATCGGCGGAACAGGAAGTGGACGTGCGGGGCATGACGACGGACGAGGCGATCCCCTACGTGGACCGGGCCATCGACGACGCGCTCCTGGCGGGCATGACGCAGGTGCGCGTCATCCACGGCAAAGGGACGGGCGCCCTGCGGGCCGGCCTGCACGCCTACCTGAAGACCCACCGCAACGTGGCGGCCTTCGCCATGGCCAACGAGGCCGCGGGCGGCGCCGGCGTGACCATTGTGACGGTGAAGTGACGGGCGCGGCATAAATTTGCATTTTGTAATGTGATAAAACATATGTTACAGAAATAAAAAGAAAAAAGAGAGAGCATTT
>OHWR01000042.1_pt1 | contig 91979 bp, 70 predicted proteins | sample 1579771 | NCBI WGS metagenome assembly OHWR01 (sample SAMEA3882542, study PRJEB24775) | human gut metagenome | biome: human-associated habitat; feature: intestine environment; material: feces | place: Netherlands | collected 2009/2010 | reverse complement strand
CGCCGGCGCCTTATAAGGGGTTTTAGTTGGTGGCCATCTTTTTTGCTGCAGACTCTACGTAGTTGGCCATGTCGGCTACGTTGCAGACGTCTTCGAAGCGGACGGGCTTGGACTCGAGCTCGGCGAGTTGGACCGGGGCGACCGTATTGGTGGCCTGCTCGAGTACACCCATGGCCTCAAAATCATCCTCGGGAACGTCGAGGCCCAGAGCGTCGCAGCAGGCGCGCGGGAACTTGTAGGGGCTGGCGGTCGAAAGTAGCACGCGGGCCTTGGCGCCCTCGGCGGGGGCGACCTGCTCAAAGACGTGATAGCCGCAAGCGGTGTGCGGGTCGATCACGTAGCCGTTCGCGTCCCAACAGCTCTTGATGGCAGCGCGGACCTCGTCCTCGCTGGCCCAACCACATCCAAAGACGCTCTGGATCTTGGCCAGCAGGTCGGCGGGAACCTCGTAGCGACCAGTCTGTGTCAGCTGCTCCATAAGGCCAGCAACAAGCTCGCAGTCGCCATTGGACAGGAAGTACAGCATGCGCTCCAGGTTAGAGCTGATGAGGATGTCCATCGACGGCGAGATGGTCGTGAAGAACGGACGGTTGCGGTCGTAAACGCCGGTGGTCAGGAAGTCAGCCAGAACGTTGTTCTTGTCGCTCGCGACGATGAGCTTGGCGACGGGCAGACCCATGCGCTTGGCATAGTAGCCGGCCAGGATATCGCCAAAGTTGCCGGTCGGCACGCAGAACTCCACGGCATCGCCGGCCTCGATGGCGCCGGCGCGCAGCAGCTGCGCATAGGCGGCAAAGTAGTAGACGACCTGCGGCACCAGGCGCCCGACGTTGATGGAGTTGGCGCTCGAAAGCACCGTGCCAGCAGCCTCCAGGCGCTCGGCAAGCTCCTTATCGGCAAAGATGCGCTTGACGGCACTCTGGGCATCGTCGAAGTTGCCGCGGATGCCGCAGACGGCGACGTTATCGCCCTCCTGTGTGGACATCTGCAGGTTCTGGACGCGGCTGACCTTGCCCTCGGGATAAAAGACGGTGATGCCCGTGCCCGGAGCGTCGGCAAAGCCGGCGAGTGCTGCCTTGCCCGTGTCGCCCGACGTGGCGGTGACGATCATGATGCGCTCGGCGCCGCCGTCCTTGGCGGAAGTGCGGGCCATCAAGCGGGGGAGCATCTGCAGGGCGACGTCCTTAAAGGCACTCGTGGGGCCGCCAAAGAGCTCCATCACATAGGTCTGAGGGGCGTCAGCGCCCGGCGCAGCGTCGAGTTTGACGAGCGGCGTAACCTCTTCACTCGCGAACGTGCCGCGGTATGCCTCGTCGACACACGCCGAAATTTCTTCGGCCGTGTAATCATTCAGTAACATTCCCAACACATCTTGAGCGATTTCAAAGTACGATTTATCTGCAAGCGAGCTGATATCGACCTGCTGGGTGCCGAGCTCGTCCGAGACAAACAAACCCCCGTCGGGAGCGATGCCGGTGCGGATTGCCACCTTACTTGAGCACGATAAAGTGCGTCCTCGTGTACTATGATAAGTTCCCATATAACACTGCTCCTCGGATGCCTTGGTCCCAATCGGTGAAACCATGGTATCAGAGCGCGCAAAATAGGTTCGCAGAGGCTTTTTAGAAAGGTAACCTCCAGCCCATGATTAAGATTGCCAAGTTTGGCGGCTCGTCGGTCGCCGACGCCGAACACTTTAAGAAGATCAAGGCCATCGTCGATGCCGACCCGGCTCGCCGTTTTGTGGTGGTTTCTGCCTGCGGTCGCCGCTTTAAGGGCGACACCAAGGTGACCGACCTGCTCTACCTGGTTAACGCGCACGTTAAGTACCACGTGTCGTGCGAGGAACTGCTCGAGGACATTGGCCAGCGCTATTTTGATATCGCTGACGAGCTGGAGCTCACCTATCCCATCCGTGAGGAGTTCGCGGCCTTTGCCGAGCGCGCCCGCTCGGGCGGCTACTCCACCGAGGAGCTTGTGAGCCGTGGCGAGTACTTTACCGCCCGCCTGATGGCCGAGTACCTGGGCTTACCGTTCCTGGACGCCGCGACGGTTGTGGCGTTCCATCACGACGGTACGCTCAGCATGAATCGTACCTCCGAGTTGGTGCAGGAGTACGGTCAGCAGGGCGGCTTTGTTATGCCCGGTTTCTACGGCGCGACGCGTGAGGGCCAGATCAAGCTGCTCGATCGTGGCGGCGGCGATATCTCGGGCTCGATCTTGGCTAAGTGCCTGGGCGCCGATCTGTATGAGAACTGGACCGACGTCTCGGGCTTCTATTCTGCCGATCCGCGTATTGTTCCCGAGGCTCAGCCCATCGCCCGCGTTACCTACGAGGAGCTGCGCGAGCTTTCGTACATGGGTGCGAGTGTCCTGCACGAGGAGGCCGTGTTCCCCGTGCGCGAGGCCGGCATTCCGCTGGTCATCAAGAACACCAATGCGCCACAGGACCCCGGCACCATCATTAGCGAGACGGCTGACGAGGGCGAGGCAGAGCCCATCATTACCGGCGTGACCGGCAAGCGCGGTTTTGTCGCCATCAACGTGGCCCGCGACCGCACCAAGCCCCGCGTTGGCTTTATGCGCCGTGCGCTTTCGGTCTTCGAGCGCTATGACGTTTCCGTCGAGCATATGCCCACCGGCGTCGACCGCTTTGGCGCCGTGGTGCAGGAGCAGGATGTGCACGATTCGCTGTACTCGCTTGTGGGCGACATCCAGCAGGAGGTCGAGCCGCTCGAGATCGAGGTCGTTGAGGGTCTGGCGCTTATCGCTACCGTCGGTCGTAACCTGCGCGGCCGCGCAGGTATCTCGGGCCATCTGTTTGGCATGCTCGGCCAGGCCGGCGTGAGCGTGCGCATGATTTCGCAGAGCTGTGACGAGATCAATATCATTATTGGTGTCGAGGAGAAGGACTTCGACCTGGCGATTCAGACCATTTACCGTGCCTTCTCCGACGAAAACGGCATTGTGAAGGTCTCCGATCTGGAGGCTCCTGCGCCGGTCGATCCCGCTCTGGCCGCGCTCAAAAAGTAGCGACTGTTCGGTAGATTTTTGGGTCATGTCTCAAAAATCTACGGCGGGGCGTTTCGTTTCGGTTTCGTTTCGACGGGGCGGATTTCATGCCCGCCCTGTTCTTGTATAAACTGGCAACAATAATCGGCCTGCTCGGCGTGCGGGCAAAAGCCACAACCTTTAAAGGGGGAAGCATGAAACAGTACACGGTTGCTATTTTGGGCGCGACGGGAGCCGTGGGCACCCAGATGCTCGAGTGCCTCAACGAGCAGGAGTTCCCGGTCGGCAAGCTCAAGCTGTTGGCAAGCGCACGCTCCGCGGGCAAGACCGTTGAGTTCCGCGGCGAGCAAATCGTGATCGAAGAGGCTTGTCCCGAGGCCTTTGAGGGCTGTGACATCGTGCTTGGCGCCGCCGGCGACGACATCGCGAAGGAGCTGCTGCCCGAGGCCGTTAAGCGCGGCGCCGTCGTGGTCGACAACAGCCATGCCTTCCGCATGGATCCCGAGGTGCCGCTGGTCGTGCCCGAGATCAATGCCGACGACATCAAATGGCATCACGGCCTTATCGCCAATCCCAACTGCGCGACCATCATCGGCCTGGTTCCCACGTGGCCGCTGCATCAGCTCGCCGGCGTGAAGCGCATGATCGTCTCGACGTACCAGGCGGCTTCGGGCGCCGGTGCTCCCGGTATGGCCGAGCTCGAGGCTCAGCTGGCCGCCCTGGGCCGTGGCGAGGAGATTCCCGAGCTGCGCGCATTTGCCGCCCAGCTCGCGAGCAACCTGATTCCGCAAATTGGCGGCGTCAAGGAAGAGGGCTTTACCTCCGAGGAGATGAAGCTGCAAAACGAGGGCCGTAAGATCATGCACCTGCCCGAGTTGCGCGTGAACTGCACCTGTGTGCGCGTGCCCGTGCTGCGCTCGCACTCCGAGAGCATTACGCTCGAGTTTGAGCGCGATATTACGGTCGAGGAGGCCCGTGCTGCGCTGGCTGCCGCTCCCGGCGTCAAGCTGGTTGACGATATGGCTGCCGAGGATGCACACGACCGTTTCCCCATGCCGATGGATACGTCCGACCAGGACCTGATTTGGGTCGGTCGCGTGCGCCGCGACATCTCGAACCCCGAGGCTGCGCGCGGCATCACCTTCTGGTGCTGCGGCGACCAAATCCGTAAGGGCGCGGCAACCAACGCCGTCCAGATCGCTAAGCTGCTCTGCGAGTAGTGTGACCTGTCCGGCGGTGGCCGGGCTTGGTTTTCAGAACGTCCTCGACCATGTGTGGCGCCTTGTCCTGCTCCTTCGGAGCCGCGGACAAGGCGCCACACTGGTCTGCGGAGTGTTCTGAAAACCAAGCCCGGCCCCCGCCTGCGGCGACGCTGCTGCGAGCGGTCTGCGATGGGGCCGTTGTTGGTTGGGGCCGCTGGGCTGATGTGGGGGCGCGTGGTTGTTGCGGGTCCTGGTCCCGGCGGCGGCCTCGGCGCTTCGCGCCTGCCGCCTTGGGGACTGTGGGGGCGCGGCCGGCAGCTGCGGCGCGTTGCGCCTGCTGCCTTGGGTGACTTTGGGGTCGATTGGGGTTGTCTGCACAATTCGCGGTATTATGGTGCGGAGTTTTGAAAGGAGCCGCTGGTGGTCACGACGACGTTTGCTTCGCCTTTGGGCGAAATCTTGCTTGCCGCTGATGGCCGCGGTCTGACGGGACTTTGGTTTGAGGGGCAGGAGCACTTTGGCTCTACGCTGCTCAAAGAAGATGCGGAGCACGTTGAAGGTGCCGATGCGGTTTCCGGTATTGGTGGCATGTCGCCGGTGAGTCCGGCAAATGGTGCGGCCTCTTCGGTGCTTGAGCGTTCCTGGGCTTGGCTGAATGCTTATTTTGCAGGGCAGGAACCTCGGTTTACGCCGCCGTTGCATATGATTGGCACGGCGTTTCAACGTGAAGTTTGGTGCGAGCTGCTTTCTATTCCGCGTGGCGAGGTCGCTACGTATGGTGAGATCGCCCAGCGTGTTGCGGCTCGACATCGTGTACCGGGAAACGAAGCACCCGTTGTGTCTCCCCGTGCCGTGGGGGCCGCGGTCGCGCGAAATCCCATTTCGATCATTGTGCCGTGCCATCGCGTGGTTGCCGCCGACGGTTCGCTCAACGGATATGCCGGCGGACTTGACCGCAAGGAGTGGCTGCTTCGGCTTGAGGGCGCGTACGAGGAGTAACGCTTGAACACTTTGCCTGTAGTAGCCGACTTCGACCAAAGCTCGCTCGAGTTCGCTTTGATCAGAGCGCTTAAGACCCTTGTTAGCTGTCAATAGTACTATCTGTTCGTTGATGGATATCCACGACTTCTGGTATTTCATTTAAGCCTCTTGATATAAAAAGAGCTGGAGTTGCGCATCGTTGAGAGGCTTTCCAGCTTTAGAGACATAAAATTATAAGATACGATGACCTGCGTCAAGGAAGCTGCCAGATGACCTTGGAGCGGCTGATTGCCTGGCCTAAAACCTGATGCGCGGGACGGCGCTCCACGCTATTCAGCGCGCTTGATAGGATGACGAACCACAGTCTTAAGTTTCTCCGGTGCACATTTGCGTGGATCGGAGAGATAGATTTCGTGATGGAAACGGGTGTCTGAGAAGTCGGGGACATAGCCCTGCTCGGTCGTGTATTCATTCATAGCGCCTACGGTCGCCGGTTCGTTGTCGTAGGGCCCGGTGTGCATGCATTGAACGCAGAGGCCCTCGTCAACTTTAAGCAGCTCGACGGCAGAAAAGTCAAGTTTCTTTTTGGTCGTGGCTTCCGCGACTGCCCAGTCAAAGTCATCTCGGGTGACGAAATCGGGCAGGCGAATGCACGAGATAAAGTTGAAATCGTCCTTGCGTACATAATCGATGTCGCCGCTCGGGGAGTCTTGCCACCAGAAACCCTCGAGCGGCGGTACCACAAAGTCGAAATAGCCCTTGATACTCCTTGAGCCTTTCTTCGACATCTTGACGGTATAGGCGATGCCGTAAAGCAGCGGCAGGGCGTTTTGATACTCGCCACCTTCGGTATTTGGGTCGCCCTTTCCGCGAACGGCAACGTAGCTCATAGGCGGGACAGTTACGATGCTCGGCTTGCTTGCAGGTTTGTAGAGCTCCTTGCATTCCTTCTTAAAGTCGAACGCCATGTTGGCCGCCTTTCTGCGTATTGGCCTGCTTAGATAACGGAATCATATCATAGAAACGAACAGCTGTTCGAATGATTATGCTGACAGATAGAGATGCGTGCGTTGTGTTTGGCGGTCGGCCTGACCCCGTCGATGATTTCTCTGCCTTCCCGGCGCTTGCCTGCGCTCCCCGTTTCCCCATATAAAACCTGCCAAAATGAACCTGTCCCTTTTTGGTCGGCGTGAAATGGGTAATACTAAAGAGTTATCCGACCAGATGGGAATTAATCGATGGCTTATATCGAATTCAAAGACGTCATCAAGGCGTACGGCGAGGGCGATGCCCGCATTCACGCGCTCGACGGCGCGAGCTTTACCGTTGAGCGCGGTGAGCTCGCCATTATCCTGGGCGCCTCGGGTGCCGGCAAGACCACGGCGCTCAACATCCTGGGCGGCATGGATACGGTAACCTCCGGCACCGTGACGGTGGACGGGCGCGACGTGAGCTCCGCCAACGAGGCGCAGCTCGTGGAATACCGCCGTGCCGACGTCGGCTTTGTCTTCCAGTTCTACAATCTGGTCCCCAACCTGACGGCGCTCGAAAATGTCGAGCTTGCGGCGCAGATTTGCCCCGATTCGCTCGATGCCGAACAGACGCTTCGCCAGGTTGGCCTGGGCGGGCGCCTCGCCAACTTTCCGGCGCAGCTTTCGGGCGGCGAGCAGCAGCGCGTGTCCATTGCACGCGCACTGGCCAAGAATCCCAAGCTGCTCCTGTGCGACGAGCCCACGGGTGCACTCGACTACAAAACCGGTAAGCAGATTTTGCAGCTGTTGCAGGATACCTGCCGCAAGCAGGGCATTACGGTCATCATCATCACGCACAACTCCGCGCTCGCGCCCATGGCCGACCGCCTAATCCGCTTTAAGAACGGCCGCGTGGAGAGCGAGACGGTCCAGCAAAATCCCGTGCCGATCGAGACGATCGAGTGGTAGCGCCCATGGACCAGGACCGCCAAAACAGCCAAAACCACGATACGGAGCACGTGAGTCGGGACCGGGAGTTCGCGACCTACCGTACCGCCCAAAGCTCAAACGATATGGTGCCGACGGTATTTCGCCGTGGCATCTACCGCACAATCCGCGGCAGTCTTAAGCGCTTCTTGTCCATCGTGGTCATCACCGCGCTCGGCGTGAGTGTGATGTGCGGCCTTAAGGCGGGCTGCGAGGATTTGTGCGATTCGGTCGACGCCTATTTTGACCAGCAGAATGTCTATGACATTAACGTGCAGTCGACCTGTGGCCTTACGCGCGACGATCTCGCGGCTATCCAAGAGATCGACGGGGTCGAGACGGCCGAGGGTATCTACACCGAGACCGCCTACACCGCCGTGGGCACAACGCGCGAGCGCGTGGTCGTGCAAAGTCTCTCCAAGGAGAACATCGATCAGCCAGTGCTCGTGAACGGCGATTTGCCCGAGAGCGCCGATGAGGTGGCGGTAACTTCGAAGTTCCTGAAGGCTTCGGGCAAAAAGCTCGGCGATACCGTGAGTTTTGCCGCCAATGACGCGAGCTCGTCCAACCAAAGTGCCAAGGATCAGTTTGCCGCGGGCGATTACACCATTACGGCCGAGGTCCTCGACCCCACTGATGTGAGCTCCGACTCGACAGTCAACGCCTTCCGTGCCGCTTCGGCTGCGGACTATAAGTTCTATGTGAGCGAGGATGCCGCGACATCATCGTCCTACTCCGCTGTCCACGTGATCGTCGAGGGAGCCAAGAGCCTCAACTCCTACTCGGATGCCTACACGGCAAAGATCAATGAGGTCAAGGGCAATATCGAGAAGATCCGCGAGGAGCGTGAGAAGGCGCGCGTCCAGGAGCTGACGGTTGACACGCCGGCAAGCTTGGATGCGGCTGAGCGCCAGGCCGCCATGCTCTTTGGGATTGAGCAGGATAGCATCAACCGCATGGCCGAGGGCAGCGAGGAGCGCGTCCAAGCTCAGGCCGAGTTGGACCAGCGCCGCGCCGCCGCCGATCAGCAATTCGCCGATGCCCGCGCTGAGCTTTCCAATCTGGGTGAATGCACTTGGTACATTCAGGACCGCGGTAACATCGCAAGCTACTCGAGCGTCGAGAGCGACAGTTCTTCGATCGAGGCCATCGCCACGGTGTTCCCGTTTATCTTCTTTATCGTCGCCGTGCTCATCAGCCTCACCACCGCCACGCGCATGGTCGAGGAGGAGCGCACGCTTATTGGCCTGTACAAGGCGCTTGGCTATTCACGCGAGCGCATCCTGTCCAAATACGTGGACTATGCGCTGTGGGCATGTCTGATCGGCGGCGTGCTCGGCAACATCATCGGCTTTGTGGGCCTGCCACTGTTCTTGTTTACGGTGTTCGACGACATGTACTCGCTGCCCCAGATGCTGCTTTCGTACGATATCGTGTCTTCACTCGTGTCGGTGGCGCTGTTTGCCGTGGGCGTGGTGGGCGCTACGATTATCGCCTGCCGCCACGAGATGGCCGAGACCCCAGCCTCGCTCATGCGTCCCAAGGCCCCGCGCGCCGGCTCGCGCATTCTGCTCGAGCATATCGGCTTTATCTGGCGCCGCATGGGCTTCTTAAACAAGGTCGCTGCACGCAACCTATTCCGCTACAAAAAGCGCGCCTTTATGACCATCTTCGGTATCGCGGGCTGTACGGCGCTTGTGATCTGCGGTATGGGCATCCGCGATACGTCGGTGGCGCTTTCGCCCAAGCAGTACGGGCATATCACGCGCTACGACCTGCTGGCGGTCGCCAATCCCGACGATTTTTCACAGACGTGCGCGGCATTGGATGGGCGCAGCGCGTCCAATGATTCCAACGTGACCGTGACCTCGACCCTGCCGATTATGACCGACAACGTCACCTTTACGTTTGGCGGCAAAAGTGAGACCGTGCAGCTCATCGTGATTCCCGACGACCGCACGGGTGACTTGGGCGATTACGTACGCCTGGAGGATGAGTCCAAAGAACCGCTGTCTTTGCGTGACGGAGACGTGTATCTGAGCAAAAGTTCACAGCTGGTGCTGGGGATTCAGCCGGGCGATACGGCTCACGTCCAGGATTCGTCGCTCAATGTCGCCAAGGTCAAAGTCAGCGACATTTCGCTTAACTATCTGGGCAACACGCTTTACATGACGCAGGGCACCTATGAGCGCGCGTTCGGTCGAAGCGCACGCCTTAACGGCGTCTTTGTGCTGCTTAAGGGTTCGTCGGCCGACCAGATTGCGTTTAGCAAGAATCTTAAGAGTGACGGTTGGCTTACGATTTCGAGCACGGCCGAGCATTGGGAGAACTACGAGGCGAACTTTACGATTATCAATTCGGTCGTAGTGCTCGTGACCTTTATGGCGGCGTGCCTGTCGTTTGTGGTGGTGTTTACGCTGTCCAACACGAATATCTCCGAGCGCGAGCGTGAGCTGGCGACCATTAAGGTGCTGGGCTTCCGCCGTGGCGAGGTGCACCACTACGTCAACAAGGAGACGCTGATTCTCACGGCGATCGGCGCTGCGCTGGGCGTGCCGCTGGGCGGCTTGCTGGCCGAGAGTTTTACGTACATTTTGCAGATGCCGTCGCTTTACTTTGACGTCGAGGTCGAGCCGCTAAGCTACGTGCTCGCCGTGGTGCTTTCCTTTGGCTTTACGTTTATCGTCAACCTCGCCACCAATCGTACCCTCAATAAGATCGACATGGTCGGCGCACTCAAGAGTGCCGAGTAACCTGCCAAAAAAGACAGGTTTATTTTGGCAGGTTTTATCTGGGCAAACGCCGGGCACCTACGGGCGACCCGGCGTTTGTTGCTTTGCTATCTTCTGCTCGCAGGGGTGGATGAGAGACTCTCTTTAGCCTTCGAGATTGGGCTTGAATGGGCCGTATGCCACAAAACGGGCCTATCTACTACGTTTAATTGGATACCCTCAACCATGCCGGGGAAACGAAAAATAAAACCGCAGGTAGAAGGCTTGTCGAATTTCGAAAAAGGCAGTCATGGTTGGCCCCGTTGAGTTAAACGTAGTAGATGGCCCCATTTCGTGGCGAACCATCAAACGAACGCCGACGCTTGTGCTGTAGCCGCTCCGATCATTCGTAAGTTGCGGTGGAATAGTTCCTAGATTCAGCCATTTGCGGGCTAAGCAGGAACTATTCCACCGCAACTTACTATCAGACCAGGCACCCGCAGCAAGAAGACGAATAGCCTCGGCGAGTATGTAAGCGCAGGGCCCTCCGACCCCGCCCGACGATTTCGATTGGCGACCTTTGACGGAGTCAAGGGAGGAGCCAAATCGAAATACGTCGGGCGGGGTCGGAGGGCCCGATGAGAGCAGTTCCAGCCGAGGCTATTCGTCGCCGAAGCTGATGCCCAACGCCTTGGCCTCACGCACCAGATCGCTCTGGGGGTCGACATACTTGAGCTTGCCGGCGACATCCTCGAGCGGCATGTGGCACATCTTGCCGTCGCGCAGGGCGATCATGTAGCCAAACTCGCCGCGCAGGCAGCCAAGCGCGGCCTCGACGCCGCACTGGGTCGCAAAGATGCGGTCCTGGGCGTCGGGCTGGCCGCCGCGCTGCGTGTGGCCGGGGATGGCGACGCGGGTCTCGCGACCGGTCTTGGCCTCGATCTCCTTGGCGATGTCGTACACGATTGACGGGCTCGTACGCTCGGCGAGCTTCTTCTTGTACTCCTTCTTGGACAGTGCCGCATCCTCCTTGGAGATAGCGCCCTCGGCGACGGCCACGATGGTAAAGCGGCTGCCGGTTTCCATGCGATGTTCGATGGTCTTGATGACGTTATCCATGTCGTAGGGGATCTCGGGAATCAAGATGACATCCGCGCCGCCCGCGACGCCGGCGTACAGCGGGATCCAGCCAACCTTGTGGCCCATGATCTCGATGACAAACACGCGGCCGTGACTCGAGGCGGTGGTGTGAATGTCGTCGATGCACTTGGTGGCGACGTCGATGGCGCTCGTAAAGCCAAACGTCAGCTCGGTACCCCAGGTGTCGTTATCGATGGTCTTGGGCAGGGCGATAACGTTGAGGCCCTCTTCGCGCAAGCGGTTGGCAGTCTTGGTGGAGCCGTTACCGCCCAGCATAAACAGGCAGTCGAGCTGCAACTTGTGATAGGTGTGGACCATCGCGGGCACCTTCTCGACGCCGTCGGCCTCGGGAATGTTCAGGCGCTTGAACGGCGTGCGGCTCGTGCCCAGGATAGTGCCGCCGCGGGTGAGGATACCGCTAAAATCGGCGGGCGTCATGACGCGGAACCTGCTGTAGATAAGGCCCTGGTAGCCGTCCTCAAAGCCATAGATCTCGATAGGCTCTTCGCTATTGGTCATAAGCGTTTTGACGATGCCGCGCATGGTGGCGTTGAGCGCCTGGCAGTCGCCGCCACTAGTAAGAAGACCGATCCTAAGCATGGTGAATCCTTCCGGGCAAGTTATAACATGCGCATAAGTTTACCCCCGCACACTGTTGATGCGGGGGTAAAACGTGTTAGCTCAAATGTATGGAAATGTAAGCAACGTTAGGCGAGCGTAAGGACGACGGTGCCAGCTCCTTACAGTGCGAAGGCGTCGACGTCGCCCCAGTGGCGGCGCAGCGTGATGGCGGCGGCGGGCTCGGTGTTGTCAAAGACGACCGACCACTGCGTGTTGCTGGTGATGTCTTCCGGGTTGGGCTCTTGCGCTGCGGCGCGCAGGGCCTTCCAAGCGACTGCCTCGTCTTGGGCGCCGGCATGGGCGTCGAGGACATCGGCGATTGCGACGGCGCGCTCTTTACCATGGCCCAGCTCGCCATTCTTTTGATTGGGCAGCACTTCGTCGCCATAGCAGGCATAGAAGTTCGTAACCTGGCGTACAGGAGTCGCTTTGAAAGCGCGGTCCGGATCGTGCGGATCCCACTCTACTACGCGCGCGTCACCGGCGGCGTCGTTGATAAAGAAGTGGTAGTCGCGTCCGGCCATGGCGTGCATGTCGTAGGCAGAAAGCAGGTCGACGGCCTCCTGCGTGGTGGCGGCACGGTCGAGCACCAGACGGATGGCGAGCGAGGTATTGATGACGGGGCGTTGCGTGTCCTGGTCACAGGGCTTGGAATCCAGAGTGAGTACGGCAATGGACACGCCGCATTCGTTAACACCGTCGAGCTGGGCAAATGGGCCCATGAGTGCGGCGGCACGTCCGGCGACGGAGTCAAGCGGAGTGTTATCGCCCAGGTTGTTAAGGGCGGCAAACCCGATGGAGGCATAGCCGCCGCGTGGATGATTGCGCACCAGCAGCGCCGAGGTGTCGTCCTTAAAGTCGTAATTGCGACCGGTGCGCACGCGGCCTTCGGCATCTACGGCGACAAAAGCGCTGCAGGCAAACTGGGGCGCCTGGACATGTGCCGGCACACCGGGCAGCACCTGCGCCACCACGGCATCGATGTAGGCCTGGTCGTCGCGCACGCCAGCGGCGATGATGCGATCAAGATCGTAGTCGTAGGCGATGTCGATTGCGTACAGGTCATAGCCATCCGCGTAGCCGGTCAAGCGTTTGAGCGACGCGGCGGACTTGATTTGCTTGTGATAAACGATACCGGTGGCAGCGGCAAGGCCGACGGCGACTCCCGCGACACCGCAGGCGATGGCAATGTTACGTGGCTTCATGACGGCTCCTCTCGTCCTGTTAGCGTAATTGTCGCAAAAGGAGCGCGGGCATGATGGCTCAACTTGGTGAGCGGCGCGGGATTAAACATGGAATGAAGAGTGCGGCGCTGGCGTGGCGGGGTATGCTGGAGGGGACCATCAACCCAGCGAAAGGGGAGAGCATGACGGATCAGGAAACGCCCGAGCGCGCGCACGTGACGGCCGATGATATCGAGGCTGCCAACGACCTTGTCGACTTTATCGAGGCATGCCCCAGCATGTTCCATACGGCAGCGACCATTATGGCCGAGCTCGACGAGGCGGGCTTTACCTACCTGCCCGAGAATGCGGCGTGGGACATCGAACCGGGCGGGCGTTATTACACGCAGCGCAATACCTCGAGCGTTATTGCCTTTAAGGTGGGCGAGGACCTGGCCGCGACGTGGGGCGAGGACGGCGTTGCCGGTGACTATCATTTTCAGCTCACGGCGTCGCATAGCGATTCACCGACGTTTAAGGTCAAGGCCGTGCCCGAGCTCGACGGCGCAGGCGAGACGCTGCGCCTGAACACCGAGGCTTACGGCGGCATGATCGACTACACCTGGTTCGACCGTCCGCTGGCACTCGCGGGCCGCGTGCTGGTACGCGAGGGCGACCGTATTGAGAGCCGCCTGCTTGCCACCGAGCGCGAGGTCGCTATTATCCCGAGCCTTGCCATCCACATGAACCGCGGCGTTAACGAGGGCTTTGCTCCCAACCGAGCCGTTGACCTGTGCCCGCTCATCAGCGCCGGCGAGCTTAAGCAGGGCGACTTTGATGCTCTGATTGCCGACGAACTGGACGTTGAGCCCGAGCAGATCCTGGGTCGCGACCTGTTCCTGGTCAATCGTCAGGATGCGCGCATTTGGGGCTGGGCCGACGAGTTTATCTCGACGCCCAAACTCGACGACCTGGCCTGCGCCTATACCTCGCTGCAGGCATTTTTGGGTGCCGAGAACGCGCGCGATATCTCGGTCTTCTGCTGCTTTGATAACGAGGAGGTTGGTTCCGAGACCAAGCAGGGCGCCATGTCGACGTTCTTGGCCGACGCGCTGCGCCGCATTAACGGATCGCTGGGCTTTGACGACGAGTCGTATCATCGCGCCCTTGCCGCATCGATGCTTGTGAGCTGCGACAACGCGCATGCCGTGCACCCCAACCACGCCGAGAAGTGCGATGCCCGCAACCAGGTCGTGCTCAACGGCGGTATTGTCATCAAGGAAGCCGCCAACCAGCACTACTGCACCGATGCCTTTAGCCGCGCGGTGTTCCAGGCCATCTGCGATGACGCCGACGTGCCCACGCAGGCCTTCGCCAACAAGAGCGATATGGCCGGCGGCTCCACGCTCGGCAACCTGTCCAATATGCAGGCGAGCATGCATGCCGTGGACGTGGGCCTGCCGCAGCTGGCCATGCACTCAAGCTACGAGACCGGCGGCGTGCGCGACGTGATGTACGCCATCCGCGCCCTCACGGCTTTCTACGAGCGAAACCTAACCATCAACGGCGCCGAAAGCGTAGAGCTCTAAAGCCTACCAAAAAGGGACAGGTTGACTTTGGCAGGTTTTATCTGGGCAAATGTCGCAATGCCAACAGCTGGACAGAATTGTTAAGACACCGCAGGTTGAGCAAGCGTCAGCGAGCGACGTCCAGAGCGAACAAGTTGGCATGAAAAAGGCGAGGCATTGACCTTCTGGTCATGCCTTGCCTTTTGAATGACAAATTGTTCGCTCTGGACGTCGCGCAGCGTCGACCGGTCCGCCGTTCGTTAGAACGGCGGAACCCTAATGCTCGATCCAGCAGCGCAGGGTCTCGCCGGCCTGCAGGTGACGCAGGTTTTCCGCTGCGATGTCGACCACATTGTTGAGCGTAGCCTCCAAGTGGAACCAACCGGAGACGTGCGGCGTGATGAGCATGTTGGGCGCATCCCACAGGGGGCTTGTGGCGGGCAGCGGCTCGGGGTCGGTGACGTCGACCGCGGCGCCGGCGAGATGCCCCGACTCCAGAGCGGCAACCAGATCGTCGGCAACCACAAGATCGCCGCGGCCGCCGTTGGCAAAGAAGGCGTCCGGCTTCATCGCGGCGAAGAACTCGGCGTTCGCCAGGCCGCGGGTCTCGGGCGTGCTGGGCATAAAGGATGCGACGATGTCAGCCTCGGCCAGGCGCTCGGACAGTGCGTCCATGCCGTCCATGTCCTCAAATACAATGGGGTAGACGAGCGGGTGGCGCTTGATGCCGCGGACGTGCGCACCCATGTTGCGGCAGAGCGTGGCAAAGTGGCCGCCAATGTCGCCCGCGCCCAGCACCAGCACATTGGCGTTTTTGAGCGAGGTGACCGGCCCCAAATCCTCCCAGCGATGCTCGCGCTGCAAGTCCTGGTAGCCGGGCAGGCGCTTCATCATAGACAGCACCATGGCAAACATGTGCTCGCTTACGGCCTGGCCGTAGGCGCCCACCGAGCAGGAAAGCTTAGCGTCGGCTGGCACGGTGCCGGCGGCCAAGTAATCGTCATAGCCCGCGGTCTGCAGTTGCAGCAGCTGGAGGTGCTTGCATGCGGTAAGCAGGGCAGGGTCTATGTTGCCCAAGATCACGTCGGCGTTGGCGACCTGCTCGCACGTGATGGCGTCGGAGCTCGTGTAGATAAAGTCCTCGCCCGGAGCGCTCGACTCAAGAATTGCGTGATGGCGGTCATTGACGGGCAGCAAAACCAGGATGTTCACAAGCAGTCCTCTCCGCTCAGCCTGCAAAAAAGGGACGGGTTTGTTTTGGCAGGTTGTATCAGGCAAAACGTTCAAATAAAACGCCGGATGCAAGACGGGCGTGCCCGTCAGCATCCGGCGCTCGTACGGCTACCAGCTGAGCAGCTCGTAGCCGTCCTCGGTCACCACGAGCTGTACCTCGCACTGGGCCGAGTCGCTGCCGTCCTTGGTGCGCACGCACCAGCCGTCGCCCTTGCTAATCTTAATGTCGGGCGCCCCGGCGTTGACCATGGGCTCGATGGTAAAGACCATGCCCGGAGCCATGATGGTGTCCACATCGGGCGCCTCGGTGGTAAAGCCCACAAACGGGTCCTCGTGGAACTCCTTGCCAATGCCGTGTCCGCCGTACTCGCGCACCACGCTAAAGCCGGCGTCCTCGACCGTCTTTTGCACGGCTTCGGCCATAACGGAGAGCGGCAACCATGGCTTGACGGCTGCCAAGCCCGCTTCCACGCTGGCGCGGGTGACCTCGACCAGGCGCTGGCGCTCGGCAGAGACCTCACCGATGCAGAACATGCGGCTCGAATCACTAAAGTAGCCGTCCAGGATCGTGGAGCAGTCGACGTTGATGATGTCGCCCTCGTGCAGCACGTCCGTATCGCAGGGGATACCGTGACAGACCACGTCGTTGATCGAGGTGCATACGCTCTTGGGGTAGCCCTCGTAGTTGAGGTCGGCCGGCGTGCCGCCGTGCTCGACGGTGTAGTCGTAGATCATCTGGTCGATCTGGTTGGTGGTCATGCCCGCGGCGATGTGCTCGCCTACGTAATCGAGCACGCCCACGTTGATGGCGGCCGAGCGCTTGATGCCCTCGATATCGGCGGGCGTCTTGTAGAGCGTGCGGGGCAGAACCTCCCAGCCCTCTTCCCACAAGCGCTCGAGGCGCTCATCAAAGGTGCTATGGCATTTCTTATATTTTTTGCCGCTGCCGCACCAGCAAGCGTCGTTGCGGCCGGGCACGGGTCCTTTGTCATACATGGCTAACTTCCTTTCATTCGCAGCTAGTATAGCCCACTCACAGGGCAGCTGCGCGCTAGTAGCTCACCTGGCAGGGAATGCCGAGGGCGCGCACGCGTGCGGCAATGGCATCGAGCACCTCGGGCGCTGCTTTGGCAAGGCCGGTGACCGGCGTCTCGCGCGCCACCGTGTAGATGGTCGCTTCTTGTGGGCGAATGCGCTCAAGCGCCGCGAGCCAGGGGACAACGTACTCCTCGCCGGTGTTGTCGATGGGCTTGCCCTGATACTCACCGGTCAAATAGATCGTCTGGATAATAACGTGACCGTCAAAGCTTGCGAACGTCTCGATCTGGTGCTCGACGTCGTAGGGGCCAACAGGCTGGTCGAGCAGCTGGATAAACGCCGGGTCGACGGTATCGAGCTTAAGAATGTTGTCATCGACCATCATGAGCGCGTCGTGCACCTCGGGGCGGTCGGCGCGCGTGCCGTTGGAGAGTACGGCGATCTTGGAGTTTGGGGCAAGCTCGTCGCGCAGCGCGACGGCGCCGGCGATGGCCTGCGGAAACTCCGGTGCGGCGGTGGGCTCGCCGTTGCCTGCGAAGGTGATCACATCGGGGAGCTCGCCCTCGGCTGCCATCTCGCGCAGCTTTGCCTCGAGCGCGTCGAGTACCACGGCAGCTGTGTTATGCGGCTCATGGCAGGGGCGCTCGGCGTTGAGGCCGTTTTCGCAGTAAATGCAGTCGAACGTGCAGATTTTGCCGCTGGCCGGCATCATGTTGACGCCGAGCGAGAGACCAAGGCGACGGCTGCGAACGGGCCCAAAGATGGGGCTGGCATTCAAAAACGTAGACATAGGCATATGCTCCTCAAGACAATTGTGCCTAAGCATAGCATCGGCTCCAAAGCAAGGTGCGGGCTCTTGCTTTACAAGTTTCGTTTTTTCACGTCGCTCATTCTGCCGTGCCATGAAAAGCCTCGGGTCGGGTACAGTTAATCTGTTAACAAGGCGTAAGGCAATGCGGGTCTATCCAACCGCACCGACGTGCAACTGGATGAGCATTGATGATGGGGGCACAACATGGATTTTACGGTCGAGAATGCGGGCACCACGATTGCCTGTCGCGAATATGCCGGCCCGGATGTGTCGCCTGATGCTCCTGCCTTGGTGTGCGTGCACGGCGCTTGTGTCGACGGCACATTTTTCGACGGTATCGCTTGTGAGCTCAGCCGCAACTACCGCGTAATTGCCTACGACCGCCGCGGCTGCGGTGGCAGCAGCGATGCGGCAGACGGCAGCTATGATCTTGCCGCTCAGGCCGCCGACCTGCAAGCCGTGATCGAACACGTTGGCGCTCCGGCAAATGTGCTTGCGCATAGCGCCGGTACGTTGGTGGCGCTGGAGCTTCTTCGCACCGAACCCCATCTCGTCGCCCGTGCGATTCTGCATGAGCCGGCTGTGTCGGCCGAAGGCGTCGGCATGGGCGCAGCTCCGGTTTTGCTCGATATGATTGCGGCTGGAAAGGTTTCAAGGGCGCTCCGGCTTTTCTTGGGAGCCCTCGGCGACTTGGACCCCGAGGCTCCTGGGACGACCGAAGCGGAAGTCAAACATGCCCTGCGCAATGGTCGTTGCTTTATGGCGAACGAATATGGAACAAATATGACATATGCTCCCGACTGGGAGCGCGCCCGCGCGTCAAAGGCGGTGTCGGCCGTGTTTTTGGGCGAGCTTTCGGTCGGCACGCCCCGCGAGGCTGGTACGAGGGTGGCGGCTGAGCTTTTGGGCTGTCCACTCGTAATGGTTCCCGGCGCGCATAACGGTCTGCGCGATCGCCCCGTTACGGCGGCAAACGCCGTTCGCGATGTCTTGGAGCGTTAGCACGCCCGATGACCTGCGGGGAGAGGGGCTGTTAGCGTTTCGTCATTGTTAACGAATGCGCCCATAACCGCGCGCCTGCGGCTCCATTACCGCCGTTTGGCAGGTCATAAAAATGCAACGATAATCGCGCGTTTGCCTTCAGCTGTTAGATGTTACCCTTGTACCAATTGATATGCACTGTTGCCGTGCGTAACGATAGAAAGGGCCCCATATGCTCAATAATCACGAGGTCAATCTAACCGACGAGGAGGCTGCCGCCGAGGTCGCCCGCGTCGCGAAGACCTACCCCGTGGTGCGTTTGCTGTCGGCCGATCAGATTAAGAGCGAGCCTAACTGCTTGCTCGCCGGCGATCGCTGCCCTTGTCTGCGTCAGTCGAGTCTTGAGGCCTTGGCAGACTCCGATGAGGTGTCGGAACAACTGCTCAACGATGGTGTTGAGTACCGCGCTCGCCTGCGCCCTCTGAAGGTCGAGGGCGAGCCTCACGTCTTGCTGATGGTACGTCCGATCGATGAGCAAGAGGCTGCAGAAGAGGACCTTGTCTACACCGACGTGCTGACGAGCGTGCACAATCGTCGATATTACGAGGGAAAGCTCCGCAACGCCCGCATGAATGCCGGCGTTGCGATGATCGACCTTGATGATTTTAGGGTCTTCAACGATACGTGTGGCCGCCATGCCGGCGACCTTGCGCTCGGTGCCGTGGCGACAGCCATACGCAGCGGTATTCGTTCGACTGACGAGCTTGTGCGCTATGGCTGCGACAAGTTTGTGGTCGTCATGCCCAATATTCCCTCCGATGACTTTACCCGTCGCCTGCATCAGGTATGCGATGCCGTTCATTCCACGGTTATTCCGGGCCATGAGTACGTGAGCTTGACGGCATGTGTTGGTGGCGCTCGCATTCATGGCGAGACGGTCGACGAGGGCGTTGGCCGCGCTGTCCAGTTACTGAGCCGCGCTAAGGCAAAAGCCGGTACGGTCGTGACCGATTCCGATTCCATCGAGGCCTTCCAAAGCGAAAAGCCTTTGGTGCTTATTATCGATGACTCCGAGATGAACCGAGCCATTCTCAACGAGATGCTCAAGGACGAGTATTGCATCCTCGAGGCCGACAACGGTCGTACGGCGCTCGACATGGTCGACCGCTATGGCGATGAGTTGTCGCTCGTGCTGCTGGATATTGTCATGCCGGGCATAAGCGGCTTTGAGGTGCTGGCCGATCTGTCGCGCCGATCGGGTATCGACAATCTGCCTTTCATCATGATTTCGAGCGAAGATTCCGATGATATGGTTCTGCGCGCGTACGAGCTGGGCGCCTCGGACTATATCAACCGCCCGTTTGACTCCCGTGTCGTGCGCCGCCGTGTAAGCAACACCATCCGCCTATACGCCAAACAGCGCCGCCTGACGAGCCTGCTGTCCCAGCAGTACAACGAGCGCGTCAAGAACAGTCGCATGCTCATTGACATCATGGCCGGCGTCATGGAGCTTCGCAACGGCGAGAGCGGCAGGCACGTTACGAATATCGAAAAGCTGACCGAGCTGCTGCTTGACTGTCTGGTCCAGCGTAGCGACACCATCTCCCTCGACAACGAGGAACGCTCCACGATTGCCCTGGCTTCGGCGCTGCACGATATCGGCAAGATGGCGATTGACGATGCAATTCTCAACAAACCCGGACGCCTTACGTCCGAGGAGTTCGAGATTATGAAGACGCATACCACGATCAGCGCCAACATGCTGTTTGAGCTGGGCCGCCATCACGTCGGCAATGCGCTTATGGAATATGCGTACCAGATTGCGCGTTGGCACCACGAGCGCTGGGACGGCAAGGGCTATCCCGATGGCCTTAAGGGCGACGACATTCCCATTGCCGCGCAGGTGGTCTCGGTGGCCGACGTGTACGATGCTCTGACGAGCGTGCGTGTGTACAAGGACGCTATCCCGCACAAGGAGGCGATCCAGATGATCCTGGACGGTAAGTGCGGCACCTTTAACCCGCTGTTGCTCGACTGTCTGCTCGAGGTGCAAGACCGTATTGCCGAGACGTTGGCACGCCCCGCCGACGTTGTCGCGTTTCCCACGATTTAGTTTGACCTAAGGAGTTTCAATCCATGATTTCCATGCGTGAGGCGTATGAGAAGATCGGCGCTAATTATGAAGACGCGTGCGCTCGGCTGATGGGCGAGGAGATGCTTAGCCGCTTTGCCCTCAAGTTTTTGGATGACGAGAGCATGGACAAGTTGGAGGCCGCCATGGCGGCAGGAGACGCCGAAGGTGCGTTTATGGCAGCGCACACGCTCAAGGGCGTGAGCCAGAACTTGGGATTCGATAATCTGTACGAGCCGGCGGTTGTGGTGACCGAGACGCTGCGCGGCGCCGATGCCGTTGACGGCGCTCGCGAGGGGATGCATGCGTTGCAGCAGCAATATGCGGCCACGTTGTCGGCCCTGCGCGAGGCGGCTGAATAAGAGCTTACGAGCCTTGGGCTGCTTGCCGGCCACATATAGGTGAAAGGGCGCCCCGCCGGACCATGTGGCCGGCGGGGCGCCCTTATCTGTTTTGTGGTTCGCGAGCTAGCGCGCCTGCTTTACCTTGGCCGCTGCCTCGACAAACGACTTCCACAGGTTAAAGTCGGTCTCGAGCGTCTTCCATGTGTACTCAGGGTGCCATTGCACGCCTAGACAGAATGGCTGGCCTTCGACCTCGATGCACTCAGGAACGCCGTCGGTTGCCTTGGCGACCAAGCGTGTGCTTTTACCCAGACGGTCGACGCAGCAGTGGTGTGCGGAGTTGGTCTGGATTAGCCTGTGCCCGCCAACCGCGCGTTCCAGCAGCGAGCCCGGCACGACCTCGACGGGATGCACGGGGTCGTTGAGCACGTGGGTGTGGCGCCACTGCGTGCGGCCCTCGCGCGCACCCAGGCTCGGCACGTCCATGCACAGGGTGCCGCCAGTGGCGACGTTGAGCAGCTGCGTGCCGCGGCAGGTGGTAAAGAGCGGCTTCTTGGCGCGGAGTACCTCGTCGACCAGCTTAAACTCAAAACTATCGCGGATCTCGCAGCAGAGGGTGGGGTCGTAGGGTCGATCATCGCCCCAGCGCTTGGGGTTGACGTCCGGGCCGCCGGGAATGGCGATGCCGTCGGCGATATCGACGTAATGACGGATAACCTCAATGTCCTCGGTGATGGACATCTGCAGCGGTAGGCCGCCGGCGGTAAGGATGGCATCGACAAAGACACTTGCGATTTCCTCGTTGGGGGAGAGCGTCTCGCTCAAATAGGGTTTCGCTTCTTCCCAGCGTGGTGCGACCAGGATGAGCGGACGGTCGGCGGGATCGACGTCGACGTGCGGAGTGTAGGACGATGAGGTGCGGGTTCCGATCATGGGCGTAGCTTTCGAATCCGGGTGGACATGGCACAGGGGTGGCGCGGAGCAAACGTTACTGATGAATTTGCCCGCGTGGCAATTGGGTTAGTGGCCCTTAATGGAGTTGAGGAAGTCCTGGGCGCGCTTGGTCTGGGGATGGTCGAAGAACTCGTCAGGCGTGCCGGTTTCTACGATCTGGCCGTCGGCCATAAAGACAACGCGATCGGCCACACGGCGGGCGAAGTTCATCTCGTGCGTGATGACGATCATCGTCATGCCCTTCTGGGCCAGACGGACCATGACCTCGAGCACCTCGTTGATCATCTCGGGGTCAAGGGCGCTCGTGGGCTCGTCAAAGAGCATGGCCTTGGGTTGCATGGCAAGCGAGCGGGCGATGGCTACGCGCTGCTGCTGGCCGCCCGAGAGCTGCGCGGGCACCTTATCGGCCTGCTCGGCCACGCCCACGCGGCTCAGCAGGTCCATGGCGCGCTCACGAGCTTCCTCCTTGGACACGCCCAGCACATCGACCGGCCCCAGCATGACGTTCTGCAGTACGGTCATATGTGCGAACAGGTTGAACTGCTGAAACACCATGCCCAGTTCGGCACGCATGCGGGCAAGGTTCTTGCCTTCCTGCGGCAGGGGCTCGCCCTCGATGAGGATCTCGCCCGAGTCGATGGTTTCCAGACGGTTGATGGTGCGGCACATGGTCGACTTGCCCGAGCCCGAGGGTCCGATCACCACGACGACCTCGCCGCGGTCGACCGAGAGATTGATGTCGTTGAGGACGTGCAGATCGCCATAGTGCTTATCGACGTGTCTGAGCTCGATCAGCGGCTGATTGCCGGTGGAAGAGGTGCTCTGTGCCATGGTGCTCGGCTCCTTATGACTCGAAATGGTAAAGCGTTAGCGGATGATGGTCGCGCCGGTCTTGTGCGAAACGTAGATGGCGGCCTTGTTGATCGCGACGTTGATGAGGATGTAGATGACCGCGATTACCAGGTAGACCGACACGAGGGCGTCGTAGTTGGTAATGAGCACACGGGCATTTTGCATGAGGTCGGGGTAGCTCACCACATAGGCGACGGTGGTGTCTTTGACTACGACCACAAGCTGCGAAATCAACGACGGAATGATGAACCGAATAGCCTGCGGCAACACGATTTTAAAGGTGATTTTAGCCTTGGAGAGACCGAGTGCCTGGGCCGCCTCGACCTGGCCGCGCGGCACGGCGTTGACGCCGGCGCGGAAGATCTCGGCCAGCACGCCGGCGGCAGCGAGCGCGACGGGAAGCGTGAGCATCCAAAACGACGGCAGCGCAATTTTGTACTGGGGCAGCACCAAAAAGAAGAAGTAGATGAACAGCAGGCTCGGTACGCCACGGAAGAAATCGGTGAGCACGCGGCAGACCAGCTGCAGCGGCTTAATGTCGCTGGTACGGCCGAGCATAAGGGCTAAGCCCAGCACCAGCGCGATGGCGCCAGCGGTGAGTGAGACCTTGACGGTGCCCTCAAAGCCGGCAAGCAAGAACTTCCAGGTAGTGAGGTGCGTAAAGAAATACCAATAGTGGACCGAAAGCTGGCCGGTCACATAAAAGCGCTGCAGCACCAGGGCGACGAGCGCGGCCACGGCGACGAGTGAGATGGCGGTGCCGATGCGAATCTTGGCGAGCATCTTGGGGCCGGGAGCCTCGTAGAGCGCATCGCGCATGGTAAGCGCGGAGGTGGAGTGCTTGCTCATCGGAGGATCCTCACCTTCTTATCGATGTAGTTGCCAATGTGGCTCACCACAAAGGCCGTGCCCAGGTAGCCGAGTGCCGAGATAAAGAACGCGACGACGCCGCCGAGCGAGCGCGTGTTGATGTAGCTCACCACGCCGGTGAGCTCCTGCGGTTTAAGCGGCACCTGGCTACCGAGCGCGGTGGTGAGCATGACGGCGATAAAGAGGTTGGTCATGGGCAGCACGCTTGAGCGCAGTGCCTGTGGAATCACGATCTTGGCGAGGATACGGCTGAAGCTCATGCCGAGCGAACGGGCGGCTTCCACCTGGCCGACGCCGACGGTGTTGATGCCGCTCATAAAGTTCTCGGAACCAAAGGCCGAGCCCAAAAGGACCGTGGCGACGATAACGCAGGTGCGGTAGGGCAGGACGACCTTGAGCGGCGGAAGCGCATAGACGACGATGATAAGCAGCGCGATGCCGGGGATGTTGCGGAAGACCTGGACATACAGGTCGCCAAAGACGCGCAGCGGCTTGAGCGGCGACACACGCATCACGGTGACGGCGACGGCCAGCACCATGGCGATGGCAAACGACTCAAGCGTCATGCCCCAGGTTGCTAGCAGCGCGTCGATATAGTTCTGGCCATAGAGCGACCAGAGCTCGGAGAGACTCATGCGGACCTCCTGCCGATAAGGAAAGGGGCTCCCGTGTGTACGGAAGCCCCGACAACTCAGTGAGGAAACAGTTTACCGCAATAAAGCGCATCATGCGTTTCCATATGGTTTCGTTGCGGCCGTTACCAGGCTCGCTGCCTAGGCGCCGATCTCGGGCAGCTCGGGAACATTGGTGTCGCCCGTACGGTCGCCGATGCAGATCTGCCACAGCTCGGTCCAGGTACCGTCGTCCTCGATCTTCTTAAGGAAGTCGTTGACAAAGGCGACGCCGTCGGAATCGAGCGGCAGGCCGATGCCGTAGGGCTCCTTGCTGCCGAAGGGCTTGCCGGCGATCTTGTACTTACCGGGCTCGCGGACCAGGGCGCTCTGCTGCATGTTGTTATCGATGACGTAGGCGTCAACGCGGCCCTGCTGGAGTGCCTGGCGGGCCTCCTCGTCGGTCTTGAACTCCTGCTGGCTGGCCTTGGGGGCGAACTCCTCCAGGATGGCGGGGCCGTTGGAGCCGGACTGGACGGCGACGTTCTTGTCGGCCAGGTCGTCGACGCTCTTGATGTCGTCGTTATCGGCGAGCACCAGGATGGCCTGCTGCGTGTAGTAGTAGGGGCCGGCGAAGGAGACGAGCTTCTTGCGCTCGTCAGTGATGGTGTAGGTGGCAAAGACGGCGTCGACCTGGCCGTTCTGCAGGACGGACTCGCGTGTGTCCGAGGTCACCTGGGTGATCTCGACCTTGTTCTCGCCCAGAATGTAGTTGGACAGGAGCTGTGCGATACCGGCGTCGAAGCCGCGGGTCTGACCGTCTTTCTCGTTGAGGAGGGAGAAGAGCGTGGAGGTCTGAACGCCACCGATCTTAAAGACGCCGGCGTCCTTGACGGCCGTGGCCCAGGTGCTGGCGGCGATGGCGTCGTCATCGGCCTTGGGGCCGTTGTCGACGAGCTTGTCGAATGCCTTGGCATCGAGCGTAGCGGAAACCTCGGTATCCTCGGAGCCCTTGGAGGAGCCGGCGGCGGAACCCTTGTCAGCCTCGGCGCTGGTGTCGGAGCAGCCGGCAAGACCAAGGCCGGCGACGGTTGCGAAGGTGGCGGCAACGAAGCCGCGGCGGTCGAGAACGACCTGCTGGGAGAGGTTCTTGCTCATGGTAGAACACCTTTCTCAATAAAATCCCTAGCGGTTGAGTAGAGTTATACCCTATCGCGCTCAAATGGGTCAACACGAAATAACTCAGAAACATACTTACCTTATGGGTAATTCTACCTACCAAAAAGGGACAGGTTTATTTTGGCAGGTTTTATCTGGGCAAACGTCGCTTATTGCAGCTGAGATAGCGCTTTGCAGACGGCATGGTCGGTGCGGCGGCATGCCTTGCTGCTTTGTCTCAATCTGTAACAGTTAGACGAGGAAATGGGTTCTACCTGTTACAGATCGAGATTTTCTCTTCAGGGGGATTCGAATGTCTCGATCTGTAACATCTGGACGGGCAAAAGGTCTCTATCTGTTACAGATTGAGACAAAGGTCGGGGACTAAGACGTCTTGTCTCGATCTGTAACAGTTAGACGAGAATTCGGGCCATAGATGTTACGGATCGAGATAATCGCGTCGCGAAAGCAAAAACCTCCGCAGGGGTGCTTTCCTTGCGGAGGTTTTTCTTACTCGTTGAGTAGCCTTACGGCTTCAGCGGCCATGTTCTCGACCGTCATGCCGTTCTGCGCGAGCAGCTCGTTGGGGTCGTAGCGGTCGGGGAAGCCCTTGGCGATGCCGAAGGTGCGCGTGCGCACTGGCGTGCAGGCCAAGTAGCACGCGACGCGCTCGCCCCAGCCGCCGTCCAAGATGCCGTCCTCGAGGGTGACGACAACGCGATGCTTGGCGGCAAGGCTGTCGAGGAACTCGTGGTCGAGCTCGGTTGCAAAGCGCGGGTTGACGAGCGTGGCCTCGATACCGTACTCGGCAGCCAAGCGGTTTGCCACGCGCTCGCCCAGTTCAAAGAAGTCACCAAGCGCGAGTACGGCAACGTCGCGACCCTGGCGCACCACGTTGTAGCGAACGGTGCTGTAGTCGGTGTCTTCGGCAGGCGCAAGGCCGGGACGGCTCACCAGGCCAATGCCCGGTACACGAATCGCCACGGGATGCTCGCGGTGGTCGAGCGACCAGCTCAGCATGGACAGATATTCCTCCATGCAGGCCGGCGCCAAGTAGCGCATGTTGGGAAGACCGCCTAGCATGGAAATATCAAAGAACGAGAGGTGCGTCTCGGACGTGGTGCCAAAGATTGACGCGCCAAACACCAAAATGGTTGCGGGGGCGTCGTTGAGGCACAGGTCGTGCCACAGCTCGTCGTAGGCGCGCTGCAAAAACGTGCCGTACACACCAAAGACTGGCTTGGCGCCCGAGCGCGCAAGCGCGGTGGCAAAGGTCACGGCGTGCTCCTCGGCAATGCCCACATCGACGAACTGTTTGCCGGCGGCAGCGCGAAGCTCGGGTGTAAAGCCCATAATGTAGGGCGTGGCGGCCGTGATGCCAACGACCTGTGGATCGCGCTCGATGGCGGCGCTGAGCGCCTCGCCCGTAATGTCAGCATAGGTGCGCGGCGCGGGCTCGCTCGGATGGCCCGGGCAGAGCTTGCGCCCGGTCGCCATGTCAAACGGACCCACGTGGTGCCAGCGCTCGGGGTCGCTTTGGGCTGGCTCAAAGCCCTTGCCCTTGGCGGTGGAGACGTGCAGCACGATGGGATGATCGATATTGCGCAGTTCCTGCAGCGCGTCGACGAGGGCCAACACATCGTTACCGGCGTCCAGATAGCGGTAGTCGAGCCCCATCGCGCGGAAAACGTTGCGCTCGCAGGTGCCGTTGCTGGCGCGCAGCTCGGCCAGATTGCGATACAGGCCGCCATGGTTCTCGGCAATGGACTGGTCGTTGTCATTGACGATGATGATCAGGTTGCTATCGAGTTCGGCGGCATTGTTAAAGCCCTCAAACGCCAGGCCGCCCGAAAGCGAGCCGTCGCCAATAACGGTAATGACGTTGTACGTATCGCCCGCCAGGTCGCGAGCGTGCGCCAGGCCGCAGCCCAGGCTCACCGAGGTCGAGGTATGGCCCATGGCGAACAGGTCGTGCTCGGACTCGTCGGGATTGGCAAAGCCAGAAGCCTCACCATAACGTTCCGGATCGATATAGGTGTACGCGCGCCCGGTCAGCGCCTTGTGAGCGTAGGTCTGGTGCGACACGTCAAAGACAATCTTGTCGGTGGGAGAGTTAAACACGCGATGAAGCGCAACCGTAAGCTCAACGACGCCCAGGTTGGGGGCAACGTGCCCGCCGACGGCGGCGGAGCTTTCGAGGATTGCCTGGCGGATCTCGCCGCAGAGCTGCGGGAGCTCGGCGCGATTAAGAGCCTTGACGTCCTCGGGCGTTGTCGTTTGCGTAAGCAGCATCGTTGTGGGTTACTCCATGCGAATCGAGCGCCGGCGCTCCCTCGGCCGACACAATTGCACAAGACAGTCTCGCACATTTTGGCGTTTGATATGTGACGGCGGCGCGGTAATTCGCCAACTGGCGGGGCAAAACGTTTTGTCCGATGCCATACTGATGTGTTCCATGATGTTTTTATCGATTGTGCACAAGCCGTGGCTTGCCGCTGTGAGTCGCTGGAAGGAGGCAGCATGTCCGATGTCGTTCGTGCCGAGAACATCGCGTGCGAAGTAGACCATGCTGCCCGTCAACTGGCACAGGCGGGCCGTCTGGACCTGACGCGCGAGTTTATCCAACATGGCGACGTGACGGTCTATGCACATGTGACTTCGGTAGCGCGGGCGAGCCTGTCCTTTGCCGAGTGCTTGGGCCGTGCTGGCATTTCGGTCGACCGTGCTTCGTTGCTGCGCGGAGCCCTGCTGCACGATTACTTTCTCTATGACTGGCACGATCCCGATCCAAGCCATCGGCTGCATGGCTTTCGCCACCCGTTTTTTGCCCTGGCGCGTGCCGAGGAAGATTTTGAACTGACGTCGCGCGAGCGGAATATTATCGTGCGCCATATGTTTCCGCTGGTGCCAGTGCCGCCGACGTGTCGTGAGGCATGGATTGTGTGCCTGGCGGATAAATGGTGTGCTCTGCGCGAGACGGTCGCCTGCCGTCTACCGCGCAAAGGCGGCGCGAACGATTCGAACGAGGGCTCGAGTGACGGCTCGAGCAAAGATTCGAGCGAAAAGAGGAGAGAGTAGACGGTGGGGACCGCGATTGACATGGCGTTTGGCGGCGCGACGCTTGCCGTCTGCCCGCTTTCGGCACTGGTGCTCTCGTTTGCCTTTTACGGGTTTTGCGGCTGGGCGTGGGAGTCGACGGTCTGCGCCATGCTCAATCACGGACGATTTGCCAACAGCGGCTTTTTGCTGGGGCCGTGTTGTCCTATCTATGGTGTGGGCGGCATTGCCTGCTGGCTGCTGTTGCGCGGGATTCCGGATGCCCCGAGCCAGTTTGTCGCTGCAGCGCTCGTATGCAGCGTGATTGAGTACAGCGTAGGCGTGCTGCTGGAAAAAACAACGGGCGCTCGCTTTTGGGACTATTCGCACCTGCCGTTTAACCTGCACGGACGCATCTGTCTGTACTGGGCCTGCGCGTTTGGCTTGGGTGCGTTGTGCATTTGCCGTTTAGTGGAGCCGGCATTGCTGGGGCTGCTTGGCCATCTGCCGGTGCTGATTGTGCGGCTGTCCGCCTTTATCGTCGCGGTCGCGATGATGGTCGACGCAGTGTGCTCTTTGGCCAGCTGGCGCCGCCTGTCTGATCAGTTGGAGCGCGTCCGGGCCGACCTTGCCGACCGCATCAACGAGTCGCTTGCCGATGCGTCTGATTCCATGCTTGAACGTATTCCCGATTCGGCGATCGACTCGGTGGCGCAGACGCATATCCGCAGCCGTGCCGTTAACGCGTGGCTGGCCGAGCTGGGTGACGCCGCGCTCGATGCCCTGTGCGAGAAGGCTTCGATGCCGACGTTTATCGCGGATGGTGCTCGCGGCCTGGCACTTGCTGCCCGCCGCGTGGCCGATGCCGCGCCGAGCATGCCGCGTCCGTCGCTCAGTCGTCGCCTTGCCGGCAAGGGCATAAGCCGTCCGGTGCCGAGCGTGTCACTCAGCCGCCGCGACCTGCGCTTCTTCAATGCCTTCCCGCGCTTGCGTATCAACCGCTACGAGGGCGTCATCCGAGCTACCGACCTCCGCGACCGAGCCCGCGAGCTGTTCCGGCGCTAGCCGGGACGGGCGCGCTCGCGGCTTCCTTGCTCGCGTATTTCCCGTTGGTTTCGCGCCCGTTGCCGCGCCGTTTCCAAGATTGCGGTGCCGTTGGAGACGGCAAGATTTGGGTCGAGCCGGTCGAGGAGGTTATCCGCATCCGCACCGGCGAACATGGCCCCTCTGCGGTGTAGGACAATCTTTCGCCTGACGGGCGTGCCTCTCTTGGGGCGCGCCCGTTCTCGTCTACAATATCGTGCAGACGAAGGAGAGGCATGCCCATGATCAAGATGTTTGCGAGTGACTTAGACGGAACGCTGCTGAACGCCCTGCATGAGGCGGATGGGACCATCCGCCGTGCCATTCGCGAGCTGACCGAGGCTGGCTTGCATGTGGTTCCCGCGACCGGACGCTCGACGCTGCCGATCGGCGAGCATGGCTTTACGGGCCTGGCGCTTGACGCCTGCTGCTCCAACGGGTCCATCGTGCGCGACAGCCATGGCGAGGTGCTCAAGACCTGGACCATCGATCCGCAGATTACCGAGGAGCTGCTCAAGGCGTTCCCGGACATTTGCTTTGATTGCTCCACGCCCGATGGCATGTTCTCGAGCGGTTCGTTCGAGATGCACCAGGCGGGCTTTAAAAAGGACAGTCCTATCAAGCGCATCGTGATGCGCGGCATGCGTGCACGTGGGGGGTATCACGAGGAGCAATATTTCGATCAGTCGATCGGTGACATCCTGCGCCATGACGTGTGCAAGATTAACTGTCGCGTGATCTCGTCCGAGCTGGAGCGCGACCTTAAGGCATATCTGGCCGAGCGATCGGACCGCGTGGTCAACGCACCGTTCGATCCGGTGATGTTTGAGATCACGGACGTGGCGTGCAACAAGGGCGAGAGCGTGGCCTGGCTGGCGGGCTACTACGGTATTGCCGAGGACGAGGTCGCGGTTTACGGCGACGGCGGCAACGACATTGCCATGCTCAAGCGCTTCCGCCACAGCTACGCGACCAAAAACGCAAGCGATGCAGCTAAGGCCGCCGCTAGTGCGACCATCGGCAGTTGCATGGTTCACGCCGTCCCCAAACACATGCTCGCCACCATGCATAAGCAGAACTCCTGCACCATCATCGAATAATGCGACAAAAGGATTGCCCCTTCGTCACATCCCAAATATTGCCTTTACGTGTTGATGCACACGGTGTGCAATAATACTCGCACTGTGCAATAGCGCACAGGCTGAGTAACAAGGAGGACGCTTGTCCCAGCTCGAGAAATGCGATCGCCGGTCCCTTCGCTCGCAGCGTGCCCTTCGCCAGGCACTTGCTAGCGAGCTTGCCGAAAGCGGCGACCTTTCGCGCATTAATGTCGCGTCGCTCACCGAGCGCGCTGGCCTTACGCGTCGCACGTTCTATTCGCATTACCGCGATATCCCCGACTTTATCAATCAAATCGAGGACGGCTTGCTGGCCGAGATCCGTGAGCGCATTGAGCTCATCACCGCAGCTCAGCTGCCCGATCTCTATCACAACATCGATGAGCTCGAGCCGGCACCCGGTTCGGTTGAGTTGCTGCGCTACCTTGCGGCCAACCGCGATTTAATCGGATCGCTGCTGGGCCCGGGCGGCGACCCCGCCTTTATTAAAAAGATCATCGATACCGCACGCGAGGCCGTGGTGCCGCGCGCACAGACGGGCATTTTGGGCTTGGCGCTGGGCACCTTCTTTGACTACTACGTCACCTATGTCGTGAGTGCCGAGGTCGGCATGATCCAGCGTTGGTTTGAGCGTGACCTTTCTGAATCGCCCGAGACCATGGCGCGCATTATGACGGTTATCGCCTTTGTGCGCCCCGGCGACCTGTATGGCCAACCCATCGATATCAACGTGCCGGAATACGGCATGAAGCTATTGAACCTGCAGCTCGAGGACGCGGTCGACACCACCGCAACCGTCGAGTCCAACAACTAAGAGGAGAGACAATGAGCAAACTCGTCGAGGGCATTAAAGACCGTGTGGTCGCTGCCGCACGCGAGGCCGCGCCCGCCGTGGTGGACGCCGCGCAGAAGGCCGCGACCGCGGCTGCCGAGAAAGTTGCCGAGGCAGTTGCCGATGCCAAGAACGTGGCAGGGGAGACGTCCGTCGTCAGCGAGCCCGCCACCGCCGCTGAGCCCGTAGCCGCCGCCCAGGCCCCCGAAGGCGCGATCTTCAACCCCGAGGCCGCCCGCGGCAACCTGCACCTGGGCATCGACGTGGGCTCCACCACCGTTAAGCTCGCCGTGCTCAACGACGACAACCAGATCGTCTACGCCAAGTACCAGCGCCACCACACCGACGTCCGCGCTTGTGCCCGCGACCTGTTCGAGGGCGCTGCGACCGTGCTGCCGACGGCCCAGATGACCTGCGCCATTACCGGCTCGGGCGGCCTGCTGCTGTCCCAGTGGCTCGACCTGGAGTTTGTCCAGGAGGTCATCGCCAGCAAGCGTGCCGTCGAGACCCTCATCCCGGCCACCGACGTTGCCATCGAGCTGGGCGGCGAGGACGCCAAGATCATCTACTTCGACAACGGCATCGAGCAGCGCATGAACGGCACCTGCGCCGGCGGCACGGGCGCGTTCATCGACCAGATGGCAACCCTGCTGCACACTGACGCCAGCGGCCTTAACGAACTCGCGGCCAACGCCACCACCATCTATCCCATCGCCAGCCGCTGCGGCGTTTTTGCCAAGACCGACGTGCAGCCGCTGCTCAACGAAGGCGCCCGCCCCGAGGACGTCGCCGCTTCCATCTTCCAGGCCGTCGTGACCCAGACCATCTCGGGCCTGGCGTGCGGCCGTCCCATCCGCGGCAACGTCGCCTTCCTGGGCGGTCCGCTGCAGTACCTCTCCGAGCTGCGCCACCGCTTCTACCTCACGCTCAACCTGGACGAGGAACACCGTATCGTGCCCCAAAACGCCCACCTGTTTGTGGCGAGCGGCGCCGCCATGGCGCACGAGTCCAACAAGCTCAGCACGTTCCCGCAGCTCATCGAGGCCATCGACAGCTTAGGCGACACACAGGGTGCCGAGGTCGAGCGCCTGGATCCGCTCTTTGCCACCGACGAGGACTTCGCCGAGTTCAAAACCCGCCACGACCAGGAAGTCGTCCCCAAGGGCAAGCTCGAAGGCTACACCGGCCGCGTGTTCATCGGTATCGACGCCGGTTCCACCACCATGAAGGCCGCGCTCGTGGGCGAGGACGGTCAGCTGCTGCACACCTGGTACGGCAACAACAACGGCGACATCCTGGGCACGGCCAAGGTCATCATGGCCGATTTCTACAACCACATTCCCGCCGGTTGCACCATCGGCCACGTGACTACCACGGGCTACGGCGAGGCGCTGCTCATCGAGGCCCTCAAGGCCGACTCCGGCGAGATCGAGACCGTCGCGCATCTGCGCGGCGCCAAGGCGTTCCTGCCCGGCGTCGAGTTCATTCTGGACATTGGCGGCCAGGACATGAAGTGCCTGCGCGTCAAGGACGGCGTGATCGAGCACATCATGCTCAACGAGGCCTGCTCGTCGGGTTGCGGTAGCTTTATCGAGAGCTTCGCCGTCTCTATGAATATGGACGTGCGCGCGTTCGCAAACGCTGCCATCCATGCCAAGGCCCCGGTCGACCTGGGCAGCCGCTGCACGGTCTTTATGAACTCGCGCGTCAAGCAGGCGCAAAAGGAAGGCGCCACGGTGGGCGACATTGCGGCCGGCCTGTCCTATTCCGTCATCAAGAACGCCCTGTTCAAGGTCATTAAGCTGCGCGACCCCAAGGAGATCGGCAGCCAGGTGATCGTCCAGGGCGGCACCTTTATGTCCGATGCGACGCTGCGCGCGTTTGAGCAGCTCACCGGCGTTCATGCCGTGCGTCCCGACATCGCCGGCTGCATGGGCGCCTACGGTGCGGCCTTGCTCGCCCGCGATCGCGCCGGCGCCGACGGCACCTCGACCATCCTCTCGGCCGAGGACATCGCACACCTCACCGTGACGCAAAAGCATGTCCGCTGCGGCCGTTGCTCTAACAACTGCCAGCTTACCGTCAACGACTTTGGCGGCGGCAGGCGCTTCATTACCGGCAACCGCTGCGAGAAGGGCGCCGGCCACAAAAAGCAAAAGACCGAGGCCCCCAACCTCTTCAAAAAGAAAAACGAGTTGCTGTTTAACCGCGAGGTGCTGAGCCCCGACGAGGCCCCGCGCGGCACCGTCGGCATCCCGCGCGCGCTCAACATGTACGAGAACTACCCCTTCTGGCATGCATTCTTTACGCGCCTGGGCTTTAGCGTGCAGCTGTCCGACCAGTCGAGCAAAAAGACCTACCAGGCGGGCATCGAGTCCATGCCGTCCGAGAGCGTGTGCTACCCGGCAAAGATGAGCCACGGCCATGTGATGAACCTTATCGACCGCGATGTCGACTTCATCTGGATGCCGTGCGTGCGTTGGGAGCGCAAGGAGGATCCGACGGCTGGCAACTGCTATAACTGCCCCATCGTCATGAGCTACCCCACGGCGCTGGCGCTCAATATTGACGAGATCCGCGAGCAGAACATCGAGTTCCTGTATCCGTTTGTGCCGTATCACGACAAGACCGAGCTCAAGCGCCGCCTGTACCAGGTGCTCGCCGTCGACCGTGTGGCCGATGCTGAGGCCGGTCGCGGTCGCGTGCGCGGTCCTAAAATCACGCGCTCCGAGGTCGATGCCGCCGTCAACGCTGCCTTTGAGGCCGATGCGCGTTTCCACGAGGACATCCAGACTATGGGCGAGGAGGCTCTTAAGTGGGTCGAGGACCACGGCGGCCATGGCATCGTACTCGCCGGCCGTCCTTACCATAACGACCCCGAGATCAACCACGCCCTGCCCGAGCTTATTTCGAGCTTTGGCTTTGCGGTCTTTACCGAGGATTCGCTCGCGCATCTCGTGAAGCCCGAGCGTCCGATTCGCGTCGTTGACCAGTGGATGTACCACAGCCGCCTGTACGCCGTCGCCCGTTTTGTGACGATGCGCAACGACCTGGACCTGATCCAGCTCAACTCCTTCGGCTGCGGCTTGGACGCTCTGACCACCGACCAGGTGCAGGAGATCCTGGAGGCCAGCGGCAAGATCTACACCGTGCTCAAGATCGACGAGGTATCCAACCTGGGCGCCGCGCGCATCCGCATTCGCTCGCTCATGGCCGCGCTCAAGGACCAGGAGGCCGAGCGCCTGGCCGATGCCACGGCCGCGGGCGAGGCCTACGAGCAGGGCGATGCCGCGCCGGTGTCGCCCTCCACGGATGCCCCCGCGTTCGCGAGCCGCAAGTACACGTTCGAGGCGCAGCGCGAGAGTGCTTCGACCGCGTGGCCCAAGGTGCCCTTTACCGAGCAGATGCGCGAGGAGGGCTATACCATCCTGTGCCCGCAGATGGCGCCGATCCACTTTGACCTGGTCAAAGAGGTATTCCGCGGTGCCGGCTACAACCTAGAGCTGCTGCCCTCGACTGACCACGATGCCGTCGAGGCCGGCCTGCGCTACGTGAACAACGACATCTGCTATCCGTCGATCCTGGTGACGGGTCAGATCATGGAGGCCATCGAGAGCGGTCGGTACGACCTGTCCAAGACGGCCGTGGTCATCAGCCAGACCGGCGGCGGCTGCCGTGCCACTAACTACATCGCACTCATCCGCAAGGCACTGCGCGAGAGCGGCCACCCCGAGATCCCGGTGATCTCGCTTTCGGCCGTGGCGCTCGGCGAGGACAACCCCGGCTTTAAGGTTACGCCGGCGCTGCTTAAGCAGGCCGTGTACGCGGTGCTCTTTGGCGACGTGATGATGCAGATGCTCTATCGCTGCCGCCCGTACGAGGCAACGCCCGGTGCCGCCAACGCGCTCTACGAGGAGTACATGGCACGGGCCCGCAAGCTGGCGCCCAAGTTCAACCGCCACAACTACACCAAGCTGTGCCGCGAGGCCATCCGTGCGTTCGACACCATGCCGCTCGTGGGCGAGGGTACCAAGCCGCGCGTGGGCGTGGTCGGCGAGATCCTGGTCAAGTTCCATCCCACGGCCAACAACCACGTGGTCGACGTTATCGAGCGCGAGGGCTGCGAGGCCGTAGTACCGGGCCTGCTTGACTTCTTCCTGTACTCCATGAGCAACGCCGAGCTGCAGAAGGATGAGCTGGGTAGCTCTGCTACAACGCGTGCGGGCATGCAGGCGCTCATCAAGCTCGTGGACTGGATGCGTACGCCGGTGGAGGAGATGCTCGAAAAGTCCCGCCGCTTTGAGGCGCCCGAGCGCATCGGCACCATGGCCGACAAGGCCCGCACGGTGCTTTCGGTGTGCAACAACATGGGCGAGGGCTGGCTGCTCACGGCTGAGATGCTCGATCTGATTGACCACGGTGCGCCCAACATCATCTGCACGCAGCCCTTCGCGTGCCTGCCCAACCACGTGGTGGGCAAGGCCGTGATCAAGGAGCTGCGCCGCCAACATCCCGAGAGCAACATCGTCGCGGTGGACTACGACCCCGGTGCATCCGAGGTCAACCAGCTCAACCGTATTAAGCTCATGATCAGCGTGGCAAAGGAGAACATGCGCGCCGGCAAGGGCTTTAAGCTCGAGAAGGTGGCGCCGCTCGCGATGGACGAGGTCACCGGTCAGATGCGTGCCCACGACGGCTGTGCGAGCTGCGGATCTGCCAGTGAGGAGGCCGTTGCATCGGTCGCCAAGCGCCTGGGGCGCGGCATTAAGAAGTAGCTGGTCTGCTATGGGCTAGATATGAGACAAACGGGTGGTAGCCGTACCGGCTATCACCCGTTTTTGCTGGACATATGTTGCGCAAATGACCTTGCTACAGCCTTCCGTGGGTTCGCCCGATTTCTGGGCTGGCTCGGGCTTTGAAGACAAGTTATTGCAGGCCCAGGGCGATTTCTCGCTCAATGCAGGCCAGCACAGCGTGACGTATCTGCCGAGTTCTGACACGGCAGCGACTGGTCGCTACCAGGTGCTGCTATACGACAACAACTTTGGTGCGACCGAGCGCTATCCCAAGTTCGACTGGGGCCAGCTGGGCGCCGCGGTGGTGACCGACTACAGTAAGGGAACGCATTCGTTTGGGCGCATCTTTACGGTGGATGAGATCGCGCGCACCTACGAGCTCGAAGACCAGATCGCGGCGCCGTTCTCGGGCTACGTCAGCAGCACTCAGCGCGTCGGCAATTCGAGCAGCATGCTCGTGGCATCGGGCCAGGCCAAGACCTTTACCGAGTACGATCGCTATGGACTGCCCATCGCCACCTACGAAATGGAAGCCGAGAAGTACATCTACCGCGTGTACAAGTACGAGCTGTAGCGCTGCGCTTGGCTGCGCCTGTGCCCCGTGGCTGCGCGCGCTCGCGCCGGGCCCGCCTCGCGTCCCGCATTACTCCACATCAAATTCCACGCGATCGAGTTCGGGCACGTTGAGGTCGATGAGTTTGCGGGCAACACGGCGGTCGTGCGCCCCAAGCGCCTCGCTTGTCGTCACATGGGCGACGATTTCGCGCTCTACAATGCCTTCCTCGTCCCCTTCGGTAGCCGAGGTCTCGACGGCGACGGTGTAATCCTTAAAGCTTGGCAGCACCGCGGCAAGCTCGCGCGTAGTTTCGGTGACACCGTAGCCGTCCTGCACGCCGGTCTGCGCCGAGCCAATAGACCCCGCCGTCATAACGATGCAGGGGATGGCAAAGACTACCGTACCCACAATGATGCGGCGGCGCACCTTGCGCGATAGCTCGTCGACCTCGGCATCTTCTTCGGCGGTTACAATGCCGTCGCCGTTGAGGTCGCGCTTGAGCGGCACGCGCAAGATGAGTAATACGGCTTCGGCCGCGAGTGCGATAAAGACCACGTTGATGCCAAACTCGTAAAGCGCCGAGAGAAACAGCGACCCGCTTGCGATGGCGATGCCATAGCCCGCCGCGCACAGAGGCGGCATGAGCGCGGTCGCCACGGCCACGCCGGCGATGAGCGTGGCGGGTTCCTGGTCGCGCGAGTTGCCCAGCCCGCCTGCAAAGCCGCCTGCGAGTGCGACGGTAAGGTCCCAGACGGTGGGTGTCGAGTTGTCGATGATGGCGGCCGTGGTGGTGCCAAGGGGCGAGAGCTTAAAGTACAGCGTGGACGTGACCAGGCAAAAGGCCATCTGCAACGCAAGGCTGGCGACGGCTTCGACGGTAATCTCGCGGTCGAGCGTGGCAATACCGTATGCCATGGCAAGGACCGAGCCCATAAGCGGGCAGATGAGCATGGCGCCCACGATGGCGATGTCCGAGTCGATATCGAGGCCGATGCTTGCGATGAGCATGGCGATGATGAGGATGCACAGGTGAGAGCCGGTTAGGCGCGCCCCGTTTACAAAACGCTTGCGAATTACGTGGTAGGGCGCGCGACCCTCGCGAATGTTGAATGCGCGCTTTAGGAAGCGGGTGGCGTTCTCCATGGCCTCACTATGGGCGGGGCGGATGCCGTGGCGCCGGTGATGGCGTTCGCGTAGTCGCTTGATCTGTTGTTTGTCGAGTTCCATGTCCACCTCGTTCCAGCGCGGTCCGCGCAACGCGCCCGTTGTCTTAACTCTACACCGTGGCGGGCGGGGTGTCTGTTGGATGCGGAATCCGATAGGGCGGATGACGCGGGAGCAAATGCAAATTACAGGCTCAATTCGATCCCGCAAGAATATGATGCACCAGCTCCTTCAAATGTGACGAAATTGTGAAGCACGAGAGCGCTAATTTCAAAAAATCCGCTGGTGATCAATGTTGCGCAACAGAATTCAAAAATCGACAGCTACCGTTTGATACGTATGGATACATCCGTGTCAAAGGGAGAAAGCCATGGCAAACTACAGTCCACAACACTTTGAGCCTCGGGCTAAGGCCGTCAACGTCAAGGGCGTTGCTAGCTGCGCCGTCGCAACCGTTTTGACGGCGGGCCTCATCGCTCAGCCGCTCATGTCGCCGCTGGCGGCAATCGCCGCACCGTCAACCGATAACGGCGATTCTGTTCAGGGGGGGGGTAGTTCTGTAGAGAACACCGTTGTCGCCGGTAACCAAGCAACCGCAAAGACGGCTGCCCAGCTGGCCGAGGAATCGGCAAAGCAGCTCAAGGACGCTCAGGCCGCCTACGATGCCGCCCAGAAGAAGGCCGATGCGGCGGGCCAGTCTCAAAAGCAGGCGCAGCAGCAAAAGGATCAGGCCTCGCAGGCTGTGAGCGACAACGAAATCGAGCAGAACGCAGCAGAAGTCGCCGCGCTCCAGGAGAAGATTGACGAGCTTAAAGCGGCCGTCGAAAAGACCGAGCAGCAGCAGAAGAAGCTGGGCGACCTGAACGATCAGCTCGAACAGGCCAACAAGAGTGTCGAGGATAAGACGCAGACGCTCAAGGACGCCAAGGCAAAGCAGGATGAGGCCAAGAAGGCCCTCGATGATGCCCAGGCCAAGCTCGAGGCCATGGGTATGGACGAGTACGCGGCCGCCAAGAAGGCCGTCGAGGACGCGCAGGCAAAGCTCGATGACGCCAATAAGGCCGTTACTACTGCACAGGACAATCTGGACCAGGCCAAGGCTGCCGAGGCCAGCGCCCAGCAGGAAAAGCAGAATACCGAGGCAGCTTTGACGACTGCCCAGGCCAAGAAGCAGGAGACTGCCGCTGCTCTCACAGTCGCAACCACCGCGCGCGATAACGCCCAGCAGAAGTTCAACCAGGCGCAGGCCGCGCTCGATGCTGCCGTCTCGGGTACGGGTGTTGACCTGAGCGCGCTTGAGGCCGCCAAGATCGCTGCTGCTGGTGAGCTCAAGACCGCGCAGGACGCGCTCGAAGCCGCGACGACTGCAGACGCCACCGCACAGGCGAACCTGCAGGCTGCGCAGACTACCGTCACCGCCGCGCAGGAGAAGGCCAACGCCGCCAACGCTGCTGTGGCATCTGCCCAGTCTGCATACGATGCGGCAAACAAGGAGTACAAGGACGCGGCCAGTAAGCGTGACGCCGCGAAGACGGCATACGAGCAGGCCCAGCAGACCGAGGCCGACAAGAAGGCTGAGTACGACCGACTCGTCGAGATTCGTCAGCAGAAGAGCAACGAGTTCGATCAGGCTCGTGCTGAAGTAACCGACGCGCACAATGCATACGACGCCGCAAACGCCGAGGTCGAGAAGCTTAACCAGCAGATTGCCGACCTCAAGTCGAACATGACCGTAGACCAGAATGTCATCAACCAGGGTATGTTCGGCTTCATGAACTACATCATCGGCGGCAGCCAGTTCACGGCCACGCAGAAAAAGAATGCCCAGGAAGCCGCATCGATGCTGACCGGTGCCGCTGACAAGGCCGAATGGTATGACAAGTACGTCGATCAGGACATGTCCCGCGACACCAACCCGCTCTCCTTGGAGCAGATGCGCAACGCCCTGACATATCTCGACACCCAGAACAACCTCCGCAAGGCGAACGGCCAGTCGGCGCTCAGCGTCAGCCTCCGCATGACTGTGGCGGCAGCCCTTAATACATCATATTCATCGAACATCTGGGGACACTCGAACTGCTATTTCGACAACGGGGAGAATCTTGCCGGCGGAGGCGGCGCATATACCGGCGGCGAGACCGAGGATACACTCGGTTGGCCCTACACCGGCCTCTACACACAGGAGAAGGAGGCATTCGATAAGTACGTCGCGCAGTATGGCGACGAACTCGGCAGCCACCGATATGATTCCTATTACATCTACCAGAACTACAACAGCATCTATCACGAGTGCGGGCACTATCTCAACATCATCGATTCAGCCACGGAAGCCATCGGTATCGCGACCGGTAGCGGTAAGAACACCGATTCCGAGGTAACCATCTTCGATTACAGCGCTGATAGCACTCAGGCTGATTTCACTGTCTCCGAGTTCAAGAAGCTCGTCACCGACTATATCGATTCTGCTTACAATGCAGGCGGCACTCAGGAGCAGAAGGAGCAGCTGAAGCAGCTACAGAATAAGCTGGCGGAGGCGCAGAAGAACTTCGGGACTGCCGGAACGGCTTATTCTGACGCATTGGATAAGCAAGAAAGCTCTCGCGACGCCTATACCGCGGCCGACACGAACGTGAACACCGCCAAGGGTGAGTACGAGAAGGCTAAGTCCGGTACCGCCGCCGCGAAGACGGCATACGACGCCGCGAAGGACGCACTCGGCGGAATCGACATCGAGTCCCTCAAGCAGAACCTCGATGCCGCCAAGGCCGAGGCCGCTACTGCCCAGGCGGCTCTCGATAAGGCAAACGCCACGCTTGCTGACAGCAAGACGAAGGCTGACGAGGCCGCTGCTCGCAAGGCGAAGGCTCGCAGCGCCCGCGATGCTGCCAAGGTAAAGTCCGACCAGGCCAGCGAGGCGTATGACAATGCTACCGCTTCGGTCAAGGACCTTACCGCCAAGCGCGATGCCGCCCAGGCGGACCTTGCGAATAAGCAGGTCTCGCTTGACGAGGCCAAGAAGGCCGACGATGCCGCCCAGGCTGGTGTAGACAAGGCCCAGGCCGCAGATGTCCAGGCCGCGACTGCTCTTTCGGACGCCAAGCAGGCAGTTGACGCCAAGAAGCAGGTCCTGTCCGACGCGCAGGCGAAGGCCAAGGCCGCCGAGGGTGAGCTGGCCGGCGCAAACAAGGCCTTCAAGCGCTTCGCCGGCGCCCAGAAGGCGGTCGATGACGCCAAGACCGCCTATGACGCTGCCGTCGCCGGTGTCGCCGATGCCCAGAAGCAGCTCGAGGCCGCCAACGAAGCCGTCGTCGATGCGAAGCTCGATATTGTCATGGCCAAGGCCGAGCTTGCCAACGACGAGGCACTCAGGGCCGATCTTGAGGCTGTCGACCACAAGGCATCCCTTGCCGCGGGCACGACGGGCAACGAGAAGCTGGTCAAGCTGAACGCTGCCTACGCTCGCTACAAGGCTGCCGTCGATGCTGCCGCTGGTCTCAAGGCTGCCCTGAGCGATGCCGATGCCAAGCTGTCCGATGCCAACGACGCCTATGCCGCTGCACTGGCCGAGCTCGGCGATGCCAAGGATGCCTTGGCTGCCGCTCAGGCCGAGTACGACAAGTATCATCCCAAGGCTGAGCCGCAGGCCAAGCCTCAGGCCAAGCCCCAGGTTACGCAGGCCGCCGCAAAGGCGTCTGCTGCCAAGAAGCAGACCACGTCGGGAGCACTTGCCCAGACCGGTGATGACTCCGCTCTTGCGGGCGAGGTGTTCGTCATCGGCGGTATCACCCTCGTGGCCGCTGGTGTGACGCTGAGTGATCGTCGTCGCAAGCAGATGTAGCGTTTCGAGCGTAGTTTCTGCAACGAACTTCGGTTCATAGCAGGAGCGCTTCGATGGCTTAACCGATAAGGCCGGCGCGCTGTCATACGCAGCGCGTCGGCCTTTTTTTGCGTTGGTATCAAAAAGCCCGGTCGGTAGCCGCGAAAGCTACCGACCGGGCAAATCGTAGGCAATGTGGTTGCTGTCGAGCAGCTGCTCAGCTTAGCCCAGCAGGCTTAAGCCCACGGAGACAAACGCCAGGATAACGCCGACGATAGACTCGCCGCCCAGCAGGCCGCTGGCAACGACCAGGCCCTGCTCCTGGAAGGCGGCATCCTTGGCAGCCTTCTCCTCGTCCGAAAGGCCTGCCTCGGCGTCGCGGTGTGCGGCCCACTTGTCGTAGGCGAGCTTGACGCAGGAGCCCAAGAAGGCCGTGAGCGACATGTAGAACGGCAGGTACACGCCCAGACCGATCATCATGGCCGGAATGCCGAGCCAGTACATGACGATGCCGGCGATAAAACCGCCCGCAAACCACGGCACGCTCGGGATGCCCGAGACCATGGTGGCGACCACGCTTGCCTGCGCGGCCACAAAGCTCTTGTCGGGGCCGAAGGCGTCCGGACCATAGGCGGTGACGAGCGCGACCATGACGGCGGCAGCGACCAGGGCGCCCACGATGCCGCCAATGGCCTGGCCGACCCACTGTGCACGTGGGTTGGTACCCAGTACGGCTCCGGCCTTAAAGTCGTTCATGACGTCGCCCGCAAGGCCGCACGCCACGGCCACGATGCCGGCGATAAAGAACAGCTTGACCTGTGCGAGCTGCGCGAAGGCTGCCACGATGAGCATGACGATGAGGCCAAAGATCTCCATAGGGTCGATACCCGTCTGGCCGCAGCTCTGCGCACTCATGATGGTGGTGACAAAGGTGAACAGCGTGACGATGACGGCCGGGACGGGACCGAGGTCGAGCGCGATGGCGATGATCACGGCGATGGCGGCGGCGCCCAGGCCGATGATACCGGCGTCGAGTTTAAGGGAGCCCGAGATGAGCGACTGCTCGTCGGTGTCGGTGGAGCCGTCGGCGGCGAGGCCGCGGACGATGCCGGCGACCTGCGGCAGGATGTCTTTGAGGACGACGGCGACGCCAAAGCCCATCATAAGGCCCATACCCAGGGACTTAACAATGCCCTGTGCCGTCATAACGTCAAACAGGCCGGCAGCGGTGCCGCCGACGATGATGCCAAAATTGCCCAGCAGCGCGCCGGCAAACCAGAACGCGACGGGGGCGAAGCCCACGAGGAAGCCGACGGAGAGCAACATGGGCGAGTTGTAGATGGCAAAGGTCACGCCGGGGATATTGAGCGTGCACAGCATGCTGGGCACCACGCCCAGGGCGTCGCGCAGCACGCTGTAGATGCCGGCGATGGCCATGGAGCCAAAGAGCTGCTTGCCGGTCTTGCCGCCGGCCTCGGTCGCACGCAGGGTCTGAGCCGCGGCGTTGCCGGTGGGGAACTCAAGTGCGGCGTCCACGATAAAGTGACGGTGGATGAGTGCCGTGGCCAACAGGCCCAGGATGGTGCCAGCGAGTGCCACGATAAACATGTCGAGCCAGCTGATCTGGTCGGCATAGCCCAGCATCCAGGCGCCCGGGATGGTAAACGCCAGACCGCCGGCGACCATGGCGCCTGCGGACATGATGGTGTGGGTGACGTTGGCCTCGTTGAGGCTGGCGTTGCCCATGAGCTTAAGGAAGAACAGCGAGATGACGGCAGCGAAGACGATCGGCCAGGGGAGTGCGCCCATCTTGAGGGCGGTGTAGGCCGAGCTTGCCGTGATGATCACGCAGCCAAGGACGCCGATGACGACGCCGCGCAGCGTGAGTTGCCCGCGCATCGAAGCGCGGTTCGAGGGATTGCTCATATAGAACTCCTTTGCGTATATCCGCTTCCCCGGGAGCGCCGCTACGGATACGGTGCGGGAAGTCGGGTTACCAAGGGCCGCCGCGTGAGCTCGCGCGCGACCGCGCACCAGTATAGCCGTAAGCTAGTCATTTTGGGATGACTGGTTTAGGTAGGCGATATACTGCTGGGCAGACGAAAGGAGCGTCGACGATGCTTAATGGGTGCACATATATATTGACGGTCGACGTGGGCAACACGTTCATTCGCTTTGGCCTGTTTGCCGAGGATTCGGCCGCGGCACAGGAATGCCCGCTTGCGACGTGCGAGATCACCACGCCGTCGAGCATCACAGCAGACGAGGCACGCATGCGTCTCGTGCAGGTCATGGCCGCACTGGCGGCCGATGCGGGCATGCCGGGTGCGCTTGTGCCCGCGGCTGCTGTGCTGAGCTGCGTGGTCCCGGCGCTCGAGCGCCCGTGGAAGGCGGCACTTTCCCGTACCTGCACGGGGCGCGTGCTCACGGTGGGGCCGGGCCTCAAGACCGGCATACCCGTGCACTACGATGACCCGGCCGAGATCGGTCCCGACCGCATCGCCGACGCCGTGGCGGCCCGCGCCGTCTACGGCTCGCCGTGCATCGTGATCGACCTGGGCACGACGACCAATATCGAGGTCATCGACGCGCACGGTACCTTTGTCGGCGGCGTTATCGCGCCAGGCCTGGCCCTCGGCGCCCGTTCGCTTTCGGCGGCAGCAGCGCGCCTGCCGCAGGTTGAGCCCTCGGCGCCGACACACGTCATCGGCCGCAACACGCGTGAGGCCATGCGCTCGGGCGTGGTTCTGGGCGAGGTGGCCCGCATCGACGGCATGCTCGACATGGTGCTTGCCGAGATGCGCGCGACCAAGGCCGCGGGGGAGGGCGATGTGCCCATCGTCATTACCGGCGACGATGCCAAGGCGCTTGCGGCGCTGGTCGGTCACAGTCTGACGGTCGACGACGCGCTGACGCTGCGGGGCCTCGCCGAGCTCTACCACATCAACCAAAAGCCCCGCCGCGCGTAGCGATGGGGCGGTGGGATAAGCGCCCCTACCTTTCACCTGCTACAATGGGTCAAACTATTGCGATTTCGGAGGTGTCTGGCATGTCGGACGATCTTCATCAAACTGCGTCGGGCAAGCGCCGCGACGTTATTAGCTGGGATGAGTTCTTTATGAGCGTGGCCATCGCCGCGCAGCGCCGCAGTAAGGACCCCAACACGCAGGTGGGCGCGTGCATCGCCAACACCAACCACCGCATCCTTTCGGTGGGCTACAACGGTACGCCCTCGGCACTCAACGATGACTTTTTCCCGTGGGGCACGAGCGATGACCCGTTGCAGGACAAGCACAACTACGTGGTGCATGCCGAGGCAAACGCCGTGCTCAACTACCGCGGCTCGCTCAAAGACCTTGAGGGTTCCACGGTCTACGTCACGCTGTTCCCGTGCCACGACTGCGCCAAGATCCTGGCGCAGGTGGGCGTGGGCGAGGTCGTCTACCTGGACAACAAGTATGCCGACACCGATGACGGCCGTATCAGCCGCCGCATTCTCGACTCCTGCGGCATCAGCTACCGCCAGGTCATCGTCGATGTCCAGATTGGTACCGGGGGACAGGCTCAGCAGTAGCGCGTGCCAACGCCAGCTGGCGGCAAAACAGCCAAAAGAGCCCCGTCCCAAATTGACTACTCGTGAAAGTCGCGTCTGCGCGCATGGACGGCTCGTGAGCGGGTACATGGCTGTAGTAACATAGCTTCTGTCCGCGGGCGTGCCCGCGTTGTTGTGAGAAAGGAGCCCCTGTGGCTGTTAACGAAGAGCTGCTTAAGAAGGTTCTTGAAGAGATTCGCCCCAACCTGCAGGCCGACGGTGGCGATATGGAGTATGTGGGCGTCGACGACGAGGGCGTCGTCAAGCTGGAGCTGCAGGGCGCCTGTGCCGGCTGCCCCATGAGCTCGCTAACCCTTTCCATGGGCATCGAGCGCATCCTGAAGGAGCACGTGCCCGGCGTTACCCGCGTTGAGCAGGTCAATGCTTCCGGCGAGGCCGAGGACCTGTACGACGAGTACGCACCGTTCTAAGATGCGAAAGCTGCGGACGGTACGCTCCGCATAGACGTTACGCCCAAATATGCGGCTGCGAGCGTAAGGCCCGCGGCCGCATTTGTATGTAGGGAGCAGGGGATCGATATGCTCAACGACCTCTACCATATGCTTGATCCCGTCGCGATCTCGGCGGGCACCATCACCATCTACTGGTACGGTCTGGCCTACGTGGTCGGCGCTCTGCTCACGGCGGTCGTTATGTACCGCACGCAACGTCGTTGGGGCTTCGACATTACGATTGATGACCTGACGAGCGTCGTGGTCGGCGCGGTCTTTGGCCTTATTATCGGCGCGCGCCTGTTTTACGTCGTCTTTTACGGTGATGGCTACTATTTGGCCCACCCGCTCGAGATCTTTGCCGCCAACGAGGGAGGCATGAGCTTCCACGGTGGCCTGGTGGGCGGCATCTTGGGCGGCATCATCGTGTGCCGCATGTACAAGCTCGACGCCTGGACTTTGGCAGACCTCGCGGTCATCGGTGCTCCGCTGGCCCTGTGCCTGGGGCGCTGCGCCAACTTTGTCAACGGCGAGCTGTGGGGCAAGCCGACCGATCTGCCCTGGGGCGTGATCTTTGGCGGCACCGCGGGCGATATGCCGCGCCATCCCTCCCAGCTCTACGAGGCGTTTCTTGAGGGCATCGTGCTCTTTTGCATCCTGCAGGTGCTCAGCCGCAAAAAGCCGCTATTGCCCCAGGGTACGTTTATGGGCGTCTTTGTGATGGGCTACGGCATCGTTCGCTTTTTGATTGAGTTTGTGCGCGTGCCCGATGCGCAGCTGGGCTATCTGCTGGGCGGCGTCATCACCATGGGTCAGCTGCTGAGCCTGCCGCTCGTAATCGCGGGCCTGGCGCTCATCATCTTCGCCCGACACCGCAACCAGCCCCAGCGCGTCTACCTGGACGCCTAACCACCAAAACCACCACAAAGGGGACAGGCACCTTTGTGGTGGTCTTGCCGAGTTTGATAGGTTTCTAGAAAGGCTTTCGGACTGTGAAGGATTCCGACCTCTCCACAACGGCTGCGCGCGACGCTGCCCGCATCGTCTGGTTTAAGCGCTACCCCGCCAAGCAGACGCTCATCGCATTTTTGCTCGCGCTGTTGGCGACCACGGCGTTTTCCATCGATCCCGCCCCGGTGTCGAGCAACGCAGTCTTGGCAATTGACCCCAAAGCCTCGGGCATGCTGTACGTGTGCTACGAGGTGCTCCTCTCGTTTGCCGGCCATACCGACGCGGTCATGCTGCTTGCGCTTGCCTGCCTGCTCACGCTGCCGTTTCGCTACGTATTCTTTGGCCGCGGCGACGCCTGGCGTCCCTCGGTGATCCTTCCGTCGCTGTTCTTTGCCGTCTGCATGGTGTTTGGCCGCAGCTACGACCTCACCGATTCGGCCGAGATCGTGCTCGGCGACAAGGCCCGCATTATCTGTGCCTGGATAGGCGGTGCGGGCTGGATGCTCTTGGCGGTCGTTGCCTTCTATCTGGCTTTTGAGTGTCTAGATTGGCTGAGCTCTCGGCGCATTCCGTTTTCTGAAGCGCACTTTGGCCGCGTATGGCGTGTGGCTCACGCCGTGCTCTCGGTCCATCCCTTTGCCGGGCCCTTCCTGGTGCTTATGGTCGCCTGGGCGCCCACGCTCATCGCTTCGCTGCCCGGCCTTTTTATGGGAGATACGGGTGCGCAGATTCGCCAGTGGTTCAACTACCCCAACGGCACGAGTGACTACCTGCGTCTGCTCAATCCCAATGTGCTGCTCAACGGACATCACCCCGTGGTGCATACGGCTATCATCGGTTCGTGCGTCCAGCTGGGGCTTTCACTGTTCAACAGCGCCAACGCAGGTCTTGCCATCTACACCTGCGCTCAGTTCGTCATTACGGCCGCCTGCATGGCCTATTCCATCTCGTCGCTGCGCAAGCTGGGCGTGAGCCTGCCGGTCCGCGGCGTAATCCTGCTGTTCTTTGTGTTTATGCCCATGTTCTCCAACTACGCGGCCTTGCTTACCAAAGACGTGCTGTTTGCCGACGCGTTTTTGGTGCTGTTGGTGCAGACCGTGAAGCTCGTGGCCTGCGGCCTGCCCCGTCGCGATGCCAATGTCGAGCGTGCAGGCGAACAGAGGCCTGTGCTCTTTGCGCGCCACGACTGGCTGCTGCTCGCTCTGGGCGCCATGGGTTCCACGTTTCTGCGCAATGGCGGCCTGGTGTTTCCCCTGGCGGCATGCGTGATCGCGGCGGCGTTTTGCGCGTGGGACGCGCATGTGGCTCGTCGTGCGGCCAAACAGGCTGGTGCTGCGCCTTCGGGCGCCATCCCGCGTTTCCGCTGGGTGGGCGTTCTTGCGGTGCTTGCGCTCTGTCTTGCCTCCAATATGTACTTCACCAAGGTCTTTATGCCGGCGCACGACATCACGCCTGGTTCCAAGCGCGAAATCCTCTCGATTCCGTTCCAGCAGACGGCTCGTTTCGTCCAAAAGCACGACGGCCTCAACTCGGGTGTCAACCCCACGGTTAAGGAGGACGGCACCATCGTGGAGGCTCCTTGCGACGGCTTGGTGACCGACGAAGAGCGTGCCGTGATCGACCGTGTGCTCAAGTACGAGAATCTGGGCCGCCGTTACAACCCGGATAAGTCGGACGCTGTCAAAAATTGCTTCAACGAGTACGCCTCGCAGGAGGACATCAAGGCCTATTTTGAGGTGTGGGCCCAGATGTTCAAAAAGGATCCCGAGTGCTATATCTCGGCGCTCATCAATAACTACTACGGCTACTTTTATCCGAGTGCCCGCGATGCGTGGGTCTACAGCACGGCGCGCAGTGCCGAGATTATGGCAAAGCCCGATAACCTCAAGTACTTCGACTTCCATCCGGTCGATAGCAAGGTTGTGCGCTGGTGCGACCACCTGATCAACCTGTATCGCGTGGCGGTGCAGCGCATCCCGTTTATCTCGCTCACCATGAGCTCGGCCACCTATGTGTGGATCATGATCGCCGTGGTGGTCTATCTGCTACGTCGTCATTCGTGGCGCGGGCTGGCCATTTGGGTGCCGCTGCTGGGCGTGCTCGCCGTGTGCCTGATCGGTCCCTGCAACGGCTCGACCTACATGCGCTACCTGTATCCGGTCATCGCCTGCATGCCCTTTGCCATCGGCGCCACCATCACCCGCAGCGACCTCCTCTGGTCCTAATTTGGTGCAAAGGGGACAGGTTACTTTGCACCAAGGGGCTGTATCATCACGACGCCTTCATTTTGGGGTTTATCTCGCAGGCCAGTAGGTATATCATAACGACGTTTGTTTATATTGCCCGAGCATCTGCGCTGGGCTTTAGGTCGAAACCGATAGGAGACACGTATGTCCGGACACTCTAAGTGGGCCACAACCAAGCATCGTAAGGGCGCGCAGGACGCCAAGCGTTCCGCCCTCTTCTCCAAGCTGAGCCGCAACATCACCGTTGCTGCCCGTCTCGGCGGCGACCCGCTGCCTGAGAACAACGCCAGCCTCGCTGCTGCTGTTGCTAAGGCCAAGGCTCAGTCCATGCCCAAGGACAAGATCAAGTCCGCTATCGACAAGGCCTTCGGTTCGGGTGCCGACGCCGCTGTCTACGAGAACATCGTGTACGAGGGCTATGGTCCCGCCGGTGTCGCCGTCTACGTTGACTGCCTGACCGACAACCGCAACCGCACCGCCGCTGATGTCCGTTCCGCCTTCTCCCACGCTGGTGGCAACCTGGGCACCTCGGGCTCCGTCGCCTTCCAGTTTGAGCGCAAGGGCCAGATCGTCGTCGCCAAGGAGATCCTGGACGAGAACGCCAAGAAGGAGACCATGATCGCCAACGGTCCTGCCGGTGACGAGGATGAGTTCATGATGGCAATCGCCGAGGCCGGTGGCGAGGACTACGAGGACGCCGGCGAGGAGTGGATTGTCTGGACCGCTGCTAACGACGTCATGGCTGTCTCCAAGGCACTCGAGGAGCAGGGCATCCAGGTCAAGGGCTCCGAGACCACCATGGTCCCGACCACCCCGACGGAGGTCTCCGGTACCGACGCCAAGAAGGTCCAGCGCCTCATCGACCGTCTCGAGGAGCTCGACGACGTCCAGGATGTTTACAGCACCATGGATATGACCGACGAGGTCATCGCTGCCCTCGAGGAGGAGTAGCGCCTGCACGGGTTAAGCCGTGCATATCTGGGCATAATGAAGCGAGCATGCAAGCCTCGTGGAATAGATGAGCCGGATCCGCGTGCGTAGAGCACCGGACCCGGCTCTTTTATAATGATGCGAATCGTTTTGCATTCTGTGGATCGAAACCTGAAGGGAGCACGCGTGCGCGTACTCAAACGAGCCCTAGCGATCGTGTATCTTGCCGCCGCCATCGTGGCGCTGGGTACGCTTGTCTGCCAGTTCTGGGGACCGTATACGTATCGCTTTATGTTGCTGTTGCGTGACACCATGCCTCGCGTCGTCGTTACGGTGTGCGCCGCCATTGTGGCACTTGGCGTGCTTATCGGGTTTTTCCGCCTGATGTTCGCGCGTCGCGAGCCGTCCTGCGTGCATCCGGCGGGGGAGCGCAATATCGAGGTCACGCTCGCAGCGCTTTCCTCGTGCGCCCGTGCCGCGGCGGAGTGCGATGATCGTGTGATGGTTGAGCATATCGAGGCGCGCGTTCAAGGCTCCGACGAGTCCCGCGTTCGTTTTAAGGTCGAGGCCATCGCGCTCGATGATAAGGACGTCGCCTCCCTTGCCACCTCGATGCAGCAGCGCATCGAGAAGGCCTGCGACACCATGCTCGGCACGCCGGGCACGACCGCGCGCGTCCGTTTTTTGCCGTCCAAGACTACCGTCCAGACCGTGGAGGTTTCCGGTGAGTGATACCAACCAAGACAAGACCGCCCGCACGCCGCGCCTGACGATCGACCAGAACGCTACGCCGGCAGGCGAGTCCGCCGACACCAAGCCCGAGGCCGGCGAGCAGCACGACAGCGCCGTCAACGACTTTGACGAGGCCATGGGTCTCATCAAAGGTACGGGCGCTGCTATCTGGAGCTACGCCGTGCGCCACCCCAACACTACGCTCGGCGCCGTGGCTGGCTTTATCCTCGCCGTGTTGGTGCTCACGTTGGGCCTGTGGGACACGCTCGTCATTGCATTCTTCGTGCTGATCGGCGCTGTGATCGGCCAAATTCGCGACGGCGAGAACGGGATCGTCAACTTCTTCGGCCGTCTGTTTAGCGGCCGCTAATAATGTATTCGACTGTCGCATCTGCGGCAGGCATAAGGAGGAACCATGGCTTTTAATACGAAGGTCGATGTAGCCGATACCGAGCTCGAGGAGAACGAGGCGGTCGTCGCCGAAGCCGAGGATGTGACGCTCGAGGACGAGGCTCTTGTCGAGGTCGAGTCCGATGAGGATGAGGACGACGAGGAGGCGGACGAGTCCGAGGACTCGCTGACCTATTCCAACGGTGTGATCGAGAAGATCGTTGCCATGGCCACCCGCGAGGTTCCGCACGTTCTGGGCATGAAGGGTAACCTCATGCACTTTGTGCAGGAGCAGTTTGGTGCCGAGAATCTGACCAAGGGCGTGACGGTCGAGGTCACCGATGACAATCGCGTGGTCGTCAACATCTCCGTCATCATCGAGTACGGCGCCTATGCGCCCGCGATTTTCGACGACGTTAAGGCGCGCGTGACCGAGCGTCTGGCCGCGATGACTGGCCTTGAGGTGGCGGGCGTCAACCTGCGCATCGAGGACGTCATCACCCCTGAGGAGTACGAGCACCGCACCAGCCAGCACGAATAACCTTCCAAAAAGACAGGTTTGTTTTGGCAGGTTTTATCTGCGAAAACGTTAAACGGCCGACCGCGCAAGCAAAAGCGTGGCCGGCCGTTTTTGTACGCTCCCGATATAGTCATACCGCTCGTCTAACTAAGGGTTGCAATCCCCACGTTCCGCGTTACCCTAATGAGCGCATTGTTTCCAAATTGTTAACGAGGAGTTGCCGTAATGGCCGACGAGCACGAAACAGAAAGCAAGGCATGGGCAATTGAGGCCGCTGCGGCAGAGGCGGCGTCGCGTGCTGCCGAGGAGGTGCATCGTCCTCCCGTGGTGCCGATGGAGCGCGTGGTCGATCGCACCGATATCGAGCGCGGCGAGCGTGCCGGCCAAAAGCGCAGCCAGGAGCCGGGCTTCCCGCGCTTTTTTGCCGAGCTCAATCTGGGTCTGATTCTTACGGCCTTTGCCATCGTTGCGTTTAAAACTCCTAATCACTTTGCTTTTGGCGGCACCTCGGGCATGTCGGTCATTCTGTCCACGCTGTTCCCGACTCTGCCCGTCGGCGTCTTTATGTGGATTATCAACGCGGTTCTCGTCGTTTTGGGCTTTATCTTTTTGGAGCGCAAGGCGATTCTTTGGAGCGTCTTCGCCTCGTTTGCACTTTCGGCCTACGTCTCGCTGTTTGAGCTCTTTATTCCGACTGATGTCTCTCTGACGGGTGATATGTGGCTCGACCTGTGCTTTGCCGTCATCTTGCCGGCGCTCGGCAGTGCCATTGTCTTTGACATCGGCGCCTCGACGGGTGGCACGGACATTCTTGCCATGATCCTCAAACGCCGCACGACGCTCGAGATTGGCCGCGCCCTGCTACTGGTCGATATCGGCATCGTGACCATCGCGGCCTTTTTGTATGGCCCGCGTGTCGGTCTGTATTGCGTGCTCGGCCTGTTTGCCAAGACGCTTGTGGTCGACAAGGCCATCGAGAGCATCCATCTTCGTAAGGTCTGCACGGTCATTTGCTCCGAACCCCTTAAGGTCGAGGAGTTTATCGTCAAGCATCTCAACCGTACGGCGACCATCAGCCGCGGCTACGGTGCCTTCTCGGGCAAGTGCGTGACGGTGATCATGAGCGTGCTGAGCCGTCGCGAGGCCGTGCAACTGCGCCGCTATGCGCGCGAAGTCGATCCGGGTGCCTTTATCACGATCGTCGACAGCTCCGAGATCGTCGGCAAGGGCTTCCGCGGAACGAACTAGCACAGACGTATTCAACGAACCGCCTGCTGGCGCCGTGTACCTTGCAAATCGGTCATCTTTGAGTATTTGACCCCACATTGGGCAATAATGATGCTAAAGACATCGTTTGCGATCCAAGTGATTCGTTCAAGATACGAAGGGATGATTCTATGTTCTGCTCGCAGTGTGGCGCCCCCATGGGCGATAACGACAAGTTCTGCGGCGTGTGTGGTGCTCCTAATGCCGGTGCCGCTGGCCCCGCTCCCCAGGGACAGCCTCAGCCCCAGCAGTTTGTTCCGCAGCCGCCCGTGGCGAATGTGCCAAAGGGCTGTGTGGCTCAGGCGTTCCAAGATATGACCAAGACTCCGGGCGTGCTTCAGCGTGTATGCCAAATCGCGTTTTTGCCGGCGCTGATTTGCGTTGTGTCGGTGCTCGTGTTGTTTATTCCCGTTATTGGCGGCATTGCGGCTGCCATCGGCTTTTTGGCAGCTTGCATTGCGAGCGTGTGCGGTTCCGGCTTTGGTATTGAGTGGGGCCGTGATCTTTCGCTCAAGGTCGATGACGGCATGGATCGTCCGTTGATGCGTTCCACATCGTTTGGCCTTGGAGTCTTTTCGAGCGTTATTTCGGTCGTGCTCGAGGTTATCGCTGCCATTCCCGTTATCGGTGTAGTGCTTTCGCTGGTGGAGGGCGTGGTAATTGGCGCCGCGGGCTCGTATTCTTATTACGGCTCTTATGCGCTCGAGGCTGCGCTGTTCGGTTCGCTCGGCCTGCTTGTCCTGGCGCTAATTGCCTCGGCGATTCTGGGTGTCTTCTTTAAGATGTTCGCCGACATTGCCGTGATGCACTTTGCGGTGACCGGGCGCGTCGAGAGCGCGTTTTCGCTCGATAAGGTCTGGGCGGCCTTTAAGCACAACAAGACCAAGCTGTTCTGTGCTTCGTTCCTTCCCGAGTTTTTGACGGGCCTGGTTGCCAACGTTGTCACATGGATCTTGACGGTCGTCTTTGGCGCCATTGCCTCTGTCGGTATGTATAGCTACTACTATCGTCCTACGGGTATTGAGGCAATCGTTACCGGCGGTGGCGTCACGCTCGCGCTGTTCTTGGTGCTGGTCGCTTTCGTCACCGTATTTCTTACGGTCTTTGGCAAGATGCTCAAGCACCGTGCCGTTGGCTATTGGGCCGCACGCTATGCAAGCGAGTGGGCCGATGAGGATAAGGACGACGTCCTGACTTTTGTGTTGCCCTTCGAGAAGAAGTCCGCTCCCTCGGGTTGCAGTGCTTCGGATGCTTCGCCGGCACCTGCACCCGCTCCCGCGACCGAGCCTGAGCCGGCGCCCGAGTCTGAGACGGCATCTGAGCCCGAGCCTGCGCTTGAGCCTGAGCCTGAGCCGGCACCTGCACCTGAGTCGGCGTCCGAGCCAAGCTCCGACGAGGAACCTCAGGACGAGTAGCCATGCCGTCTGCCATTTGGGGACGGGGTAGAAATGGTAGAAATAGCGCTTGAAGAATGAGCGGGGGCGGACGTTTCGATACGTCCGCCCCCGCTCTGCTTTAGCCAGGCTGTTATGGATGGGTGTGACGACTACTCGTCGTGCTTCTCCTCACGGCGTGCAGCAGCGCGTGCGTCGTGGATGCCCTTGATCGCGGCATGGCGAGCCGTTCGGGCATCATGGATGGCGTCGCGAGCCTCGGCGGTCGTCGCCTTGGCAGAGCGCAACTTGGCGGCCAGATCGGGGTTGGTTTCGGCGACCGCGGTAATCGCGGGGCCGTCGAGCTCCTCTTGCGTGGGCTCGGCCAAAAAGTCGATAGCATACTGGGCGGCCACCATGGAGCCCTTTGCCAGCACGGTCTCGTCAATCTTGTAAAAGCAGGAATGCTGGGCGTACGTGGCGCCAATCTTGGGGTTGCGCGTACCTACAAAGGCGAGCACGCCCGGTACGCGACGCAGGTACTCCGAAAAATCCTCGCCCGAAAGCGTGCCGCGATAATGGCCTTGGCCGGTGGGGCCCAGGCACTTGATTACAGCCTGACGGCAGCGCTCGCTCGAGGCGGCGTCGTTTTCGACCTTGTAGTTGGCGATGGTGTAGTCGGTGAGCTCTGCCTCGGCGCCCAAGGCGGCCGCGGTATGCTCCACGATGCGGCGCATAAGCTCCGGCATTTCCTCGTGGGTCGAATCGCCGTAGGTGCGCACCGTGCCGGCGAGGTAGGCCGTGCCGGCGATAACGTTGCGTGCGGTGCCGCCGTGCAGCTCGCCGACGGTGATGACAGCCGGCTCGTAGGGGCTGATCTCCCGCGAGACGATGGTCTGCAGGGCGTTGACGATCTCTGCGGCCACCATGACGGCGTCGTGACCGCGCTGGGGCATGGCGCCGTGGCACGAGGTGCCGCGTACATCGATACGGAACCAGTCGGTATTGGCCATGCACGGTCCGGGCTCGCAGCTCACGGTGCCGGCGTCGACCTCACTCCAGATGTGCGCGGCGTAGGCGCCATCGACGCCGTCGAGCACACCCGTGCCGATCATGAGCTTAGCGCCCTGGCCGTTTTCCTCGCTGGGCTGGAATACGATGCGGACTTCGCCGTGGATGTCGTCGGTCATATGGCGCAGGATTTGCAGCGTTCCGAGCATCATGGCGATATGGCAGTCGTGGCCGCAGGCGTGCATGCAGCCCTCGTTGACGCTGGCGAACTCCTCGCCGGTCTGCTCGGTGACGGGCAGGGCATCGATGTCGGCGCGCAGCAGGATGCGGCGGCGTGGCGTGCCGTCCTCGCGGTAGGCGTCGGGCGCGGTGCCGCGAAGGGTCGCCACAAGGCCTGTCTTAAGGGGACGCTCGTAGGGGATATTCATGGCGTCAAGCTGGTTGGCGATGTCGGAGGTCGTGCGCTCCTCGGCGAGGCTCAGCTCCGGGTGCTTATGGAAGTGGCGGCGCTGCTTGATGATATAGGGCTCAAACTCGGTAGCGATATCTTTGATGGCTGCGGTGACGTCGTCAGCCGCGCGAGCCTCGGTCGCCGCCATAATCTGCTGTGCCTTGGTCTTCGTCATGGTCGATTTGCTCCTTGCTGGGTTGATCGCAAAATCGTACAGGCTCTCTCCAGTATGCCACCTGCCGCTAGGGCTGGTAAAGTTGCCGTTTGCCGCTTGGGGTTTTGTTACAAGGGCGGGGGAGTACACTCGGGGGTGTTGAATTTCCTGCCAGAGATGGGGATGCCCATGCAACATATCGATCGGATTATCCGCTCCAAGAACGTCTTTACCGCGCAAGACGGCATCGATACCACCCGCGAGCTGGCGATTGCCATCGCAGGCGACCGTATCGTCGCAGTCGGTGCGCCCGATGACGTGATCGCCGCCGCTCCTGCCGCTACGTCGGTTATCGACTACGGCGAGCAGTTTGTCTGCCCCGGTTTCCATGACGCTCATCTGCACTTCTTCCATACCTCGGTCGGTTCCTCGCCGTACATGCTCATGGATATGGGCACGTCCGAGGCGGCGCTGGTGCAACATGCGCTCGAGTTTTCCCAGGACCTGCCCGACCACGCTTGGGTTGTGACGCAGGGCTGGCGCGACTACCGTTGGGACCCGCCCGAGCATCCTACCAAGGCGTCGCTCGATGCGGCATTCCCCGATCGTCCCTGTGTTATGTATTCGGGCGACGGGCACACGCTTTGGCTCAACAGCCGCGCACTCGAGGCGCTCGGCGTCACGCGCGACAGCGAGCCGCCGGCGGGCGGCAGCTACGACAAGGACGCAAACGGCGAGCTCACGGGCATTGCTCACGAGGCGGCTGCCATGCAGCTGCTACCGCGCTGCCTTGAGTGGCTGGGCGAGGATCGCATCGCAAGCGCTTACGCCGATCAAATGAGGCGGATGGCCGAGCAGGGCATCACCTCGATATGCGATATGTCGCTCATGCCCATGCCGGGCTGCGATTTTATCCGCGACGACGTCTATGACAAGCTGCAGGCAGCCGGCAAGTTGGGCATCCGAGCCCATCTGTTCCCCACGCTGTTGGATGACCAGTCGCGCTTGGAAGAGCTGCAGACCCGCTACGCGAACAACGCGCTGCTCTCGGCGCCAGGCTTTAAGCAGTTCTTCGACGGCGTGTCGAGCGAACACACGGCCTATCTCACCGAGCCCTATACCAACCCGCGCTTCCCGGGCGACCAGGGCCGTCTGACGGTTCCGGCCGAGCGTATGCGCAAGCTGGTTCTGGCGGCTGCGGAGCGTGGCCACACTGTGCGTATCCACGTCATCGGCGACGGTGCCATCCATGCCGCGCTCGATATCTTTGAGGAGGCCGCCGAACTGTACGGCCTGCCCCAGCACGGTCATAACACGCTCGAGCATCTGGAGAACCTCTTGCCCGAGGACATCGATCGTCTACGCAAGCTTAACGTCGTTGCCTCGAGCCAGCCCTGTCACATTACACTCGACCCGGGTGGCCCCGAGCGCGATCTGGGCCTGGAGCGCAGCCGCATCATGTGGCCGTTTGCGACCTATAAGCAGCGCGGCATTCGCCAAGCCTTCGGTACCGACAGCCCTATCACAGCTGTTACCAGCATGAACGTGCTCTACACGGCTATCACGCGCCAGGACCCCAAAAGCCACTGGCCCGAGGGCGGCTGGTTGCCGAGCGAGCGCATCGACGCAGCAACAGCCCTACGCAACTACACCCTGGGTAGCGCCTATGCGGCGGGCGACGAGCAAAACCTCGGCAGCTTGGAGCCCGGCAAGTACGCCGACCTGGTAGTCTTGGACCAAAACCCGCTCACCATCGACCCCCAAGAGCTCCAGGCCACTAAGGTTCAGGCCACCTACCTGGCAGGCAACCTCATCTACGAGCGTTAACCCCATCCGCATCGCCATTTTGCTGCACTGACTTTTCTGAATGCCGGGCTCGATAACGTTGACTCAGCTCCCGTGTGGCGCCGGAGGGGCGGGATATAAGGTTTATCGCGAGTTCCGCACGAGCCGAAGGCCACTTAATGTGGCCTTCGTGCGAGCAGGACTGCCCGAGCAGGAAACCTTATATCCCGCCCCTCCGGCGCCACACGGGAGCCGCGCACAAGTTATCCCCCGGCATTCAGAAAATCTAAGTGCCAAAAAATAAGATTTTTTGACTCCGTGTTGTATAACCAGCCATTCGTGGGTACCATTCAACGCGTACGCAAACAAAAAGGGTTAATTCGCGTGGCATAACCGCGCGGCCCAAAAAGGAGGAGACAAGCATGTCGTCTTTGAAGCCGCTTGCAGATCGTGTTCTGGTCAAGCCCGACGAGGCCGAGCAGAAGACCGCTTCTGGTCTGTATATCGCCAGCAACGCTCAGGAGAAACCGCAGCGCGGCACCATCGTTGCCGTTGGCGCCGGCAAGGTCAACGACAAGGGTGAGCGCATCCCCATGGACGTCAAGGTCGGTGATGTTGTCATCTACGGTAAGTTCGGTGGCAACGAGGTCAAGGTCGACGGCGAGAAGTATCTGCTGATGCGCGCCGACGACATCTACGCCGTCGTCGAGGCCTAGTCTCGTCAGAATCTCTGATTCGTCTTTGAACGCGCCCGCCGCATAGGACTCGGAAGCGGCGACGCGAGTCACATTTCTTTTGGAGGATTACCTACCATGGCAAAGAACATTACGTTCAACACCGATGCCCGCGCTAAGCTTGCCAAGGGCGTCAACACTCTGGCCGACGCCGTTACCGTCACCATGGGCCCCAAGGGTCGCTACGTTGCGCTGCAGCGCACGTTCGGTGCTCCGACCATCACCAACGACGGCGTTTCCGTCGCCAAGGAGATCGAGCTCGAGGACAACATCGAGAACATGGGCGCTCAGCTGGTGAAGGAGGTCGCCACCAAGACCAACGACACCGTGGGTGACGGCACCACCACCGCAACCCTGCTCGCCCAGGCCATCGTCAACGACGGTCTGCGCAACGTCGCCGCTGGCGCCAACCCGCTGGCCATCCGTCGCGGCATCGACAAGGCCGTCAACGCCGCCGTCGCCGAGATGAAGAAGCAGGCTAAGCCGGTCGAGACCAAGGAGCAGATTGCTTCCGTCGGCACCATCTCTGCCGGTGACCCCGAGGTCGGCGAGAAGATCGCCGAGGCCATGGAGGTCGTGGGCAAGGACGGCGTCATCACCGTCGAGGATTCCCAGACGTTCGACATCACCATCGACACCGTCGAGGGCATGCAGTTCGACAAGGGCTATGTCTCCGCTTACTTCGTCACGGATAACGACCGCATGGAGGCCGTGATGAAGGATCCGTACATCCTCATCACCGACCAGAAGATCTCCAGCGTTCAGGACATCATGCCCGTTCTCGAGGCTGTCCAGCGCGCTGGCCGTGGCCTGCTCATCATCGCTGAGGACATCGACGGCGAAGCTCTGCCTACCCTGGTCCTCAACAAGATCCGTGGCGCCCTCAACGTCTGCGCCGTCAAGGCCCCGGGCTACGGCGATCGCCGCAAGCGCATTCTCGAGGACATCGCCGTCCTCACCGGTGGCCAGGCTGCCCTGGACGAGTTGGGCGTGAAGGTCGCTGACATCACCGCCGATATGCTCGGTACCGCTAAGTCCGTCACCATCTCTAAGGACAACACCGTCGTCGTCGGCGGCGCTGGCTCCAAGGAGGCCATCGACGCCCGTATCGCTCAGATTAAGGGCGAGATGGAGAACACCACCTCTGACTTCGACCGTGAGAAGCTCCAGGAGCGCCTGGCCAAGCTCTCCGGTGGCGTTGCCGTCATCAAGGTCGGCGCTGCTACCGAGTCCGAGCTCAAGGAGATCAAGCATCGCGTCGAGGACGCCCTGCAGGCCACCCGCGCTGCTGTCGAGGAGGGCATTGTCGCTGGCGGCGGCGTCGCCTTCATGGACGCTGCTCCTGCGCTCGATGCCGTCGAGATCGATGACCCCGAGGAGAAGATCGGCGTCGACATCGTCAAGAAGGCTCTGACCGCTCCGGTCGCCACCATCGCCAAGAACGCTGGCTTTGAGGGCGCTGTCGTGGTCGACAAGGTCGCCGAGCTGCCCGCCGGCCAGGGTCTCAACTCTGCCAACGGCGAGTGGGGCGACATGATCGAGATGGGCGTCCTCGACCCCGTCAAGGTCAGCCGCGTCACCCTGCAGAACGCTGCTTCTGTCGCCAGCCTGATCCTCATCACCGAGGCCACCGTCTCCGATGTGCCCAAGAACACTCAGCTTGAGGACGCAATCGCTGCTGCTACCGCTGGTCAGCAGGGCGGCGGTATGTACTAAGGCCGACAAGGTCTAGAACTCCCACCGGGGATCCGGGGGCGTGACGGGGTTTCTCTCCGGAACGTCCTCGGACATGCAAAGAGGCTCCTATTTGGCAAGGTGTTTTTTAGAATCCATTTTGCGCTCGGCCTCGAAGGCCTGCCTGTCCCAATCGAGCGGAAGTCCGGCCTCGACCCATGCCTCGTAGGCCCTCCTTATGGGCTTGAGCTCCCTTTGGCCCCTCTCCAGCATCGAGATGTACTTCTCGCTGGTGCCCAGTATGGACGCCGCCCTCACCTGGCTGACCCTCGCCGCGCGCCTGGCCGCCACGAGCTCCGAGGCGTCCTCGGGCCTCCTGACCTCGTGCGGGCGCATCAGCGCCCGGTACGCCTCCCTGGCCACGTAGCGCTTGAGGCACCTCATGACCTCCCTGTCGCTCTTCCCCCGCCCCCTGGCCCTCTCGGCGTACTCGGCGGTCTCGGGGTCGCGCATGACCCTCTGCCTCGCGATCTCGTGCAGCGCGCTGTTCGCCTGCCGGTCGCCGCCCCTGTTGAGCCTGTGCCTCACGGTCTTGCCGCTCGAGGCGGGGATGGGGCAGGCGCCGCATATCGCCGCGAACGACGCCTCGGAGCGCAGCCTGCCCGGGTTGTCCCCGGCCGCGACCGCGAGCTTGGCCGCGCTCACGGGCCCGCACCCGTACATCGCCAGCAGCGCGGGGCAGTTCTCCTCCAGGGACGCCTCGATCGCGCGCTCCATGTCGAGCGCCGCGTCGCGCGCCGCCGCCCACAGGTCCGCCAGCGCGCCGAGCGCGGCGCCCAGCGCGCCCTCGGCGCGCACGGAGGGCAGCTCCTCCATCAGCCTCGGCCCTCCCATGCCGCGGAACCTCGACCTGAGCCCCTCCGGCGCGGTGGTGAGCAGCGACCTCGCGGTGTTGATCGCCGAGGTCCGCGCCTTCACCGCCCCGGAGCGCGCCGCGAGCATGTAGCGCACCCCGTCGACCCACCCGTCCTGGCTCTTGGGGGTCCCGAGCTTCGAGCCGGACATCGCCGCGCGGGCGGCCCTCTCCGCGTCCGACTCGTCGCACTTCCCCTGCCCCGGGCGCCTCCTCTGCGTCCTCGCCGGGGAGAGCGCCTCGCGCACGGGCATCCCCAGCGACGCGAGGTGCCTGGTGAGGCCCGCCCCGTAGGACGACGTCCCCTCCATCGCGACGCAGGCCGGCTCCCCGGCCGCGGCGATCGCCCCGGCGAGCGCCTCGTAGCCCGCCGCGTCGGCGGGGAACTGGCGGGACAGGACCTTGCGGCCCCTCCAGTCCAGGACGCACAGCCAGTGCGAGTCGGCGTGGGTGTCGACCCCGCAGAAGACCGGCCCGCGGGCGCCGGGTGTCGATTCGGTTCTCATGTCTCGCTCCGTTCTTTCCGTGCTCGCCTGGACCGGGCAGACGGCACACTGACGGGGCGCGATAGAATGCGGTTGTTCGGGTCCGCGGTATCGCTCCATGCTCCTATTAGGTCATGCGGCGGTCTCGGCTCGCCGCGGCCCGCGCGGGACATGTCAGGAAACGAGGGCAGCCCCATGGGCGCCAGCGGAATGTGGGGTCACCGCGCGGTCCGCATCTGATGGTGTCGACGTCAATGGTATACGGGTGCATCATCGACGTCTTCAATACAGAAAATATCAGTGCGGAATGCATTCAGAGGGAAAACCCGTCGGGTCCCTTCGCCCTCGGTCTTCGGGGGTTGGGGCTGAAGGGATTAAAGTGCGCTTCGCGCCCAATGCGGAGTGCGGCGAGGGCTTCTTGCGTCCTGCGGAGTGTGCCTAAAAGTAAACCTATGGCGGGCCCTGCGATGTCCGGTCTTCGGCGGATTACTGGCTGGGGGAATAATGGCGCGCTCCGCGCGTTTGGAAAGGGCTTCGTGCTGCGGAGTGCATTCAGAGGGAAACCCGTCGGGTCCCTTCGTCCTCGGTCTTCAGGAATTGGGGCTGAAGGGGATAAAGTGCGCTTCGCGCGTTTTGGATGGGGTTTGTCCCGGCGGCGCGTTTGGTGCTTCTCGCCTTACGACTGTTGCGGCCGCGGTCCCGTTTGGGATCGTGGCCGTTTTGTTGTGGGTCAAATATGAACGTTGTGTTAATGAGTCGGTGGACGGTGGTGTTTTTCGGTGAGCGGCGTATCCTTCCAACGGTTTATCTAGTGTGTCAGTTGAAAGGAAGAGGGCGCTCGTCATTGTTTGAATGTGAACTGCCGTTTGACCACAAGACGTTGCATCTGGAGCTCGAGGATAAGAACTTCGCGGGTGTGATGGAAGGTCATCAAAACGAGTTTAAGACCACGAAATCGCAGGAAGAGCTGGTGGAGGAGTCGCTTGCCAACCCTTATGGCTCGCCTTCGCTCGAGGAGCTCTGTGCTGGCAAGAAGGATATTGTCATCATTAGCTCCGACCATACGCGCCCCGTTCCCTCGCGTGTGACGATGCCTATTCTGCTGCATCACATCCACTCCGCTGCGCCTGAGGCACGCGTTCGCATTCTTGTTGCTACGGGTATGCATCGTCCGTCGACGCACGAGGAGCTCGTCAACAAGTACGGCGAGGAGATCGTTGCCAACGAGGAAATCGTTATGCACGTCGCGACTGATGACAGCATGATGAAAAAGATTGGCACCCTGCCTTCTGGTGGCGAGTGCATCATCAACAAGATTGCCGCCGATTGTGATCTGCTGCTTGCCGAGGGCTTTATTGAGCCGCACTTCTTTGCAGGTTTCTCTGGTAGCCGCAAGTCCGTCTTGCCTGGCATCGCCAGCTACAAGACCATCATGTACAACCACAACGGTCAGTTTGTGAACGATTCCCATTCGCGTGCCGGCAACCTGTGCCACAACCACGTGAGCGAGGACATGTTTGCCGCTGCCGAGATGGCTCACCTTGCCTTTGTGCTCAACGTGGTGCTCAACGGCAAGCATGAGGTTATCGGCTCCTTTGCAGGCGACATCCATAAGGCACACGAGGCTGGCTGCGAGTTCGTGAAGAGCCTTGCCGGCGTTGAGCCCGTCGAGTGCGAGATCGCCATCACCACCAACGGCGGCTACCCGCTCGACCAGAACATCTATCAGGCCGTGAAGGGCATGTGCTCTGCCGAGGCCACGCTTCCCGAGGGCGGCGTGATCATCGACGTCGCCGGCTGTGCCGACGGTCACGGTGGCGAGGGCTTCTATCACAACATCGCCGACAACGATCCGGCGGAGTTTGAGCGTGCCTGCATCGACCGTCCTAAGGACGAGACCCTGCCCGACCAGTGGACGAGCCAGATCTTTGCCCGCATCCTGGCGCATCACCCTGTGATCATGGTCACCGACCTGTGCGATCACCAGATGATCAAGGATATGCACATGACGCCGGTCAACACCCTCGATGAGGCGCTCAAGCTCGCCTTTGAGATGAAGGGTGCCGATGCCAAGGTGGCCGTCATTCCCGATGGCCTGGGCGTTGTCGTCGCGCAGCACTAGTACGCGGCCTAAACGAATCGTTTATAACCGACAAGAAAGATAAGGTTTTATGCTTACCAAACTTCTCTGCGAATTCGGCGCAACGGCCCTCATGATCATCTTTGGCGTGGGCGTGCACTGCGATACCGTGCTTAAGGGTACCAAGTATCAGGGCTCCGGCCATATGTTTGCCATCACCACTTGGTCTTTTGGCATCTCGGTCTGCCTGTTTGTCTTTGGTGGCGCCGTGTGCATGAACCCGGCTATGGTGCTTGCCCAGTGCATCGTCGGTCTGGTGCCGTGGAGCAGCTGCATCCCCTTCATGATTGCCGATATGCTCGGCGGCTTTGCGGGTGCCGTGATCGCTTGGCTTATGTATGCCGATGAGTTCAAGGCTTCCGAGGGCGTCGTCGACCCCATTGCCCAGCGCAACATCTTCTCGACCAACCCCACCACCGAGGGCACGAACTATGCCCGCAACTTCTTCTGCGAGGCTATCTGCACCTTCGTGTTCATCAGCGCCATTCTCGCCGCTGCTAGCCGTGCTGGTGAGAACGTTCTGATGCTCGCTATCTGCGTGGGTCTGATCGTTTGGGCTGTTGGCATGGGCATGGGCGGCATCACCGGCTTCGCCATGAACCAGGCTCGTGACCTTGGTCCTCGCATGGCCTATCAGGTGCTGCCGATCAAGAACAAGGCTGACAACAACTGGAAGTACGGTCTGCTCGTTCCTGGCATTGCTCCGTTTGTCGGTGCCGCTCTGGCCGCACTGTTTGTGCACGGTTTCTTGGGCATGTTCTAGTCCAAGACTACATAGTTGTTCGCCGTCCGCATGGGGTAACTTCCCAGCGCGTCCTCGGACATGCAAAAAGGCTCGCTGCGCACTTTGTGCGGCGAGCCTTTTTGCGTCCTGCGGAGTGCGCTGGGAAGTTACCCCATGCGGACGGCTGCGGGGTCTTTGTTGCGTTCGTACAAGCAACCCAACATATTTATCTGAATTTGGATGGGAGGGGCTTGTTGCTGGTAGGGGCGTTGGGCTGCTGTTGGCACTTTGGGAAGGGATAGTTACTTAGCCGAAGAGGGGCTTGATGGCTGATAGGTAGTCTTTGGCTACTTCGGCCTTATCTGCTTGGAAGTTGTGCCAGGCCCACCATTGGACCATTCCTACGAAGCTTGAGGCTATGTGGTGTAGTAAGAAACTGCGGTCCATGGTGGCGGCGGGGCCGTTTGGGTCGGTAGGGACGGTTTCGGCTGCGCGCGACATGATGGTCTTGCGGAGACAGTCGGCGAAGACGCGTGAGCCGGCACCGGCTACGAGGGCTCGTACACCCTGACGACGATCCCAGAGGTTGTTGAGGATATGCTCGACTTGCACGAGTGGGTCGTCGAGCGGCGTACCATCGTCGTCGAGGGCGTGGGTGCAGATGTCGCTCACGAGCTCGGACAGTAGGTCGTCTTTGCTCTTAAAGAGGCCGTAGAATGTCGCGCGGCCTACGTGAGCGCGCACGATGATGTCGCCGACGGTGATCTTGCCGTAGTCCTCTTCGCGTAGGAGTTCGGAGAACGCCGCGACGATGGCGGCGCGGCTTTTTGTCTTGCGGGCGTCCATGGCTATGCGTCCGCGTGAACAAGCAGGCAGCGGAGCGTACCGGAGCAACCCTCGTAGGGGCGTTTGCCGGCGCCGTAGCCGACGGCTTTGATGCGGTAGCGGGCCGGCAGGTGCTCGGACGTGCGCAGTGCGGCGACGATGGCGGCGCCCGTGGGCGTCACGAGCTCGCCGGCGACCGGTGCGGGCGTGAGGGCGATATTGCCCGCCTGGCATAGGTTGATGACGGCGGGCACCGGGATGGGCATAAGGCCGTGGGCGCAGCGGATGGTGCCGTGGCCCTCGGAAAGCGACTCGACCACGATGTCCTCAATACCCAGGTCATCGAGGCAGATAGCGACAGAGCAGACGTCGACGATGGAGTCGACGGCGCCCACCTCGTGGAACATGACGGTCTCGGGCGTTTTGCCGTGAGCCTTTGCCTCGGCAGCGGCGAGTACGGAAAAAATGGCAAGGGCGCGACGCTTGGCGCCATCGCTTAGCTGCGAGCCGTCGATGATGGCGGTGACGTCCGCCAAAGAACGGTGGTGATGGTGATGGGCGTGATGGTGGTCCTCGTGGCCATGGCCATGGGCCTCATGGTCATGCTCGTGGCAGTGCTCGTGTTCGTGCTCGCTATGGTCATGATGGTGGTGCTCGTGCTCGTGCGTGTGCTCGGCAGCTGCTTCGTTGCCGTAGAGCCAGGCCATATCGCGATCGTGGTTCTCGAGCTCCTCTGCAAGCTGGACGTCGAAATCGCAGGCGTCGATGCCATGCTTGTTTGCACGCGTGACGGCGATCGAAAAGCCGTCGACCGGCAGCGTGGCGAGCTGTTCGCGCAGGTGCCCCTCGCTGGCGCCCAGGTCGAGCAGGGCCGCGACGGTCATATCGCCGCTGATGCCCGAGGTGCCGTCGATGATAAGCGTGTGCTGATGGTTGGACATGGAATGCTCCTTAACGGGCGCGGGGCGCGCCGGCGCTCAGATGATTGATAAGACTTGCCTGGTAGGCGGCGCCGAAGCCGTTGTCGATATTGACGACCGATACGCCGCTGGCACAGGAGTTGAGCATGGCGAGCAGCGCGGCTACGCCACCAAAACTTGCGCCGTAGCCCACGCTGGTGGGAACGGCGATGACCGGACAGCTCACCAGACCGCCGATAACGCTCGCCAACGCGCCCTCCATGCCGGCGATGGCAATGACCACCTGTGCCTGGGCGAGTTCCTCGGCATGCGCGAGCAGGCGGTGCAGGCCGGCAACACCCACGTCGTAGAGGCGGTCGACCTCGTTGCCATAGAACTCGGCCGTCAACGCGGCTTCTTCGGCGACGGGCAGGTCGCTCGTGCCGGCGCAGGCGACGACAACGCGTCCGTTGCCGGTGGGGGAGGGCTTGCCACCTACCAGGGCGAGCTGGGCGTCCGGGACATACCCCAGGTCGATGTCGTTGCCGAGAAGCTCAGCGGTGTGCGTGGCTTTTTCGGCATCCAGGCGCGTGACCAGGATGCGCTCCTGGCCGGCATCGCGCAGCGCTTCGATAATGGCGGCAATTTGCTCGGCGGTTTTACCGGCACCGTAGACAACCTCGCCGGCTCCCTGGCGCACTCCGCGCGAAAGATCGAGCTGTGCAAAGCCCAGGTCGGCGGTCGGCGCCGTCTGGATGCGCGTGAGGGCATCGGCCGGCGTAATGCTTCCGTCTGCCACGTCACTTAGCAATTGCTCAAGATCTCGTTTGTCCATATAAGTTCCCTTCGACACAGAAAAGTTTAGCACGCGAAGGGTTGTTTCCGAACATTAGAGCATAATTGTTCGGAAATCTGACATGTCAGATTAGATGAAGTTGTGAAGCAAACTGACTAGTCGCGCAGGATGATGTCCATGGCGAGCATCAGGTTGCGCTCGTCGATGGCAAACGGGGCGGCCTCGCGCGTCTTGGGCTTGGCACAAAACGCGATGCCCGTGCCCGCGGCCTGAATCATAGGGATATCGTTTGCCCCGTCGCCGATCGCGACGGTGTGGGCCATATCGACACCGCACTCGACTGCCCAATCCAGCAGCCGGATGAGCTTGGACTCCTTGGTCACAATGTCTGCCGCCAACTTACCGGTGAGCTTGCCGTCCACGACCTCCAGGCGGTTAGCCAGGCAAAAATCGATGCCCGCGGCGGCTACGATCTTGTCGGCGACCTCGTGGAAGCCACCGCTTACCACGCCAACCTTCCAGCCCTTGCTGTGTGCCGAGCGCACAAGCTCCAGCGCGCCGGGGGTAAACGTCACGCGCTCAAAGGTGCGCTCGAATACGCTCTCATCCAAGCCGGCAAGCAGCCCCACGCGTTCCTCGAGCGCCTGCTTAAAGTCGAGCTCGCCGCGCATGGCGCGCTCGGTGATCTGCGCTACCTGCTCGCCCACGCCGGCCTCCTCGCCCAACAGGTCGATGACCTCCTGGTTGATGAGCGTGGAGTCGATATCCATAACGATGAGGCGTGCGGTCATGACGGGCCTTTCCGAGTGCGGTTGTATTGGGGCACATTGTCGCATGCCGCGCGCTTGGGCGACGGCCAGGCCGCGTCAATTGTTTCGTCTCCGTCAAGTCTTTGGGCAAGAGCTACTTTTTCGCGGCACATCGACGCGGGTGCGATAAGATAGAACGCCATGCCCGGCTGCGCGGTTTACGCAGGCTGGGCAAATCTGTACGACGCCGCCCGGAACGACACGGGGCGGCACAGATCCATAAAGGAGGATCACTGGTATGAGCCAGACCCGTCCCATCGATGAGCATTCCATGCACACCCGTACCTGCGGCGAGCTTCGCTTCGAGAACGTGGGCGAAGAGGTCACCCTCACCGGTTGGGTGAGCCGTCGCCGCGACCACGGCGGCCTTATCTTCTGTGACCTTCGCGACCGCGAGGGCATCACGCAGCTCACCTTCGACCCCGAGCACTCCGACGGCGATGCCTTTAAGATCGCCGAGACCATGCGTCCCGAGTGGCCCATCAAGATCCACGGCGTCGTGCGCGCTCGTGGCGAGGAGACCACCAACACCAAGCTCGCGACCGGCGAGATCGAGGTCCTGACCGACCACGCCGAGGTACTCAATACGTCCGTCACCCCGCCGTTCCAGATCGAGGACGGCATCGAGACCAGCGAGGACACCCGCCTGCGCTATCGCTATCTGGACCTCCGTCGTCCCGAAATGATGGCCAACCTCAAGCTGCGCTCCGACTTCACCTTTGCCATTCGCGAGGCGCTGCACAACCGTGAGTTCATGGAGGTTGAGACGCCCTCCCTGTTCAAGTCCACGCCCGAGGGCGCCCGCGACTTCATCGTCCCCAGCCGCATCCAGCCGGGTAACTTCTACGCCCTGCCGCAGTCCCCGCAGCTCCTGAAGCAGCTGCTCATGGTCGGTGGTGTCGAGCGCTACTACCAGGTTGCCAAGTGCTTCCGCGACGAGGACCTGCGTGCCGACCGTCAGCCCGAGTTCACCCAGGTCGATATCGAGATGTCCTTCGTGGACCAGAACGACGTTATGAGCGCGCTCGAAGAGGTCCTGGCCGATGCCTTCGGCCGCATGGGCGTCGAGATGCCCACGCCGCTGCGTCGCATGAACTACTGGGAGGCCATGGACACCTATGGCTCCGACAAGCCCGATACCCGCTATGGCATGCACCTGGTCGACCTGACCGACATCTTTGCCAACTCCAAGTTCAAGGTCTTTGCGACTGCCGCAAACGAGGAGGGCTCTGTCGTCAAGGCCATCAACGCCAAGGGCGCCGGTGCCTGGGCACGTGCCAAGATCGATAAGCTCGCCGGCGTGGCCTCCACGTTTGGCGCCAAGGGCCTGGCATGGATCGCCTTCCGCGAGGACGGCTCCATCAACAGCCCCATCGTCAAGTTCTTCTCGGACGAGGAGATGGCGGCTCTGCGCGAGCGCATGGACGTCGAGCCTGGCGACCTCGTGATGTTCGCCGCCGGCCCGCGCCTGCTCTCTGACGAGATCCTGGGCGGTATGCGTTCCCACATGGCCAACGCGCTCGAGATCAAGCGTGAGGGCCACGACTTCCTGTGGGTCGTCAACTTCCCGCTGTTCCACTGGGATGAGGACCGCAAGGCCTACGCTGCCGAGCATCAGCCCTTCACGCTGCCGACCGAGACCGACATCGCCAAGATCGAGGCCGACCCGCTGGCGGCCGGTTCCTGCACCTACGACTTTGTCATGGACGGCTTTGAGGCCGGCGGCGGCGGTATGCGTATCCACAACGCCGAGATGCAGATGTCTATGCTCAAACTCCTGGGCTTCACCGAGGAGCGAGCCGAGTCGCAGTTCGGCTTCCTCATGGAGGCGCTCAAGTTTGGTGCACCCCCGATGGGTGGTTTTGCTCTGGGCCTGGACCGCGTGTGCATGCTGCTCACCGGTTCCGACTCCATCCGCGACGTCATGGCGTTCCCCAAGACGGCCAGCGGCTCCGACCTTATGTCGGGTGCTCCGAGTGCCGTTTCCGGCGCCCAGCTCAAGGACGTCAGCCTGCGCCTGATGTAGGCAAGCGGCTACATATTGCCTGTAACGAGGGAAGGACGCGTGCCTTCCCTCGTTTTTTATGCGCGGGCGTTGCGAGGACATAGGGTGACCGGACGTCGCGGAAACTGCGACCCAGAATCCAGCCAAATAACGGGTCGCACTTTCCGGTTGAGCTTCTGGCGGAAAGTACATCCCAGAATCGGCGTTCGGAATGGGCCGGGCTTTCCGCTAAAGCAGCCTAGCGGAAAGCCCGGCCCAGTTTCCTACAGTGAGTCTCTCTGAACGAGCTGCATGTGCATGACGGTGGTGGTGGGCACGGCGCCATTGATCATATCGAGCGCAATGCCTGCAGCCATGCGGCCTTCCTCGCGAAGCGGCTGACGAATGGTCGTCAACGCGGGGACGCTGCGAGCTGCGACCTCGTGGTCATCGAAGCCCACGACCGAAACGTCTTTGGGTACGCTAATTCCTGCTTCGTTGAATGCGGCGATAACGCCGGTTGCGATACGGTCCGATCCGCATAGCACGCCGTCGGCATGTATTTCGCGCGCGAGCAACCGCCGCGTGGCTTGGTAGCCGTCTCCGCTGCTCCATCCGGTATAGATGACATTTTCATCCGGAAGGCTTTCGCCCAAAATTGCACGGTAGCCGCGAAGGCGGTCGATGACGGCGGGGTTATCCTGCGGCCCCAGCACGGCAACGATGTCCTTGCGTCCGCGATCCTTCATGGCGAGTGCCGCAAAGCGTCCGCCCTCTTCGTCGTCGGAGTAGACCGTCGAGAACACGTCGCGATAGGGATGGCCCTCGAGCTGGCCGCATAACACAGTGGGTACGCCCAGCTCGCGCAGCACCTCGAGCAGCTCACTGCCCTTGTAGGGCGAGACGTCGATGACGGCGTCAAACGAGCGGCGCTCAAAATGCTCGCGTGCGCGGTTGCGCTCATGCGAGGAAGATGCCTGCAAGATCACGGGCAAGTAAGACGACTCCGAAAGTTCCTCGGTAATGCCGCTTAAAAACTCACTGTAGGTGGGATCGCTAAACAGCTCGCTCAAAGGCTCGGTAACCAGTACGGCGATAATTTCCGTGCGTCCGACGGCGAGCGCCCGGCCGCGTGCGTTGGGAACGAAGTTAACCTTTTTCGCCGCTGCGCGGACGCGCTTTTTAGTTTCCTCGCTAATGCGGGGGGAGTCGTTGAGGGCACGCGATGCCGTGGAGCGCGAAACACCGGCAGCTTCAGCAACCTCGGCAAGCGTGGGTGCGGTGCGTGCTGGTTGGGTCATGGCGTCTCCTGTGCAATTGGGTCGGTGGGCTATCGATAAAGGCTAATGCGGATACAGATTACTATAGCGCGCGTGAACGGCGTCCGTGGTATCCGGTGACCGGTGTCGTTTTGCAATCAAACTGCGACTGAGCACGGCATGTATGGGCGAGACATAGGCAGGCGCGACAGTTGCCTGTGAGTTCAAGAACGATGCCCCGTGCTGTGCACCTAAGCTTAGGGTGACATAAGTAGCATGGTTGTACAACCGGTTGCACCGTTAATCCGACAAAATCGACCGTTCGGCGGACAACCGATTGCACAGATTTTTGTACCGCCCGTAAGATAAGGACAACCGGTTGCACAAAGAAGCACTACGATGACGAAGGAGCATCACCATGGACGCCATTAACGATTGGGAAAACCAAGCGCTCACCCACAGGAACCGCCTGGCACCCCATGCGTACTTTATGGGTTATGAGACCGCCGATCTCGCCGCTACGTACAGCCGCGAGCTGTCGCGCGGATTTGTCCAGCTGTCCGGCTCGTGGCAGTTCCGCCTTTTTGAGGGCCCCGCGGCCGTCTCCAACGAAGCACTTTGCACGTACAAGCCCGAGTGGGATCACGTGGAGGTTCCGCACCTGTGGCAGGTAGACGGCTATGGCAACCTTGCCTACACCGACGAGGGTTTTCCGTTCCCGGTGGATCAGCCGTTCGTTCCCTCCGACGACCCTACGGGCGTCTACCAGCGCATCGTCAAACTTCCCGCCGTGCCTGCCGGCGCTCGCGAGATTATTCGCTTCGACGGTATCGAGAGCTACGGCGAGCTGTATGTCAACGGCAAGTTTATCGGCATGACCAAGGGTTCGCGCCTGTCCGCCGAGTTTGACGTGACCGACGCGCTCGTCGAGGGCGACAACCTGTTTGCGGTCAAGGTTCTGCAGTACAGCGATGGTAGCTACATCGAGGACCAGGACATGTGGTGGGCATCGGGCATCTTCCGCGATGTGTACCTCATGCAGCGTCCCGCCGCGCATCTGGTCGACTTTAGGTTCCGCACGCACCGCGAGGGCGATGCCGCTCTGATCACGCTCGATACGGTTGCCGAGGGCGCAAGTCGCGTCGTGTATACGCTCAGCGATGGCCAGAATGTGGTCGCTACGGGCGAGTGCGTCGACGGCCATGCCGAGTGCAGCGTTGCCGATGCCCACTTCTGGAACCCCGAGGACCCCTTCCTCTATGACCTTACGCTTGAGGTCTACGACGGCGACGAGGTCAGCGAGTACGTTCCGCATCGCCAAGGCCTTGCCGAGGTGACGGTCGAGGGCAATCATATCTACCTCAACGGCACCTACTTTAAGATGCATGGCGTCAACCGCCACGACCACGACGATCACAAGGGCCGCGCCGTGGGTCTCGAGCGCATGCGCCGCGACCTGGAGCTCATGAAGCAGCACAACATCAACGCGGTGCGCACGTCCCACTACGCCAACGATCCGCGCTTCTACGAGCTGTGCGACGAGTACGGCATCATGCTGGTCGCCGAGACCGATATGGAGAGCCACGGCTTCGAGAATATCGGCAATATCGCCCTGGTCACCGACGACCCTGCCTGGGAGCCGGCTTACGTTGACCGTGTTGAGCGCCTGGTGATGCAGGAACGCAACCACGCGTGCATCATCATGTGGTCGATGGGCAACGAGAGCGGCTATGGCTGCAACATCCGCGCGATGTACGCCAAAGCTCACGAGCTCGACGGTCGTCCGGTCCACTACGAGGAGGATCGCAACGCCGATACCGTCGACGTCATTTCCACCATGTACTCCCGCGTGTCGCAGATGAACGACTTTGGCGAGCATCCGTTCCCCAAGCCGCGCATCAACTGCGAGTACGGCCACTCCATGGGTAATGGTCCCGGAGGCCTGTCCGAGTACCAGGAGGTCTTCGATCGCTGGGATTGCATCCAAGGCCAGTTTATTTGGGAATGGTGCGACCACGGTTTGGCTGCTGTGACCGAGGACGGCGTTGCCTACGACATGTATGGCGGCGACAACGGCGATTACCCCAACAACAGCAACTTCTGCATCGACGGCATGGTGTTCCCCTGGCAGCAGCCGAGCCCGGGCCTTACCGAGTACGGCCAGGTCATCTGCCCGGTTCGCATGGCCTACGATGCCGAGGCGGGCGAGCTGACCGTCGCCAACAAGCGTTGGTTTACCACCCTCGAGGATGTCTGCCTGTCGGCGGAGACCCTGGTGGACGGCGACGTGGTCTGCCGCAAGACGCTCATGCCCGGTGCGGTTGCCCCCGGCGAGTCCGTCCAGCTTCCGCTGGTGATTCGCGAGGCCGCAGTGGGCGAGACCCTGCTGACCGTGCACGCCTACACCATGGCGGCTCACGCCTGGTGCGAGCCGATGTTCCAACTGGGTGCAAGCCAGTTTGCCATCGCAAACCATCCGGCGCCGGCAATTGCCGCCCCCACTCGTCCTGAGCTTACGGTCGAGGAGACCGAGCAGGAGATTCGCATTCACTCCCTCAACGGCGAGCTGACCTTCAGCAAGGTAAACGGCACCGTGAGCGAGTGGAAGGCATCCGGCCGCGACGTCATGGCCTCTGGCCCCCAGGTTGGTTTTTGGCATCCGCTCGTCGATAACCACGCCCAGGAGTACGACTCCCTGTGGAAGGATAACTTCATCGATGTGATGCAGACGTCTACCCGCAATGTTTCTTGGAAGCAGGACGACAATGCGGTCGTCGTTACCGTGAGCCAGCGTATCGCTCCTCCCGTCCGCGCGTTCGGCATGCGCGTCGAGCTCGTCTATACCGTGCTTCTGAGTGGCCGCGTCGACCTCAAGGTTTCCGGCGAGCCCTACGGCGACTATTCGGACATTATCCCGCGCATCGGCATCTCCTTCGAGGTTCCCGGTTGTGATCGTGCCGTCGAGTGGTATGGCCACGGCCCGGGCGAGAACTATCCGGACTCGCTGCGCGCCAACCCGGTCGGTCATTACCGCACTACGGTCGACGACATGTTCACGCCCTACGTTATGCCCCAGGACTGCGCCAACCGCGAGGGTACCCGCTGGGTCGCCCTGCGCTCCAGCCACGGTGACGGTCTGGTCGTGACGCGTCCGAGCGACGCCGCTTCCAATCCGTTCTCGTTCTCCGCATGGCCCTATAGCTGCGAGGCTATCGATAACGCCAAGCATGTCTACGATCTTGTCCCGGGCGACACGGTTACGGTCAACATCAACGACCAGCTGCTCGGCCTTGGCTCGAACTCTTGGGGTTCCGAGGTGCTCGATTCCTATCGCACCCGTTTTGAGAGCTTCAGCTTTGAGGTGTCCCTGCGACCGCTGACGTCTGCCGATCTGGCTCAGGCGCTGGCACCCATTAAGGAGGCATAAGCCATGCATATCTTTAACTCGCGTGCCGATTTCGACGCCCAGATGAAGTCCGTCAAGAAGTGGATGCGTACCGGACAGGCGCTCGATGGTGTTGCCGACCTGCAGCACGACGTGGCTTACTCCATCGGCGACTCGTTGGTGTATTGGTGGGTGAACGCCCACGAGGCGGCTACTGCCGATCTGGTCGGTCACCGTCGCTACCATGCCGTGCTCGCCCCGCTCGACGGCAATCTGACCGTCGAGGTGGCTTCCAAGGCCGATCTTACCTGTACGCGCGCCTACAGCGATATCGATGATCGCGAGCGCTTTGAGGGTACGGGGGAGACCGTGACGATTCCCACCGGCGGCGTTGCCGTCGTCGAAATTGACGAGGCCTACCGTGTCGTGGCCGATGCCGCGGATCCCCGCGTCGTGGTACTGCACGTGACAGTCGAAGGTTATTCCTTCCCCAACAAGTAGTATTCGTCCACCTGGACGTTTGCTTCGCGCCGTTAAGGGGGATGGCTTTGTTGACTCCCTTTTCCCCATTCCCCTTAGCAGGTGCGCCGTCCGCGATTGCACTTGCAGCTCGGACGGTTTTGGATGACATTTAATAGATGATTGGGAGGGCTTATGAGCTCTGAAAAACGAGGAACGATCGGTTCGTTCGCTCTGCTGGGCATGACGGTCGCCGCCGTGTTCGGTATCAAGAACATCATCAACAACAACGCGGCCATCGGCTTGGCAGCTGCGCCGTCGTTCTTCTTCGCCACGCTTTTGTACTTTGTCCCCTATACCCTGGTTACCGCCGAGTTCGTCGGCCTCAACAAGGACTCCGAGTCGGGCGTGTACGCATGGGTTAAGACCTCGATGGGTGGTCGCTGGGCGTTCCTGACGGCATTTAGCTACTGGTTCGTTAACCTGTTCTTCTTTGCGTCCGTCCTGCCCAACGTCATCATCTACGCGAGCTACGTGTTCTTTGGTGCCAACGCCGAGCTTTCGCAGCTGTGGATCACCATTATCGAGATCGTTGTCTTTGCTATCGCCACGTGGGTTTCGACCAAGGGCGCTAAGTGGATCGGCTCCATTTCCTCCTTCGGTTCGACCGCGGCTCTCGGCCTGACCGCCGTGTTCATCCTGCTGTCCCTGGCTGCTGCCTTTGGCGGCGTTGAGTTCGCTACGGCTCCTACTCCCGCTAACATGGCTCCCGACATGAGCAACTTCGCAACTGCGTGGGGCTTCTTCGGTACGCTTGCCTGGATCATCCAGGGCATTGGCGGCGCTGAGTCTGTCGGCGTGTTCCTTAACGACCTCAAGGGCGGCGTCAAGGCCTTCGTGCGCACCGTCGTTATCGCCGGTCTGACCATCGGCCTTCTGTATGCAGGCGCTTCGCTGCTGGTTAACCTGTTCATCCCCGAGGGCGGCGTTGCCATCTCCACCGGTATCTTCGACGTATTCGGCGCTGTCTTTGCCCACTTTGGCATTCCCATGGAAGTGTCTACGCGCGCCATCGGCCTGATCCTTCTCGCCGCCACGCTGGGCTCCCTCATGATGTGGACCTCCGCTCCCATCAAGGTTTTCTTCACCGAGATCCCCAAGGGTGTCTTTGGTAGCAAGATCGTCGAGCTCAACGAGCACGGCATTCCCGCCCGCGCTGCCTGGCTGCAGTTCGCCATCGTCGTCCCCATCCTGATCATCCCGGCCCTGGGCTCCGGTAACCTCGACGACCTGCTCATGATCGTCACCAACATGACGGCTGCCACCGCTCTGCTCCCGCCGCTGCTGATCCTGCTTGCCTACTTTATGTTGCGCAAGAACTTCGACGCTGCTCCCCGTGGCTTCCGCATGGGTTCGCGCACCTTTGGCCTGGTCATTGCTGCATTCCTGCTTGTGGTCTTCTGCTTCGTGCTTATCTGCGGCACCATTCCGCTCGATCAGCCTCTGTGGCTGACGCTGGTCTACAACGTCGGCGGCGTGGTTGTCTTCCTGGGCCTTGCCGTGATGTGGTACAACCGCTACATCAACCGCCTGCGCGAAACCGATCCCGAGGCTGCTGAGAACGAGCTTCGCCCCTCCGTCCTCGACATGATGGAGTAGCGGCTAGGATTAATCTACGGCTGTGGAATAAATCGATTCCCTTTCCTAAGGAGGGGCCTTACGAGGCCCCTCCTTTTGTGTTTTGGAGCATGGTTTTGGACCCTGTGGTCAAAAAATACCAAATATGAGTACTGTTGCAAAAGAGGTGTCATATTTTTCGGCCTGCTCTGAGCGAAAATGGGCTCATAATCAATTTATCTAGCCCCCTTTAAAGGGCGTTTGACGGCTTTCAACCTCTTCGAATCGCTCAAATTAGGCAATTTGCTCTCGATTTTGCTGCTACTAAATTGGTGACAGTACTCATATTTGCCACTTTTTGACCACGAGGTGTTCAGAGGAGCTCTCGAGAAGCATCTAACGGTACAATAGCTACCACGTGGCTGGGTTTTGCCGGCCGAATGTGCGATGTCGTGGGAGGGGACATGGTCGAGTTTACAAAGACGATTAAAGATCCGTTGGGATTACATGCCCGCCCGGTTGCGCTGCTCTATGACATCATTGCCAAGCATCGTAGCGACGTGTCAGTCAGCATCGGCGATCGCCACACGGATGGCCGCGATGTTATGGGACTCATGGCTCTCTACGGCGAGTGCGGCGAGGACATCATCTTCCGCGTTTCGGGCGTAGATGAGGCCTCCTGCGTTACGTCGATCAGAAACCTCTCGCTCTAACCTCAACAATGTGACAAAGGGGCAGTCCCCTCTGTTGCATCAATTGGTATGGCAAGGCGCCGCAAAGAGACAGTCTTTGCGGCGCCTTTGTTTCATATAGGAAACTTTTTCGAAATCTGAATGGGGACCCTTTCCAAAAAGTTAACCACGTGTTAGTTTACTAAAGCGAACATAGGCGTGGTTAACTTTTACCGCGTCGATGTTGAGGACGAACTGACGTTAGGAGCCACTCATGTCTTGCGGACCGCAGATGCCGGCAATGCCGCTTTCGATGGTAAAAGCGGGCGAAACCGTGCGCGTGTCTCGTGTAAAGGGCAATGAGGATATGAAGCACCACCTCAAGGACCTCGGCTTTGTCGAGGGCAGCGAAATCCACGTGGTGAGCTCGAGTGGCGCCAATATCATCGTCACGGTGCTGGGCGCACGCTTTGGCATCGATTCCAAGGTTGCCATGCACATCATGACCGTCGGTTAGTCCGCAGCATTTCATAAAAACCGAAAGGGGGACAAGAGGATGAAGACGTTGGGTGACGTTAAGGTGGGCGAGAGCTCCACCATCGTCAAGCTTCACGGTGAGGGTGCGCTTCGCCGCCACCTTATGGACCTGGGGCTCATCAAGGGCACTTCGTTCAAGGTCGTGAAGGTCGCACCGCTCGGTGATCCGGTCGAGATCAACGTGCGCGGCTACGAGCTTTCCATCCGCAAGGAGGAGGCGGCCGTCGTCGAGGTCCAGTAAGGGCTTGCGGCGTATATTTCTGCAGATAAAGTTAGGTTTTTCTAACATAATGCAGCAACTTTAAAGCACATTATCCAGCCTGCGCGGAGAAAGCAGCGCAGGCACACAAGGAAGAAGGATTGAATGGCGGATTCTCAGATCCATGTCGCGCTGGCGGGTAACCCCAACTGCGGCAAGACCACGCTTTTCAACCTGATCACCGGCGCCAACGGCTACGTTGGCAACTGGCCCGGCGTCACGGTTGAGAAAAAGGAAGCCAAGCTCCTAAGCGACAAGAACGTTACCATCACGGACCTCCCCGGCATCTACTCGCTTTCCCCCTACAGCCCCGAGGAGCAATGCTCGCGCGATTACCTCATGAGCGGCGAGCCCGATGTGGTCGTCCAGGTTGTCGATGCCACCAACCTCGAGCGTAACCTGTACCTGGCGCTTCAGGTTATCGAGACCGGCCTGCCCGTGGTCGTTGCCCTCAACATGGCCGACTTGGTCGAAAAGAACGGCGATAAGATCGACACGGACAAGCTCTCCAAGAAGCTCGGCTGCCCGGTTATGATGATCTCGGCCCTTAAGAACAAGGGTATCAAGGAGCTTTTCGAGCAGGTCAAGAAGTCCGCTGCTTCTAAGGGTCAGGTGCCCGAGCACAAGTTCGATTCCTCCATCGAGGACGTTCTGGACCACATCGAGAACAACCTTCCGGCGAGTGTTCCCGCCAACAAGCGCCGCTATTACGCCGTCAAGCTGTTTGAGCGCGACGCGGACGCCTGCAAGCTCATCAACCTCACCAAGGAGAAGGCCGCTCGCGTGGAGGAGCTGGTCGCTCAGTGCGAGCAGGATTGCGACGACGATGCCGAGTCCATCATCACCGGAGAGCGTTACGGCGTGATTGCCCACATCATCGATGAGTGCCTCACCAAGGCTCCGGCCAAGATGAGCACCTCCGAGAAGATCGACCGCGTGGTTACCAACCGTATCCTGGGCCTGCCGATCTTTGTTGTCATCATGTTCTGCGTGTACTACATCGCCGTTTCTACCTTGGGCGGCACGGTGACCGACTTTACCAACGACCAGCTCTTCGGCACCGACGGCTGGTACGTGCTCGGCCAGGGTCGCGACGCCTACGATGCAGCCGTTGAGGCTGCGGGCGATAACGCCGACTCGGTCGACCCGGCGCAGTACGGCCCCTATGTCCCGGGTATCACCACCGTGGTGCACGACGCCCTTGTGGCGGGCGGTACCGAGGACGGTGGCCTCGTCGATTCGCTGGTCTGCGACGGCATCGTCGGCGGCTTGGGTGCTATCTTTGGCTTTGTGCCGCAGATGTTCCTGCTGTTCGTCATGCTGTCCTTCCTGGAGGACTGCGGCTATATGGCCCGCGTCGCCTTCATCATGGACCGCGTGTTCCGCCGCTTTGGCCTGTCCGGTAAGTCCTTTATCCCCATGCTCGTGTCCTCGGGCTGCGGCGTCCCCGGCGTCATGGCCACCAAGACCATCGAGAACGAGAAGGACCGCCGCATGACGGTCATGACCACCACGTTCATTCCCTGTGGCGCCAAGCTGCCGATCATCGCCCTGCTCATGGGCTCCATCATTGGCGATTCTTCCACCACCGCTGCATGGATCAGCCCGCTCTTCTACTTCCTGGGCGTCTTTGCCGTCATCGCCTCGGGCCTCATGCTCAAGAAGACCAAGCTCTTTGCCGGCCGTCCGACGCCGTTCGTTATGGAGCTTCCTGCTTACCATTTCCCGGCGATCCGCTCTTGGGCGCTGCACGTGTGGGAGCGCTGCTGGGCCTTTATCAAGAAGGCCGGCACGGTCATCTTCGCATCCACCGTCGTGGTTTGGTTCCTCTCCAACTTTGGTAGCTACAACGGCTCCTTTGGCTTCCTGCCTGCGATGGATGGCATCCCTGAGGAGTTCATGGACTACTCCGTGCTTGCCATGCTCGGCAACCTGGTCGCTTGGATCTTCGCCCCGCTCGGCTTTAGCACCTGGCAGGCAACCGCGCTGACTGTCTCTGGCCTTGTCGCTAAGGAGAACGTCGTCGCCACCGCTGGATCGCTGCTGTCCGTCGCCGACGCGGGCGAGACCGACCCGAGCCTGTGGACCGCGTTTGCCGGCATGTTCCCGACTATGGGCGCTTGCGTTGCCTTTGGCGCATTCAACCTGCTGTGCGCTCCGTGCTTTGCCGCTATGGGCACCATCCGCAACCAGATGGACTCCGGCAAGTGGACCGCGATTGCCATCGGCTACGAGTGCGCCTTCGCATGGGTCATCGGCCTGTTCATCAACCAGTTCTACAACCTGTTCGTGCTTGGACAGTTTGGTATTTGGACGGTTGTAGCCATCGTGCTGCTGGTTGCGATGCTCTTCCAGATCTTCCGTCCCATGCCTAAGCATGTATGGACCGACGAGGACGAGACCAACGCTGCTTCCGCCGCAGTTTCCGCTTAAGTCCGAACAAGGATTAGCCCCTTTCCACGAGCCCGGGTGTCCCAGCGACACTCGGGCTTTTTGATGGGGGAGATGTGGCGTTTCCGCAGATAAAACCGACCAAAATAAACCTGTCCCTTTTTGGTAGGTGGAGAATGGGGTAAAGTAAGTGATGGCTAACTAGAGGAGGCTTGCTATGGCACCTATCGATATTGTTGTACTGGCTGTTATCGGTATTGCGTTTGTCGCGGTATGCGTGCGCATCTACCGCAAGGGCACCTGCGCCGACTGCGCTCAGGGTGGCGTTTGCACGGGGCATTGCTCCAATAAAAAGACCTGTGCCGCACTTAAGGGCGTAGACAAAATCGCCGAAGACTTGGGCCGCGGTATTAAATAAGGTCTAGGCATCCAAGCGCCTCGCGAGCATCCGTTCGCGGGGCGCTTTGCACATTTGGGGGCGAGCGCGGCGAGTTGTAGAGCGATTTTGGGGTATCGTTACCTGTACTGTTAATTGGCAACTTATCTATAACGGAGTATCCCCATGAGCGCTCGCGTAACCATGAAGGACATAGCCGCCGAGCTTGGCGTTTCCATCAATACCGTGCACAAGGCCCTGACGGGTAAGGCCGGCGTGAGCGAATCCGTGCGCTCCAAGGTGAATGCTAAGGCCGAGGCCATGGGTTACCATCGCAATACGAGTGCCTCGAGCCTGCGCCGCAAGGATATCAACCTGGTGTTTTGCCTGCCCCGCGCATCGCGCGAGGGAGCGTACTTTTTCCGTTACCTGTGGGAAGGCTGCAACCGCTTTGAGCAGGAGGTCATCGACCGGGGCATTACGGTTGAGCGTGTTGAATTTGGCGTGGGTGGCTACGCCGATGCGCTTGAGCAAATCGACGAGCGTCTGCAGGTGGGCGAGAAGATTGATGGCTTGCTCGCCTATACGCCGGGCGACGATCGTGCGACTGAGCTTTTGGGGCAGATCGCCGAGGCGGGCGTGACGATTGAGCTCGTTGACGGCGACCGCCCTCACCTCGATCGCCTGGGCGCTAGTTTGGCCGACTACTCCACGGCGGGAAGCCTGATGGCCGAGCAGGCGGCCAACCTGGTTCACGCTTCTGGGACCGATACCCGCGTGCTTTTATTGGCGGGCGACCCCTACACCGACTCGCACTATTTGACCGCTCGCGCCTTCCACAATTACCTTCGCGAGCACAATGTTCCCTGGCAGGTCGAGGATCTGACCGGTGCTCATGCCCAGGTCAAGCAGCTCGAGCACGAGCTCAACCAGCGTCTAAAGTCATCGGAAGCCCCCGAGTTGATCTGCAGCGTGTTCGCCGTGGGCTCTGAGCTGATTGCCGATGCGCTTGTCGCGGCTAACAAGGCCGGCGAAGTAATGGTGATTGGCAACGATCTGTTCCCAGAAAGTGCGCTGGCTTTGCGTCGGGGCATCTTTACCAACATCGTCTACAAGGACCCGGTGAGTCTGGCATATCGTGGCGCCAAGACCTTAGGCGATTACCTGCTGTGGGGAAAGACACCAGCGGAGCCTGTGCAAAAGGGGGCTGTTGAGATGGTGTTTGCCAGCAACGTCGATCGTTACTGCGAGCTCGCCGGAATCTAATGCGTTTAGGGAGTTCCCTACTTGTCGCGTACTTTTTGGCGGGGGTATCGAAAAATTGTTTCGAAGGCCGCTGATGGCGAATCTGCCGTCAGCGGCCTTTCTTTGTGCCGATCCAACGCAGGGTCCATGGCTCGGCAACCGTTAAGCGGTCAAAACCTACCGTTCGCCCCATGATGGTTAAGTGAACGTTCACCTTGTAACGCATTTTGCACTAAGATGGTGAACGTTCACCTAGAGGATGACGAGCGTATTGTGCGCCCGCTCCGCAAACAAAGGGGTTGTTTGATGAAAAACTTCATGGACGATCAGGATTTCCTGCTGAGCACCAAGACCGGCGAGGAGCTGTTCCACAACTTTGCCGAGGGCATGCCCATCGTCGACTACCATTGCCACATTTCTCCCAAGGAGATTTGGGACGACAAGCGTTTCGAGAACATCACCGAGGTTTGGCTGGGCGGCGACCACTACAAGTGGCGCTTGATGCGTGCCAACGGCGTCGACGAGCGTTTTATCACTGGCGACGCCCCTGCTCGCGAGAAGTTCCAAAAGTGGGCCGAGACCCTGGGTCGCTGCGTTGGCAACCCCGTCTTTGAGTGGAGCCACCTGGAGCTTAAGCGCTACTTTGGCTACGAGGGCGTCCTCAACGGCAAGACTGCCCAGGAGGTCTGGGACCTTGCCAACGCCAAGCTCGCCGAGGCCAGCTTTACCTGCCGCAACCTGATCAAGCAGTCCAACGTCCGCATGATCTGCACTACCGACGACCCCGCCGACAGCTTTGAGTGGCACAAGAAGATTGCCGCCGATGACAGTTTTGACGTTCAGGTCGTTCCCGCCATGCGCCCCGACGCCGCTCTGCGCATCGAGCGCGGCCAGGAGTTCGCCGACTACTGCAAGCATCTTTCCGAGGTTGCCGGCGTTGAGGTCGGCGACTTTGAGGGCATGAAGTCTGCCATCTCCAAGCGCTACGACGTTGCTCACGAGCTGGGCTGCCGCGCCTCCGACCACGCACTCGATTACGTTATGTACGTCCCGGCTACCGCCGACGAGATCGAGGCCATCTTTGCCAAGGGCCTGGCTGCCGAGCCGCTCACCGAGGAAGAGGTCCTCAAGTACAAGACCGCCTTTATGCAGTTTGTCGCCGGCGAGTATGTCCGCCTTGGCTGGGCCATGCAGCTGCACTTTGGCTGCAAGCGTGACAACAACCGCGCTATGTTCGCCAAGCTCGGTCCCGACACCGGCTACGATTGCATCTCCAACTACACGCCGTCCGACCAGCTCGCCGAATTCCTCAACTCCATCCAGGAGACCTGCGGCTTGCCCAAGACCATTCTGTACAGCCTGAACCCCATCGACAACACCATGATCGATACCGTGATGGGCTGTTTCCAGGAGGCTCCGACTGCCGGTAAGATCCAGAACGGCTCCGCCTGGTGGTTCAACGACAACGAGGTCGGCATGCGCGAGCAGCTCACGGCTCTGGCTAACGAGGGCGTCCTGGGCAACTTTGTCGGCATGCTCACCGACTCCCGCTCCTTCCTGTCCTATCCGCGTCACGAGTATTTCCGTCGCGTGCTGTGCAGCGTGATCGGCGAGTGGGTTGAGCAGGGCAAGTATCCGGCCGACATGGAGCTGCTGGGCACCATCGTGCGTGACATCAGCTACAACAACTCCGTTCGCTACTTTGGCTTCGATCTGGACACTGTCGAGGCATAGATCTGTATGTGTTCCGATTGGTGAAATCGGTTGCAAAGGGGAGGGACCACATGGGAACAGGGCAACAGAAAAACGAGCAGATCGTGTCTGCTCAGGCGGATTCGAGATCTATGCAGAGCTCGCAGGATATCAAGCTGAGCTGGCGTGAGAAAATCTGCTATGGCTTTGGCGATTTGGGCAACGGATTCATGTTCGATCTTGGTCAAGCATATCTGACCAAGTTCTACACTGACATCTGTCTGATTTCGCCAGGCGTAGTGAGCCTGATTTTCGCCGTCACCAAGATTTTCGATGCGTTCATGGACCCGATTGCCGGTGCATTCGTCGACGGTAGAAAGAAGATTGGCAAGCACGGTCGGTTTCGTCCGGTCATGATGGTTTCGGCCGTGATTCTTGCCGTTCTAACCGTGGTGACCTTCACTGCGCCCGATATTCCCATGGCGGGCAAAATTGCCTATGCGCTGATAACCTACATGATCTGGGGCGTCGTATACAGCTTCACCAACGTGCCATACGGATCTCTGGCCACGGTAATGACGCGTGACGTCGATGACCGCGCGCACATGGCGTCAACGCGCCAGGCCGGTTCGCTCTGCGCACAGCTCATCACGGGCGTAGCGTTCATCCCATTGGTCCTGTTCTTTGCGGGTGGCGACACGCTCGACGGCAATCCGCACGGCTATACGATTGCAGCTGTCGTCATGGGACTGTGTGGCATCGCCGGATTCGCCATCTGCTTTTTGGGAACGCGCGAGCATATCCGTATCGATCGACAGGCCGAGGAGAAGGCTGCGGGAAAGGCCGGCAAGAAGTCGAGCGCATTCAGCACGTATTTCAAGGTCGTTTTCACCAACAAGAACCTGGGAGCAGTTATCCTGCTTACGCTGTTTACCATCTCGGCCATGAATACCAACAACACCATGATGGTGTATTTCTGCCAGTACAACCTGGGTAACATCGCGTTGCAGCCCATTGTCAACGGCATCATGATCGGAACGTCGGTTGTCGCCATTCTCGCCATCCCGACGCTCGTCAAGCATTTTGGCAAGAAGCGCACGTGCGTTGCCTGCTTTATCGTCGGTGCCGTGGCAAACGGCCTCAACTTCATCCTGCCGACCAATACCGTGACGTTCATCATCTTCGTCACCATCGGCTACGTCGCGCTTGCCATCCCCAACGGTATCACCTGGAACTTGGTTTCCGATGTTATTGATTACGGTGAATGGCACACGGGAATCCGCAAGGAGGGTACGACCTACGCCGCGTTCAACTTTTCTCGTAAGCTTGCGCAATCCCTTGCCGCGATCATTTCCGGCGGCATCCTTGCCCTTACCGGATATGTGGCAAATAAGCCCCAGACGGCTGCCACGCTGCTTGGCATCAAGGGCGCTCTGACGATTTATCCCGCCTGCGCCCTTCTGGTAGCAGCCTTGATTATCTTCGCTCTCTACGACATTACCGAGAAGAAGTTCAATTCCATTTCCAACGACCTGTCGAATGGTCGCTGGGAGCGCGGCGAGATCGGCGAGAGCACTATCGAGACGATCGATAAATAGCCCCGCTGCTTGAAAATCATGAATGCAACCCGGTGCGGCGATGCCGTACCGGGACTTGAGTTGAGAGGAAAACCTCTATGAATAACATCAGCTACGAGACGCTCGAGAAGATCGGCTACGAGGGCTACGTGCTGCCCAAGGACGCCCCCGAGAAGGTCCTGCAGTTTGGCGAGGGCAATTTCCTGCGCGCCTTCGTCGATCGTTTCTTCGATATGGGCAACGAGGCCACCGGTTGGAACGGCAAGGTCGTCATGGTGCAGCCCATCAGCGGCGCCTTCGATTTCGCCGATGGTATCAATGCCCAGGATGGCCTGTACACCGTACTGGTGCGCGGCAAGGAGAACGGTGACACGGTTGACGATTCCCGCGTGATCAGCGCCTGCAGCCGTTGCCTCAATCCGTATCGCGAGGCTGACTACCGTGCCATGATGGAAGTCGCCGTTTCCGATGACCTGGAGATTATCGTCTCCAACACCACCGAGGCCGGTATCGCCTACGATCCGTCCTGCAAGGCCGACGACATGCCCCCCGCGAGCTTCCCTGCCAAGCTTGCCCAGGTGCTCCATGCCCGCTGGGCTGCCGGCAAGCCGGGCGTCATCGTGCTCGCCTGCGAGCTCATCGACCATAACGGCGAGGAGCTGCTGCGCATCATGAACCAGTACGTGAGCGACTGGGGCTGGGAGGACGAGTTTTCGCAGTGGATGGCCAACGACTGCACCGTCTGCACCACGCTCGTCGACACCATCGTTCCGGGTCGCATCCGCGATCCCAAGGAGGCCGCTGCCGTGGCCGAGCGCTTGGGCTATGAGGACCCGTTCTTGGCCGTGCGTGAGCCCTTCCAGATGTGGGGCATCCAGGGTGACGAATCGCTCAAGGAGCGTCTGCCCTTCGTGAAGGCCGGTCTGCCGGGTGTCTTTGTGACCCCCGACGTCACCCCGTACAAGAAGCGCAAGGTCCGCATCCTCAACGGCGCCCACACCGCCTTTGTCCCGGGTTCCTGGGTTGCCGGCTTTGATATCGTGCGCGATTGCATGCACGACGAGACCGTCCGCGGCTTCATGAACACCATGCTCTACGACGAGGTCATTCCGACGCTTGCCGCCGACCTGGATGTCGAGGACTGCAAGGCCTTTGCCGCCGCCGTCGAGAACCGCTTCGACAACCCGTTTATCGACCACGCGCTGCTCTCCATCTGCCTCAACTCCACGGCTAAGTGGCGTGCCCGCGACCTGCCTACGCTCAAGGATTACGTTGCCGAGACCGGCAACCTGCCCAAGTGCCTGGCGACGAGCCTGGCCACGCTCATCTCCTTCTACACGCAGGAGCTCGTGTCCCGCGAGGGCGACGGTCTGCACCTGCGTCGCTCCGACGGCACCGAGTACACCGCTCAGGACGACGCCTTCGTGCTCGACTTCTACGCCGCCCGCGCCGGCGCCGACGACGCCGAGCTGGTGCACGATGTGCTCACCAACGAGCAAATGTGGGGCGAGGATCTTACGCAGATCGCCGGCCTGGAGGAGTTTGTCGTCAACGCTCTCGCCGTCGTGCGCTCCGAGGGCGTCAAGCAGGCGTTCGCGAACGCTCAGGCCTAAATCCTTCTGTACGCCCGTCGGGTAACTGGCGGGCGTCACTCGACTTCTGCTCAACCTGTAGGGTTAGGACTCTTTGTAATGAACACTATCCAGATCAATCCGGCCGACAACGTCATCGTTGCGCTGTCGCCGCTCGCCAAGGGTGCTGCCGTCGAGGTTCCCGGCGTGGGCGAGGTCGTTGCCGCGGAGGATATCCCGCAGGGCCACAAGATGGCCGTGCGCGCCATTGCAGCCGGTGAGGATGTCGTCAAGTACGGTCTTCCCATCGGTCACGTGACGAAGGACATTCAGCCCGGCCAGTGGCTGCACACGCACAACGTGAAGACCAACCTCTCGGGTGAGATAGAGTACGCCTACAATCCGACACATCCGGTCGTTGAGCCGGTCGAGGCCGAGACCTTTATGGGCTTCCGCCGTGCCGACGGTCGTGCCGCCACGCGCAATGAGCTTTGGATCATTCCCACCGTCGGTTGCGTCAACGAAGTCGCTCGTGCCATGTGCGAGCAGGCTCAGGACCTGGTCGAGGGCTCGTTGGAGGGCGTCTATTACTTCCCGCATCCGTTCTGTTGCTCACAGACCGGCGCCGACCATGCCCAGACCCGTCGTCTGCTGGTGGCGCTGTCGCGTCACGCAAACGCCGCGGGCGTGCTGTTCTTGTCGCTCGGTTGCGAGAACTGCACGCATCAGCAGGTGCTCGACGAGCTCGGTGACTTCGATCACGAGCGCGTTCGTTTTCTCACCTGCCAGGATGTAGCCGACGAGCAGATCGAGGGCCACAAGATTCTGTCCGAGCTGGCTGACCTGGCCAAGCAGGCCAAGCGTGAGCCCATTCCGGCCTCAGAGCTGGTTATTGGTCTTAAGTGCGGCGGCTCTGACGGTCTTTCGGGCATTACCGCCAACCCCACGATCGGTCGCGTGAGCGATATGGTCGTCGCCCGTGGCGGTACGTCGGTGCTCACCGAAGTGCCCGAGATGTTTGGCGCGGAGAGCATCCTGCTCGATCGCTGCGAGAGCGAGCAGGTCTTTAACGCTGCCTCTGACATGCTTAACGGTTTTAAGGATTACTTTATTAGCCATGGTGAGGTGGTCTACGAGAACCCGAGTCCCGGTAACAAGGACGGTGGCATCACCACGCTCGAGGACAAGAGTTGCGGCTGCGTGCAAAAGGGCGGCTCCGCACCCATCGTCGACGTGCTGCCGTATGCCGGTCAGGTCACCAAGCATGGCCTGAACATGCTGTGCGGCCCGGGCAACGACATGGTATCCACCACGGCGTTGACGGCTGCTGGCTGTCACGTGATTCTGTTCTCGACTGGACGCGGCACGCCGTTTGGTGCACCGGCGCCCACCCTCAAGGTGTTCACCAATCAGCGTCTGTGCGACCGCAAGGCCAACTGGATGGACTTTAACGCCGGCGTGATTGCCACAGGCGAACGCACACTCGACGAGGCTGCCCGCGACCTGTATCAGCTGGTACTGGATACGGCGAGCGGTAAGCTAACGAGTGCCGAGCGCCGCGGCTGCCACGAGATCAGTATCTGGAAAGACGGCGTCTGCCTGTAGAGAGATTCGCCATTCGTGGGGGTGGCGAATCTTTTGATCTCGATGACGGGGCTGCACGGTGGTTCTGTGCGAGGAAAGGGTTGCTGCTGCGCGTTTGTGAGATGCTTTTCGGTGCCCTTTTCCGCACTGTTGACGTATCTATGGTTATAAATTCGGGCAAATTGGTTTAAGAAGCCGATTTCGTCCAGGTCAATAGAGGGGAATTGCGTGGCTATCCACATCGTTGAGGAAGCAAATCGTTGTCTGGGCTGCAAAAAGGCGTTCTGTCAAATCAAGGGCTGTCCGGTGTAGACGCCCATTCCGCAGGTTATCGACCTCTTTAAGCAGCGCCGTCTGCAAGAGGCGGGCGAGCTGCTGTTCCAGAATAACCCGATGAGTGCGGTCTGCTCCATGGTTTGCAACCATTCGGGCCAGTGCGAGGGCGCGTGCATCCAGGGCCGCAAGGGCGCGCCCGTGCATTTTTCGAGCATCGAGAACTATATCTCCACGGCGTATTTGGACCGCAAAGAGTGGAAACCCGCGCCGTCGTGCGGCAAGCAGGTTGCCGTGGTCGGTTCCGGTCCTGCCGGCATGACCGTGGCCATTAAGATGGCGCAGCTGGGTTGCGCCGTCACTGTTTTTGAGCAGCGGCCCGAGATCGGCGGCGTGCTGGAGTACGGTATCCCCGAGTTCCGTCTGCCGCGCTTGCTCGTGCAAAAGTACCGCCACGTGATGTGCTCGCTCGGCGTGCGCGTTCGCCCCTCGACCACCATCGGCGGTGCGCTCCACATCGACGACTTGCTGCGCGACGGCTACGATGCGGTCTTTGTTGGTACCGGCACCTGGCGAGCTCGAAAGCTGGGTATTCCCGGCGAGTCGCGCGGCAATGTGCTGTTTGGTATCGACTATCTGGTCGATCCCACGAGCGTGGCAATCGGGCAGAACGTGGCGGTTATCGGCGCCGGCAATGTGGCCATGGATGTTGCCCGCACGGCCCTGCGCTCGGGTGCTCGCAAGGTTACCGTGTACGCCCGATCGCGCCATATCTCTGCCATCGATGACGAGGTGGAGCTGACCGAGCTTGACGGTGCCGAGATTATGTGCGGCAAGGCGATCTGCGCCATCGACGATAACGGTCCGGTGTTCGAGACGGCTATCTTTGACGAGGACAACAACGTGGTGGGCTACGAGGAAGAGCTCGACCATGCGTCCGCCGACACGGTTGTGATTGCGGCGTCTCAGGTGCCCAAGGACAAGCTCGTGCTTACAACGGGCGGTCTGGAGACCGACCATCGCGGCCTGCTTTCGGTCGACGAGCATGGCATGACCACCGTGCCTGGCGTCTTTGCCGCCGGCGACGTGGTCAACGGCCCGCTCACCGTGGTCCATGCCGTAGCTGGTGCCAAGCTCGCCGTCGAAGGCATGACCACCTACCTGGGCCTTTAACTCCATCCCGCCCATCAGTTGCGGTGAAATACGGACTGTTTTGGCTGTCAAAGGCCTTATCTACTCCGTATTCCACCGCAACTTTTTTGTGAGAGTCGGGATTGAAGGTGGGGAGTGCGAGCGAGTGCGAATGCGGCGGATACTGATACGATAGGTACGTTAGCAACTGCCGCCGAGCGGCTCAAACGAAAGGAACCCTGTATGGAGTCATCCGCGTACCCGATGCTCTTTAGCCCGATCAAGGTCGGTACGACCGAGGTCAAGAACCGCGTCTTTATGCCGCCGGTATCTACCAACCTGGCCGATCACGGATATGTGACCGACGACTTGGTCGATCATTACCGTGCTCGCGCCAAGGGCGGCGTGGGCCTCATCATCACCGAGGTCGTGACGGTCGAGCCCACCTATACCTATCTGCCGGGTGACATGTGCTGCTACGACGATACGTTTATCCCCGGCTGGGAAAAGCTCGCCGCGGCCGTCCACGAGTATGGCTGCAAGATCATGCCGCAGCTCTTCCACCCCGCCTACATGGCCTTTAACATTCCGGGCACGCCTCGCCTGATCGCTCCGTCCTTTGTGGGCCCGTCTTACGCCCGCGAGGCACCGCGCCCCATCACGGTCGACGAGATTCACGAGCTCACGCATCAGTTTGGCGACGCTGCCGTGCGTATGCAGAAGGCCGGTGTCGATGGCGTCGAGGTCCACGCAGCGCACGCCCACGGCATGCTCGGCGGCTTTTTGACCCCGCTCTATAACAAGCGTACTGATGAGTACGGCGGCTCGCTCGACGCCCGTATGCGCTTCTTGCTCGAGGTCATCGCCGAGATTCGCGAGCGCTGCGGCAAGGACTTTATCATCGACGTCCGTATTTCGGGTGACGAGTACACCGATGGCGGTCTGACCCTCAACGATATGATTTATGTCTCGCGTCGTCTGGAGAAGGCCGGCGTCGACATGATTCATGTGTCGGGCGGCACCACCATCAAGCGTGGCTCCGCGATTCCCGCCGCCGGTACCCAGCAGGCCTCGCATGCCGCCTGCTCGCGCGAGATCAAAAAGCACGTCAACATTCCCGTCGCCACCGTCGGACGTATCAACGAGGCCTGGATCGCCGAGGAGCTGATCGAGGACGGCGCTGCCGACATCTGCATGATGGGCCGCGCCAATCTGTGCGATGCCGAGTTCTGCAATAAGGCCGCTGCCGGCAACGCCGACGACATCCGCCCCTGCATCGGCTGCCTGCGCTGCCTGAACGGCATTATGTTCGGCAAGCGCATCTCCTGTACCGTCAACCCGGACGTGGAGCGCGACGAGGCCGGCTACGAGCCTGCCGCCGAGGCCAAGAACGTGCTCGTTGTGGGCGCTGGTCCTGCGGGCATGGAGGCAGCCTACATTGCCGCCAAGCGCGGCCACAACGTGGTGCTCGTTGACAAGCAGGATGAGCCGGGCGGCGAGATGCGCATCGCGGCCGTTCCGCCGGCAAAGCAGGAGCTCACCCGCGTGATCAAGTATCAGTATCGTCGCCTGGCTGAGGCCGGCGTGAAGCGCGCATTTGGCACCGAGCTTACTGCCGAGGACATTCAGCGTGACTACGCGGGCTACGAGGTTGTCCTGGCTTATGGCGCCGAGCCCATCGCTCCGGCTTTCATGCAGGGCTTTAAGCAGGTTATGACGGCTGACGACCTGCTGGGTGGCAAGGCTTTCCCGGGCAAGAAGATCGTCATCGTGGGTGGCGGCACCGTTGGCTGCGAGACGGCCGATTACCTGGCCCCGCTGGTCAACGACCTGTCGCCGGCCAATCGCGATGTCACCGTCATCGAGATGACCAAGACGCTCGCCGCCAACGAGGGCGGTGCCGGTCGCGCGGTGCTCATCACGCGCATGCTCTCCAAGGGCGTTCACGTGCTGACCGAGGCCAAGGTGACCGAGATTACCGAGGACACTATCAGCTACGAAAAGGACGGCGAGGTCCACACCATCACCGGTGCCGATACGCTGGTGCTTGCCATGGGCTATCGTCCCAATACCAAGCTGGCCGACGACCTGGCTGCAGCCGGTGTTGCCACCCACGTGCTGGGCGATGCCCAGAAGTGCGGCAACATCCGCGATGCCATCGGCGATGGCTACAAGGTTGCCTGCGAGCTCTAGTCAACCCCTTTGCACCAATCGATTGCAAAAAGCGGCGGCTGCCCTGTGTGTTGGGCAGCCGCCGCCTGCGTTTTGCCAAAGAAAGATTATTGTCGGGCCCTAAATGCCTTTTGCTTCTGCTCCCTCCGCAATCATGTTGCGGTTATACACCAGGTGCAAATACATCGCGTCGTGCGCGGCGG